>Ga0209084_1001912_pt1 | contig 16851 bp, 30 predicted proteins | sample C_130820_MF_Meta_FD_187309 | JGI IMG/M metagenome (GOLD analysis project Ga0209084, IMG submission 187309) | Freshwater microbial communities from Lake Croche, Canada to study carbon cycling - C_130820_MF_MetaG (SPAdes) (version 2) | ecosystem: Environmental > Aquatic > Freshwater > Lake... | reverse complement strand
TATATTTATCGTTTTTTATTTTGTGATTTAATTCAATTTTCATATCAAAATTTTAAAACGCTCTAGTATTTAAACTAGAGCGTTGATTAATTTAAAACGGCAAATCATTTTTGTCTTCGTCTGCCAAATACGTTCCCGCTTGTGGCTTACCTTCAAGTTGCTTAAAATTACCGATGTAAGTTTTCTTTTCTTTTGCTTCGCGTTCTTCTTTAGATTGACGCACGTTGATTGAGCCAATGTTCCCGTAGTTATCGGGTTGCTCGTTTACCCAAATGTCAATTGACAAATAAAGTTTTCCGTTCTTTTCTGATTTTGCAATTTTTGACTTGTCAATGTCTGACAAACAAATTGAACCTGTATATAGCGTATTCATAATTGATAAGGCCCGTTATATCGTCACGGGCGCACGTTATAAGTTAATTACTTCGTATGTATGTTTGATTTCAACGGGTTTTGAATATATCATCCAATAAAAACCCGTTTCATATCCTGCGGTGTAAAATTTATTATCAGTAGTTTGCTCAAAAGGTCTTTTGTTTTCTTCTGCAAATTGCTTTAATACTTCGTAATCTACGTTATTCATTACATAGTTAACGTAAGTTAAATTCTCATTTTCTGCAACAATTTTGGCTGCATTTGCTCTCCAGGTGTCAAGTGTTTCTTGTAGGTTCATTTTAGTTTATTTTAAAGTGACTGCCACGCTCGTGGTCGATGTCTTTGATGGTGGATAAATTTTGTATGTTTCGCCTGTGATTTCGTCCGTGAATAGAACGCCCGATGTAGGTACTACTTTTAAAAAGTCTTGACGCGCTTTAAGTGCAATAGTAGCGCGTTCTGAACGTTCTTGTAATTCTGCTAGCATCAAATCACCGCATTGCGAATAATCGTATTTCGTACCAACTTCGCGAATGCTAAACTTTGCGTTTTGATAGTCAAACGCTTTGCCGTATTTCGTCGCTTCTTCTAGCAAAATATCGCGATAGGTGTTGTCTGCGATTAACGCTTCCGCGATTTCAATCATTGCTTTTGCTTGCAAATGTACTTCTAAAGGTTTTGCGCTACCTTCTTCAAGTCGTGCGATGATATCTGACACGAATGTTGCACGTTGCGCTTTATCGGTCTGAAACAGGCTTAAAATCGATTGAACTGTTAGTTTATCTGACATAATCTTTGTTTTACTTCGTTGTAGGCTTCTGATAAGATTCTATCTTGGCCGTCGAATGGTTGTGATGGTTTAATGTTTGAGAGCGATTTAAACAAGTATATTTTCCATTGTTCGTCATAGTGTAGAATCTGCATCGCGCCCTCAATCTCGCGATGCAATTTGATTCTATACTCTTGCGCAGCGTTATACATAAGACGCCGCTTTTGCTTTAAACGTGTCTATTAACTCGCTAGCCGCACGCATTTCTTTCGGTAGTGCTTTCCATAGCGATGTTAACTCCGCTTTATCTACTGCGTTGTTAATCGCTTCAATAACGTCGTCGTAATCGGGTAATACTTCGACAGGCGCGTCGATTGTAACTTGTTCCATTTCCTCGGGCGTGTACACTGGGCCGCTAAATACATCGGGCGTGTAAAATTTAACACCATTAGAAATAGCGCGAGCGAATAGCATATTTTTCGGGAACTTATCTATGTTCTTTGTTCCCGCTTTTTTTGCGTCATCGATTGTGAATGTGCTGATTCCAAGTGATTCTTTGCCTTGAAAGAACTCAATAGAACATATTTTCTCGCTATGTTCTACAACGCGAAAGTCATACTTGCCGCTACCTTTGATTGATGACGCGATAAGACCTGCGCCGATTGTAGGTTTGCCCTGTATGATGTGAATGCCGCTCATTGCAGCAAACGGCGGTATGCCAATCTCTTGACCCGCTTGAATCTTAACTATCGCCTGTGCGGCTGATTTGATGTCCGTAAACATTCCGCTTTCGGCGAATGCTTTGCCGATAGACATAATATCGGCGGTGTTGATTTTTTGAATTTCCATTGTTGGTTTAGTTTATGGTAAGAAAAAAATATAAATTAATGCAATTAAAATTAACGCGTACTTAATAGTGTCGGGATTAATCGTTGGCCTGTCCTGGTCTTGTCCATAGTACATCTTGAAACATTTTAATTAATTGATAAGAATAAGCCAAATACAAACGATTGCGGATGCGTGATGTGCGAGCGATTAAATCGTCGTAGTGCTTGTGTTTAGACATATAGACTAAACGACTATCACACTTTGTAATCATACGCATAATAGCGTCTAAACGTGCGTGTTGTTTTCTCATTATTCGCCTAATTCATAAAGTGAAAGAATTGCCCAATCTTCTGACAATCGGCGCGCCGTTTCAGAATCTTCAAAGCCGTTTTCTAGTTCAATGTTTTCTTGCTCGGTAGTGAGCGGATCATTTGGGTAATTTTCCCGAAGCCAGTGGATGTATGCCATTTTTTTTAGTTTTAAAGCGCAGCGTGAATCGCTTTGCGTTGTAAATATACAATAAATTATTATAACAAAATTATTTTTAAAAGAAATCTATCGAATCAACATCAAAAAAACCTTCTTTTACCTTTGTCGTGTCTTTACGATACACGTTAAATCTTACGGCTTTGTAGCCTTTTTGCAACATATACGCGTGAACAGGCGTTAAAGTCAAACATAAAGCGCGTGCCATCACTGTGACGGCTTCTTTGTCGTGGTTGTCGTCTACATACTTTTTTTGCTGCTCGGTCATTTAAATCGTTTTAAATCGTCAATTAATTTGTTTACACCCTCTTTTATTTGCCTGTTGTCGTCGTCGCTGAACTCGATAGTCTTGCGCCCGTCCCATTCATTCATTTTGTGGTAGAATTGGGTAACACCTGGCGCGTACTTCGGAAAGAATCGCGCGGCTTTTAGTAGTTTAAATAGTTGAAATTTATTCATTTTTGTTTAGTATTACTACGTTTTTTAAGTAATTATATAAGATTTATGCTTGAATTAGTGTGTTATCTTGTATAAATACTTAATTGTTATTTTTAACAATTTTATGAAATAAGGGACAATTTGTTCCCTAGTTGATTTTTGCACGTTAACATAATTTATGTTATTGTGCATTAATATTCTTCTTCAATGTCTTCGCCGTATAAATTCGTTACAAACACAATGATTGCAACCATATAGGCAATAAATAATAATAGTTTCATTTGTATTCTTGAGCGCCCTTGTACGCGAGATAGAGCAATAAAATGTATGCGGCAAGCAAAAAATAAGTCATTAGTCTTCTAATTTAATGTGTAGGGCAAAATCGCCAAATAGGTTTTTAATTTCTTTAGTCATCGCGTCCATAATTAGACGGCGTTGGTACTTGTTGCTGAAATACTTTAGTTTCTGAAATTTGCCGTCTTTGTAAAGTTCGACATATCCTTTTGCTTCTTTCCCAGGTCGTCCGTGATTAATCATCGTACAAACATTAAAGCCAATGCGATAATAGTGATAACTGCGACAATAATGTTGTCTTTGGTTGTGTAGATGTGTTGTGGTTCTTGTTGCATAGTAATGCGCGTTGCAGTCGCGCCCCTGTTGGTTTGGTTTATGGAATTAACTCTTGAATAATATTTGTAACTATAAGCATTTCAGCAATTACGCAACTTTCGGGTCTATCCTCAGTAAAATTGGTGCTATTAAATTCAATTGCTAATTCATTTAATTGAATTGTAAAGTCTAAAATTTGTTGCTGAATTGTTTTCATTGTGTTTGTTTTTAATGCTAGGCGTGAATCGCTTTGCTTGTCAAATCTACGACAATAAATTGTAACAAAACAAATTTATTTTAATTTATTTTTGCAACATAATTGCAAATAACTATGGAAATCGAGCAAATTCTCAAAATTTACGTTGCTGAAGCAATGCCGCGCATTACAAAATGCGTGTTTGACGAACAACGTGCGCAGATAAGACGTGAAAAGTTGTTAAATGACTTAACTACGTTGTTTCATCAAGCGGTGGAAAACGCTCGTCATACAACTCAAGAATCGCCGAATAGATAATTGCGATAGAACGTGAACGTATTAGTTTAATCTTTGATTTCTCTTTGCGCTCTAGCATTTCTTCGTCAATGCCCTCAATGGCTGACATCGCGTAGTGCGCCGCTGCTATATAATCATAGCAAGACGTTGCGTCAATGTACTCAAAGCCTTCGGGAAGTTCGTCCTCTTGTTTCAATGATTTGTCTTTGATTTTGAGCAATTTGTTTCCAATACTCGTAAATTTCGTACATTCTATTCATTTCACGAATCGCAAATTCCAACTTTTCTTCTTCACTTAACAACAAAAAATCATCGGGCAAACTCATTTACACTATTTTACCCTTGAAAATACGTTTATTACTAAATTCAAAATTATCGCCATCAACGTCAACCATAGCAAAGCCGTGATTCCAACGATTTAGCGGCATATATGCTGGATGCAATTCCGACATACAACCCAATGACCATGTCGTGACCATTGCGCCCGATAACGTCGGCTCGGTATGTTCTGACGATTGGTGATTGTGGCCTTGAAAACACGAAACCTTTGATTTTAAAAACAATCCGCGCGCTGGGTTGACAGGCGCAGTGATGCCACCGATGTATTCGTGTCCGTGTATGCCCCACAAGTTGCCGAACTTCATAGGTCGCTTGTCGCCTATTATTTCAATACCCTTTGCACGCGCTTTTATTATATTATTGAAATCAAATTCTTGCACACCAATAAGTTCACCCGCTTTTTCTTGTAAAAAATGCTCGTAACGTTCTTCGTGATTGCCTATCTTAAAATATATTTTGCAATTTAATTCTTTCTCAAACACATCAAACAATGCGCGAAATGTGTCTAATTCTAGCGCAAAGTTTCTTTTTTTAGGGTCTTTTATAAACCTGGATAAACGATGACAATCGATTGTGTCACCATTTAGCAACAACGCGTCGGGTTTCTCTTTCTTGCAATAATCAAGTGCCGCCGTGATGGTATCAATAGAATGATAAGGGACGTGTATGTCTGAAAAAATAGCGATTCTTTTATGGCCCTTAATTTCAAAAGGTTCGTACTCGATTTCGTCAGATGCGGGAATGTTGTATGGATTTTTGCTTCTTGGCGGATGTGGATGTGTAACTTTATACCCGTTCAATGATGTTTTGCCCTCAATTTGACGCAATGTTCTACGCGCATCTTCAACGTCTTTAAATAATAAATTATTTTCTGCGTATAATATACGCGCCAACTTCAATGTTGGCATTTCCATTCCGTGAGTGTCACGATAAGTGCGTGCCATTGTAACCTTTGGATAGAATCTTTTGTTATTAGGCATTTTTTTATTTTAAATCGTACAAAGCGCGGCTTCATTATGTCGTCGCGCAATCAATCCATCAAGACCTTTGTTGACCCATAGACGTGACATCGATTTAATTTTATTTGCAATTCCTTCGTAATCTTTCGCCAAGATAAGCGGTGCTAACTCTCGCATTTCGCGACGTGATTCCCACGACGCTTGCCCTTCTACGCCAAACGATGACCCACGATTAAACACTAGCGACACTATTGCGCCGCGTGTATCTTCGTTTAATTCTTCGAATCCTGGATATGTTTCTTGTGCTAATTTTATAAATCTTGGTAGCGTTCTATTTTCAAATACTTCGCGCGCTGCGTCTGAAGTGATGCGAAGAACCCGTGTTTGTGTTGTTATACGTTTCTTTGCCGTTTCACCCTTAACGCCCGCACAGGATATCATAAACGCTAAAACGTTGCCGTTAACGTGTGTTGCCCAATCGCGCTTGATTTGGTCTTCTGAATTATAACCTAAATCGTAACCGTGACCATAAGTGACACCACTTGCACCACCAGGCCAAGACGGCGCAAGGTCGCAACCTTCACTATCTAGTATTAAATCAATCGCGCGTTTGCTTACCATTTCTTTAATTTAATTGCAACACCTAGAATAAACGACATAATCAACACTACAAGCAAAATCAAGTACATTCTAGCCTTTTTCTTTTCGTTTGCTAGTGTTTGTTTTAACTCGTCGTAATTGCCTTTAGAATAGCCTAATAATGCGTTTAATCTATTAATAGAATCCTCAAGTAAAATTACTTGCCGTCTATCAACAACAACAACGCGAATCGTGTCGGTGTGTCGAATAGTGTGCGTGATGCGCAAAGTATCGTACGTAAAATTGTAAATTGAATCGTAATGCGTTATGTGTGTAGTGTCGTGAATTACAACATCAACACCAGGCACAAAGATGCACACTGAATCATTCGCGCACGGGTGCAAAGTTGACCACAATAAGCCAACTTTGTTGAACGATTGCGGTTGTGTGATGACCACTTGTTCGGCCCGTTGAACTCGTCGCGCTGGGTTGCAAGAAAATAAGATAAAAATTACTAAAAAATATCTCATTATTTTACGCCTGTTACGTCTGAATCTTTACTTATGTAACCGAACAAGGCAATAATAGCCGCAAGGCCAATTTTCTTGTAATCGATTACGCCTGTTTCAATTAATGGTTGAATTGCAATAATGCACGCTAAAATTGCGCCGATGATTGTTGTTTTGTAGGATTTCATTTTCTATCTTGTTTATTGATTAATGAAAGATTGATTGTGTTGACGCTTTCTTGCAACTTGTCAAGTTTTGCGTTGATAACTTCGCGGTCTTTGTTTTGTTGCTCGCTAATTAGTTCTAAACGCGATAATCGTACGTCGGTATTTTTCCAAAAACCTAAAACGGATATAATAACTATACCCGCTGCGCCCAACAATTCCGCGAGTGTGATTCCTTCTTTTTTAATTAATGCTTGCATTATTTTAAAGTTAGTAAGTACGCGGTTCGATTAGCAATGGCCGTTAATTCGTCAAGTATGTTTTGTAAATCAGTATCGGGTGCAATGCTACGCACGCTCTCGCTAGTCATAAACGACGATACGCGCTTGATGTATGGAAGCGATGCACCCTCGCTATACGGAACAACACTTGCCGTGAAACCACCAACAGGACGCGCATATTTTCCGCTATAAGTTTCGATAAACGTATCGGCCGTTTCTAGCCACTCGTCATAAAACTTGCCCAATGCTTTATGTTCAGCATAAGACATAGTCTGCAAATGCCAAACGTGAGCCTGGTCGCGTATCTCAAAGAAATTCTTTAATAATTCGTCAATGTTCATAATATTATTTTTTATTTGTGTACTTAATAAAACGCTTATTCATATACAAAATGTAATCAGTCACTGGTTGTGAATCTACACCCCACACGGAAACAACGTCGGCGGGTATTGGTTGGTTAAAATCCGCTACTTTATTATTCTTTTTATCGTGTAAAACAACGTAAGTGTTGCAACTTCCGCCCGCTTGTCCTAAATCAAATGCTGACCAGGTTAATGAATACGCAGTGTCGCCCTTCGCGTTCACGATTGACGGGTTTATTATGATTGCACCACGATTGTGAAATATAGTGTCGCCGTTAACAACGGTTGTGTCTTGTTGCGCATTTGCGGCAAATGGTAGTAATAAAAATAAAAGGTATTTCATTATTTTAATTGTTTTGGTTTGTCTGCTACTATTTTACTATTTTTTTGTATAAATTCCAATAGTTCTTTGCTCACTTTTTTACTATCAATGTTTGCGTCAATAGTAAATAAAATTGCTCTAAACTCATTAATATTGACCGTCATTGCGATGGTCGTATCTTGTTTTTGTTGCGCTTGTGAAAGACAAGCAATAAATAGGGCGGCGGTTGTGATTAGTAATTTCATTTTGTAAAGTTATAGTTTTATTTGTTATGTGATATATTATGACGTGTATGAAACATTATAATATTTGATAAGTATATGTGAACCAATAATCAGTCGCGCCCGCTACGGGTAAAAAATCCATCGACACGGTTGTTGCCGTACTATTTGCAAAGATTACCGTTCCGATGTTTGCGCCGCCTGGAACACCGCCCGCGCCACCCGCTTGTGCGGTTGATGTGAACGAAGATGATATTGGCAAGGTCATATAAATCCTAGAACTCACTGCGGGCGTTGTTGCCGTTACGGTCACATAACCGCTCACGGTAACTACTGAACCAACACGCATATATTGACACACACGCGCCGTTGAAGATGCCGTGTTACTTACTAACGTTATTGTTGGTGTATATGTTCCGCTCGTTGCCGCCGTTGTTGTTGCGCTTAACGTTCCGCTTGCATCTGCTACTACTATGCGTGAGCCTGTGCCTGCAAGGGATGAGAATGTTGCTGCACCCGATGTTTTTGCAATAATTAAAGCATTTACTACATCTGATTGTCTAATTGTAAAATCACCTGCACTTGGATACCCGCTCATTAATAACCAGTTTACATCTCCTGTTTGATTACCAAGAATACTCATTAATGCAAAATTTACATCACTTGCTTTAAGATTTAAAGAAGGAACACCGCCTGTATTACTAAACTTTCCCGCACCCGTTACATTTAACGCAGTACTTCCATCATCAATTGCTCCGTTCACGTTAACTCTGCTTGAAAAGGTAGCTCCTCCTGTTACTAATAACCCGTTTCCGTTTGCAACTAATTGTAATCTATCGCCTGTTCTATCATATCTAAATACTGCTCTTTCACTTCCTGCATCAGTTTGTAAACTTATTATATTGTTTACTCCTGTTGTAGCACTATTTAATGCTACCAAAGGAATATTAGCAGATGACCCTGTTGACTTAATTAATGCACCATATCCGCTTGTAGTAATATTTAACGCATATCCTTCATCTGTACCTACTATTAATTTTGTTGCAGTTACACTACTAGAGAATGTAGCACTTGTTCCTGTCATATTGGTATTTACTTGAAACAATCCATTTTGAATTACCCAAACTCTTGCTCCGTTTTGTGATAACCATCCATATCCTGCGTTTGAATTTGTTTGTATATCATTACCAACTGTTAAAATCCCACTAAACTTTCCCGTACCCGCAACATTCAACGCCGTACTTCCGTCATCGGTTGCGCCGTTTACGTTAAGGCGGGAATTCATATTTACAACGCCATCAAATTGACTTGTTTTATCAGTTTTAACTTGAAACGCTGGATTACTTGTCGCTCCATTTGTAAAAAATGAATAACCATTTGATGAATATAAAGCAATATTAGCATCAGTATTTCCTTGCAAAAAGCCAACACTACTTATAGCACCTTTTACTATTCCATTAATTCCTATTTGTAATGCCCCACTACCTGTTGTACCAGTGTTATCAATTAATAATGTACCATTATATGAACTTGCTCCTTTAAATGTAGCACTTATTCCACTTAATGCTCTACTATTCATTGTTATTGTTGTACCATCATCAGTAATTGCACTATTACCTATCGCACTTGAACTTGTAAATTTAGGGATGTAATTTGTTGTTCCGCTTCCGCTAATCTTCAACGCATCTAACGCAGCCAACGAATCCCTAACTTTATTTAATGAGCCGCCCGTAGCAATAGCCGTTACCGCGCGTCCTGTGTCTATTGAACCCGACGGAATTGTAGTAGTAACCGAACCATCCGCCTTTAGAAATTGCGATGACGTGCCGCCTGTTTTAATGAGCGAAGTACCAGTTATACTACTCTCAAACACCGCGCTTTTATCTTGATTAATAGTTAACGCAATTGCTTGCGTCGTTGTTGTGTTAGGTGTTACCTTGAATTGAATCTTTGCACCTCGAGCCGTTGCGCCCCAATTCTCGGTTGCAAGACCTTCAAACGTTGCTTGTGGGTAACCTTCTGACGATGTTGTGCCATAACCCGCAAGTTCAAATTTACCTAAATTATCACCGCTTTGTGGTGCTTGTGGTGCTGCTACCGTTCCCCTAAATTTAGTTACCCTAATTGACGAACTATTTGCATCGCTTGAATATCCACGAAGTGAGATTCGTGATGTTGAATTGTTATCACCTATCGCACGAAGTAATATAGTCGGAACACTTGTCGTATTAATTCCTAAATGCGAAATATTAACAACCGTTTTTGCGTTTAAATCTATTGCGCTTGTCGCGCCTGTGTACGGTATATAACCCGTCAACGAACTATTGTACGCGAGCGGTTTCCAATAACCTTTGTAACGAAAATACACTAACGAATCACGACCTACTATCATTGCCACCGTATCGGCTGCGTTCATTGTAGCCGTGTCTTTTGTTCCCAACCCTATGCCATTGACGAATCGTGTCTTTGCCGCCGTTGGGGAATACTGTGCCGATGCGCTTACTGAAATAAATAACAATAACCCTAATAAATATCTCATATTTTATCTTTTATTCAACTAAAATTATAACATTTTCACCATTTACAAAAGGCACATCACTAGGAACGCTTAACGTACCCGTTGACACTGACCACGTGCAACCATTCGGTGATGGTGGCGCACCGCTATATACTAAAGGTGCAAAGGTAGTTCCACCGCGTGAGCCGTATATCATTGTCGCACCTATGCCCGATGTAAACGTGTGCGATGTTTCGTTGCCCGATGCCGTCCATTGTAGAACGTAGACCGTTGTTCCACCAATAACGATTCCGCCTGGTGTTATTTGCGTTCCTGTTGTCGAATATGCGCCCGTGCCTTGTAACTTCGCCGAGTATGTTCCAAGCGCGTCGTAAGGCCCGTTTAACGTAAGCGATGCAAGATTGACGTTGCCGTTGATGATTACAAGACCGCCCGCCGTTCCGTTGTCAATAACAAACTTTATTAATATTGTTGTTCGATTTTGTTGCATCTGCAACAAATACAAATAGTTGTAATTGTCTAAAATTACAAGACCATCACACGAAATTTGCCACGCAGCCGTATCGTTCTTATATTGTCTATACCAAGCCGACGCTTGATTTGTCACTTCTTTTTGGTCAATTTGTACGTCAAACGCGCACGATGTCGAACACGCAAAAGGGATGTCGGTATTAGTCACGTTATCGTGATAGTAAAGAACCATATTTGAGCCTATGATTGGATTCATTTCTTTGTTTTTTAATTGTAAACAATATAAACCTGGTCAGCACTTGTAAATGAATATGTTGCGCTTTGATTAAATTTATATGTTGCTAATGACGCACTTGCTGGAACTAAAACTTGTTCTTTAAGTATCGTATTTATGTACAAAGATACATACATCGCAGAACTTGACGCTACTATGTCAACATCAATCTCAACGTTCCAACCCGTTTGAATACCAAATATTTCGTAAGCATCCGCAAGTGGGAATGAACCCGAAGTGATGGTATAGAATGAGCCATAAATAGAATACACATTGTTTATAAATCCGTCGCCCGAGTTGTTTCTAATTTGTAAATTGTAAGCCACAGGCGGTGTAGATATAACATCAAAAACGGTTGTAATAGTGCCAGGTATTTCTACGTTTGAAATATCCAAAAATGTTGCCGCAATTTCACTTTGTACTAGATTAATAGTGCTATTGCCTGTCATATATGAAAGCGCGCTTACGTTTATTTGTGACGGGTCGGTGTCAGTAAATTTTAACATCTTTGCCGCAGAGTAACGCCCATTTGATGTTTCTATGCCAAAAACGGTTGAATCAATGTTTTTTAAATTCCTTCTAAATGAATTAATATATTGTTGAAATATTAATTGAATTAAACCTTGGAACGATTCCGTTGGTTTGCCATATCTAAACCATCCACTACAAGCGACGTAATGCGCACTAATGTATTGATAAAACGTACCTAATGCTTGATTGTTATAATATCTATCAATTCCGTCTTGCGTGTAAACAGGATACCCGTAATTCGATTCTATCGTTAAAGAATATTGATTGTCGGTCGTATTAAGCGAATTAATTTTAATTGTATTGATAGGCGAATTAAACGTAATACCAAAATTTCCTATTTTAATTGAATTACTATATCCTACCGTGTTATCAAGAATAATTGTCATTCCAAGTTGCCCACTCACGGGAATTGGTGGCGTTGTGAATGTAATATCGTTTGCCGTTGTGTTTGTTACAGGCGCAAATTCATAAAATGAAGTAGTGCCGACACCGATTTGTCGCCAATATCCACCCGATGAGTAATAATAAACAGGCGAACCGCCCGCAGCCGTTACGGTCAATTCTAACCTTCCGCGTATTGTATTAAGGTCGGCAGTGTAAACGGTGCAAAGAAAATCAATTTTATCATTTTGCAACACCGTTGGAACGGTTGCAAATATTTTTGCGTATCTCGGCGTTGTTACGCTGCCTTGATTCATTACAAAAATGTTTTTTGTATTATAAGTCACCGTGTCTAGTGTAACGCTTGCCGTGAAACCTAACGTTGCATAAGACCAATTAACAGGAAATCCAACACCATCAAGTTTCTTTAAATTAGCATTGATTACATAATTTTTTGCATAATCAACAGGCGATTGCCAATTGAAATTATTATAACCTTTACGAAATATTTTAGTTTGTGAATTATTTACAAAATACATTCCCGATGTATTGCCCGTAAATGGTTGCACTACTGAATGCGTGTCTTCAGTTCCCGAACTTTGTACTACTCCGTTATAATTGTATTCGGTAAAATATACCGTTTCATTTGCAAATTCATTAATTGCAATTATGTACCATTTGTTTCTTGCTTGAAATAAACGACAACCAATTGACTTTAATAAATAAGATAAAACCGAAAGTGCGTTTTGATAAGTAACACCATCGGAAAGTAAAAAGTTATTCAATGGCATCATTGCTTGCGAAAACATATCGGCCGACGTGTCGGTTGCTCTTGTCGTCATATTTAACGCATAATAAGAACAAATCGCGTGTATGTTTAATTGCAAAACACCAATTTGCAACAATGCTTTTTTAATAATGTATATTAAAAACACTGGTTCGTAATCAATCCAAGTGTTTGCAACTTGCGGGTCAAATGGCATTGATTCCAACATTCCCAATCCATCAATCGCATTAAATGAAAGTTGTTTGCGTCCTGTTGTGTATGAAAATTGCACGTTATCGCTTAATACAAAACCCGACCATTCTTGCGTGCCATTAATAAATAATTTTACTAAATATTTTCTATCATCTAGTGTCGTTAAATCGGGCATTTGCTCAAGATTATCAGTAACGTCAATCGTTACATCTAATTGTGAAGCAATTATAGGCTCGTAAACAAAATCAGATTTTGGCAAATATTGTAAATTCATTACAACGACTGGGTAAATAATAGGGTCGTCAATGTATGCTTGTTCCCACAATTCTACTATTGCCGTAGTATCGTTTTTCGTTAAAGATATAAGTTGATATTTTTTGCCGTAAACCATTATACTCCCCTTCTTAAGTTTAGTGAATAGTTAGAACGTTGTAATGCCAAAACTAAATCGTTTCCGCGTATAGTAAATTCGCCTTGTTGCGCGCTTTGTTGTTGCGAACTATTGCCCATTGATGTAATCGCACCCGCGTTCAAAGAATTACGCACTAGACCGCTCATTTGCGCGGGTGTTAAGATTGCTTCCGTGCCGTGTAATAGTTCAATGTGTCCGCCTTGTGGGCCTGTTACAACACCGCCCTTTGCGTGACCGCTACCTAATATACTTCCTAAAAATTCACCCGCTTTACCTATTCCGCCCGCCGTGCCACCGCTAACCGCGTTTAATATAACTTGAAATATCAATGCTTTTAATGCTGCTTTTGCTATGTCTTCAGCAAGTTTTTTAAACATATCGCTTAATGCTTCACCTATATTAGTTCCTTTTTCTAAAGCCGTGAATAAAGTATCTATTGCTGGGTTTACAACGCTCATTAAACCTTTTGTTTCTTTTAAAGCGTCATTAATTGCATTGATTCTATCGGCTTCTGATGCTTTACCAACTTTTTCTTGATGTGCTAAATTTATTTTATCTTGTTGCGCTTGTATATCTTCTAAACTTTGCGGAACTCCATTTATAAATCTTGGTTTTGCCGTTGTTGCTATTTTTTCAAATGGCGCAGTAATGTCTTCTTGTTTTGCGCTTTGTAATTTCATTTTAGCAGCAAATGCTTCGCTAAATAAAATCTTTTGTTCTTCTGATAATTTTTTAAAAGATTCTGCACTTTTTTCTCCGTTTTTGCTTAATGCTTCAAGCGCAGTATTATATATTTTTAATTTATCTACATCAAATAAATCTTTGCTAATAAAACCAACGGCAAGTTGATTATTTAAACCTTCTAAAGATTCTTTAAAACTTTTTAAAATTTGTTCGTTCTTTGAAAGTTTTTCAGTTTTTGTGCTAGTATTTTCAATTCCAATTTCGTCAACAATATTTCCTTGCTCTACTGCTTTTGTTAACTCATTTTGTCTATCGGTTAATAATTTATATTGAATATCTAATTCACTAAATGCTTTTGCTCTTCTATTTGCAATTGTTATTTTTTGTTCTTCTACTGAAATAACTCGGCCCGCATCTCCGCCGCCGCTTAAATCACCGCCCATTGCCGTTTCAACAATAGGCTTTTTTACTCTTAAAGATTCATTATAAGTAGCGTTATCTACTTTTCTTTTTTGGTCTTCAATGTCTAATTTTTGCGCTTCAAGTTCTGAAATCTTTGCAAGTGCTGCCTTTGCTCTTGCTTGTTCAATAATAGATTTTGTTAACGCGTCGGTTGCTTCTTTTGCTTGACCAGTCTTGATAACTTCAAGCGATAAATTGCCATAAGTTTTAGGGAATAAATCTTGTAATTCTTTAGCGGCTTTATTACGCTCATCCATTGACAAATTCACATTTGTCGCCGCATCATATAATGATTTTAATGTAGTAATTTCTTCACCCGCGTTTTTATTCGCTTTTTTGTTTACTTCATTGTAATCGTTTAACTTCTTTTCTCCTTCACTTATTTTTGTAGTAAAAATTCCAAATTCTTCTACAAGAGCCGTTAAACCTTCAAATGCCAAGCCAAATATTCCCGCAATGCCTATACCTGGAAGAATGTTTGCAATAGTTTTAAGACCGCTATAAGCCTTATTTAGTCCACTTCCCATTGCGCCACCCGCCTTTTCAGTTTCTGCCCCTAATGCTGAAAATGCAGATTTTTGCGATTCAATTTGTGCGGTGACACTTTTTATTTCGCCGCCTAACTTTGTAATTCGTGCGGGTTCGGTTGCTTGATTTAAACGCTCTTTTAATAAACTTAAACGGGTGTTTAAGTCGCCTAATGATAATTTAAATTTATCAGTTTCGGCCGCCGTTTGTTGAAGCGATGTGAGAGCGCCTTTGTTGTCGGCCGTGATGACTATTTTGAGAGTTTCGGTTGCCACGGCTTAATTTTTTTTACTATATAAATTTAACAATCTTTTTATTTCCTCGGGTGCAATTGGTTCGCCTTTATATTCGGGTTCGTCAATTGGCAACGGATGAAATCTATTTTCATTCATTTTAGTTTTCTCACCGCTTCCCATTAAGTAAACCATATACGCAACCCGACGCGTGCGCGCCCATTCGTTTGTTTCCGTACGTTGATGCGCTATTGAATAGATTGACCATTCACGCCAAGTCATATTCCAAAACTGCTCAATGCTTATTCCACATTGAACGGCTTGCACTAGAACATCGTCCCAAGTTAATTTCCTTCTACGACGTTGTTTTTTTTTTCGTCAATAGTTTGCTCTACGTTTTGCTCACCTGGTAATGGTGTCACATTGTTGACCGTAGTATTAACAACATATTGAAAAAAATCTATTATCGCGCCATCCTTTGCCAATATTCCACCGCATTCGTCAACCCAATCTCCGAAATCAAATTCCGTATATTCGACAGGGCCACGCACGGCACATTCGGCCGCCGCTTGCAAGAATATTGCAATCTTTCTAAAATCGTAGGCAGAACCTAGCAACGAACCAAAGAACTCTTCTAGCGGCAACGGGTTTTCTTTAGTTCCCGCTAACTCGCACGCTCTTCGCATCGCCCAAGTTCCCCACTTTAAGGGAACAATTCCGCTTTTTAGTTTTAGTTCAAACATAGATTAATATGTCATTGATTGTAAGAATGGAGGATTTGCGCTTCTAAACGTAATAGTAAAAGTCATCAAAGCGTCAAATGGTGCAACCAATTCAAACTTTGTGATGAATACTGTTCCGCTATACACAACGTCGCCGCTTGTAGGGACAACCTTACCAAACTTAACAGGAAACTGCACTTTGTTTGCGAACAAGTCGTACAATTGCGTGTATGAGTTTACGGTGTTTGCGCCATCTTGGTCGATTGCGTTACCTTCTCCGCTAATAGTTGCTTCAAGTTTAGAACCTGGAACATATTTGTTTCCACATTTACTTGACGCGTCAAGTTCAGTCAAAGACGAACTAATAGTGTTTGTTTTCAAACAAGCCATCGGCACAAAAGTGCCACTACCTGTACGGTCAATTAACACCAAAATGTCGGTACCATTAATTTCTAATTGTGCCATTTTTTTACTTTTTTATTGTTGTAGAATTTTATGTTCAAATCTTATTAACGTTCTAAAAACATTATCCATCGGATTCAATCCCGATAGATTGTGCGTTGTTGTTCTTGTTGTGACAACTTGAAAATCGGGCATCGTGTTTGGATTTGCGCTTGAGTTAATAATTTCCATTACTTGTTGCGCTACGTCTTCACTACTTGCGAATCCAAAATTGTTACTTTTACTTACTATATCCACCAGCAAAGACGCGTCAAATTGATTCATTGTCTTATTGCTTGTTTGATTACTCAAACGCTCGCCTAAAACAATATAAATTTGGTCGCCTGTTGCATTTGGTGGCACCATTCCGTCGTATATTTTAACGCTTGAGTAAGACCCATTAAAGTAAATCTTACCGCTTAAAGCGTTAACGTATGCGGGAATGCCGTATTTCCAAAAATATTTCACACTACAAATATAA
>Ga0209084_1001908_pt1 | contig 16874 bp, 18 predicted proteins | sample C_130820_MF_Meta_FD_187309 | JGI IMG/M metagenome (GOLD analysis project Ga0209084, IMG submission 187309) | Freshwater microbial communities from Lake Croche, Canada to study carbon cycling - C_130820_MF_MetaG (SPAdes) (version 2) | ecosystem: Environmental > Aquatic > Freshwater > Lake... | reverse complement strand
GAGATTGCGTGGCATCCAGTCAGCGCTTCCGAGATAGATCTCAGGCACACCGCCGTTCTCAAAGCGAATGATGCGGCTGTGCTCCAGGAAACGACCAACCAAACTGCGAACCTCGATGTTCTCGCTTACCCCGGGGATGCCGGGACGAAGGCAGCAGATGCCACGGATGAAGAGTTGCACCTTGATACCTACCTGTGAGGCACGGTAGAGCGCTTCGATCATGCTCTCCTCCACTAGGGCGTTCATCTTCACGAAGATGCCTGCCGGACGACCGGCCTGGGCATGTTCAATCTCACGGTCGATTAACTCAAGCATGCCCTCGCGCAGGTCGTAAGGTGCCATCAGTAGCTCCTTCATGCCGGGGAACTTGGAGACACCGGTCAGGATATTGAACATGGCAGCGACATCCGAGGTGAGCTCCTCGCGTGCAGTAAGCATGCCTAGGTCGGTGTAGAGACGCGCCGTGGAGGGATGGTAGTTGCCGGTTCCAAGGTGTGCGTAGCGCCGAATAATCTCGCCCTCCTGGCGGACGACAAGCATGGCCTTGGCATGCGTCTTGAGTCCCGCAATGCCGTAGATGACATTGACGCCGGCTTCGCGCATGAGGCGTGCCCATTTGATATTGGCGGCTTCATCGAAGCGGGCCTTCAGCTCGATGATGACAGTCACCTGCTTTCCGTTCTCAGCTGCATGGATGAGCGAAGCCACGAGGGGAGAATCGGAGCTGGTACGATAGAGAGTCTGCTTGATGGCCAAGACATGCGGGTCCTCGGCGGCCTGCCCAAGAAAATCGAGAACTGTCTGGAAGCTGTCGTAGGGGTGCTGCATCAGGATATCGCCCTTGCGGATATGCCAGAAGATATCGGCCTCTTCGTTAAGTGAAACGACGGTCGCGGGGGTGAAGCGCTTATCTCGGAGATCGGGTCGGTCGATCGAGAGGGCCAGCGGCATGAGGCGCGTCAAGTTGATAGGACCCTCGTGTCGGTAGAGATCGCCGTGACCGAGGTTGAAGATCTCGAGCAGGCGGTTAGCCACAGCGTCCGGGCAGTCATCCTGCACCTCGAGACGCACGGCTGCGCCGCGGTTCACATGGCGCAGCTCTTCCTCGATGGCATGAAGGAGATTCTCAGACTCCTCCTCATCGATATAGAGATTGCTGTTGCGGGTGACCCGGAAGAGATGGGCCCCGAGCACCTTGACTCCGTGGAAAAGGGTTCCCACATAATGATTGATGACGCTGCCGAGGAGGACAAAGTCATGGCCCTGCTCCTCCGTCTGCTGGGAGAAGGGAACCACGCGCGGTAGGATCCGCGGCACCTGGACAACCGCTAGGTCGGTGTTGATCCCCTCGCCCTCGAGATGAACGATGATATTGAGACTCTTGTTGAGAAGCTGGGGAAAGGGGTGCGAAGGATCGATCGCCAGCGGCGTGAGAACTGGGAAGATCCGCTCATGGAAGAACTTCTCGAAATGCGCATGCTCGGATTCGGGAACATCCGGGAAATTGTGAAATTTGATGTTCTCGGCCGCGAGACCTGGCTCGATCTCTTCGTTCCAGCAGCGGTACTGGTCGTCTACCTGTTTGCGGGCACGCTTCGAGATCGCGGCAAGCTCTGACTTAGGCGACATGCCATCCGGCGCCAGCGCGACGGTGTTCGTCTGCACCTGCTGCTTGAGACCGGCTACGCGAACCTCGAAGAACTCGTCGAGGTTCGAACTGACTATACAAAGGAACTTCAGGCGTTCCAGCAGGGGGTTCTCCTTGTCGAGCGCCTGGTCGAGCACACGCTGGTTAAATTCTAGCCAGCTAAGACCTCGGTTAATGAAGTGCGAGTGAAGCCCTTTTTCCATGGACTCTCTATCGTGCGATGTCTGATGGTGAGGTCAAGGGGGTATTTGTGACAATACGGCGACATTCGGCGCCATGAAGCGCGCGCAGAAAGCGTACGAAGAGATTAATATGGAACTCAGGAAATGAAAGAAGGAGGAAACCAACAGCTGCATTATTCGTGAAGCAGGCTGTTCATGCCCAACGGGTGGTTTGGATATAGCAACCATAGATTTTAGATCCTTCCTGAGTTCCTGACTTCCATATTAATTTCTTTTCTGTGGATCCTGATGATCTCAATTTTTGGCAGAACTGGCAGCCGACAATGAGGGCGTCCCTCTGCTTTGTACTAAGAGATAAGCAGATCCTCATGATTAGAAAAAAACGCGGTCTTGGTGCGGGGAAGATCAACGGACCGGGCGGGCGCCTGGAACCTGGCGAGAATGCGCTAGAGGCCGCGATCCGCGAGACTCAAGAGGAACTCTGTATCACGCCGCTGAATCTTTCAGAACGAGGAGAGCTCCACTTTCAGTTTATCGATGGCCTGGCCCTGCATTGTGTGGTTTTCACGGCCGAGGGTTGCCTCGGCGAGCCCGTCGAGACCGAGGAGGCAATCCCCCATTGGATGGAGATCTCTGCGATTCCTTATCATGATATGTGGGCTGACGACATCCATTGGATCCCGGGGATGCTCGAGGGAAAGAAGTTCCGTGGATATTTCCACTTTGACCAAGATGTAATGTTATCTCGCCATCTGGTATGGCTTTCCACCTGAGTGGGCCGCTAGGCTGAGTAAATTACGCCTCGGCAGCACCACAGGGTAATTTACAGCGGCTTGCCAACTAGTGCCCCCACACCAGCAGTCAGGGCCATGGCCAGGGCTCCCCAGAAAGTGACACGAACGATCGACCCGAGCATGGGAGCACCCCCCGCGTAGGCAGAGAGCGCGCCAAGGATGGCGAGGAAAATCATGGAGCTGCCCGACACCGTCCAGGCAATCCAATTGTGAGGCACAGCAAGCACAACCAGCAACGGCATTGCGGCACCCGCGGCGAAGGTTGCTGCAGAGGCTAATGCGGCTTGCAAAGGACGGGCACTAAGGGCTTCAGAAATCCCGAGTTCGTCACGGGCATGTGCTCCCAAGGCATCTTTTTCCATCAGCTGCTTGGCCACTTGATCCGCCAACCCCTGATCAAGTCCCCGCTCCACATAGATGGAGGCCAACTCCGCCAGTTCATGTTCGAAATCGGTGGCAAGTTCGATCCGTTCACGCTCTAGATCGGCCCGTTCCGTATCGGACTGGGAACTCACGGAGACATACTCTCCGGCTGCCATCGACATGGCGCCCGCTGCAAGTCCGGCAACCCCGGCGACGAGCACACTACCACGGCTCGCCTCAGCTGCCGCAACGCCAACAATCAGACTGGCCGTGGAGAGGAGCCCGTCGTTTGCACCGAGGACGGCGGCGCGGAGCCATCCGACACGATGAGTGAGGTGGAACTCGGAGTGCTTCATTGCGGGGATCAGCGGGCAACCTCAGCGCCCATCTTTTTCACTTCAGCTTCGTCCTTGAAGATTAGTGAGACGGAGTTCAGGCAGTAGCGGAGATGGGTGGGTGCCGGGCCATCGTCAAAGACATGGCCAAGGTGGCCGCCGCAGCGGGCGCAGAGGATCTCGGTACGGGCCATGCCGAGCGATACATCGCGGATCTCGGTTATGTTCTCCGGAGCGAAGGGCCGGTAGAAACTGGGCCAGCCTGTGCCAGAGTTGAACTTCGAGCTGGAGGCAAAGAGTGGCAAGCTACAGCCGTCACAAAAGTAAACGCCATCCTTGTGGTTATCGAGCAGGTTGCCGCAGAAGGGAGCCTCGGTCCCCTTGGCCCTCAGAACGCGGTAGGCAGCAGGGCCAAGCTGTTTCTCCCACTCGGCATCGGTTTTCACGACTCGGGTACTCTGAACAACTGGTCCCGGCTTGCCATCGGAGGCGATCAGTCGGACGGCGACGGTATTGGTGTTGCCTGGGGAATTCTGGGCGTTCATGACAGATACCATAGAAAGCAGCAGGGCCGCGGGCAAGAGATGACGGGTGATCATGGCAATCATTATAGCACAGGATAGGGAAATATGTCCCGCAGAGGCGCAGAGGCGCAGGGGTATTATGATTGTGTGATGAGTATTATTTCGCTGGGCCCCAGACCCCTCCCTACATGTTTTCTTAAACTTTTCTCTTCCTACGCGCCTCTGCGCCTCCGCGCGAGTTATTCCCTTTTTACTTGTCCCTGCGATTACGGCTGATGAGATCCAAGGGTGCTTTCTTTGCCTGTTCCTTGGCTGCTCATAGCCGTTGCTTCGTATCTGCTCGGCTCGATCCCATTCGGGTTCATCGCCGGCAGGATCTGCGGTATCGATATCCGCACTAAGGGAAGCGGCAACATCGGGGCTACGAATGTGCTTCGCGTGCTAGGCAAGAAATGGGGCTATGCCGTATTCCTCCTCGATTTTGTGAAAGGTCTGATTCCCGTCCTGCTAGCACTTGCATGGGGTCGTTCCATCGGGGTGAACCCCGCCTCCGCCCCAGGAGCGTTGGCGGCGCTTTGCGCGCTCCTAGGTCATAGCTTTCCCGTCTGGCTGGGATTCAAGGGGGGGAAGGGGATTGCCTCCTCTGCAGGCGTGATCGTCGGACTCTTCGGATTCTGGGCCTTTCTGTTTTGCCTCGGCTCATGGCTCCTTTTCTTCAGTATCACCCGCTATGTTTCCGTGGCTTCGATTGCGGCGGCCATTGCCGTTCCTATCTCCGTCTCCGTGCTCTATTTTATGCACCGATCCGATTGGCTGACTCTGCTCGTGGCATGCCTCATGTGCCTGCTGGCGATCTGGCGTCACCGCTCCAATATCACCCGCCTGCAGGCAGGAACAGAGCCCCGCTTTGAGAAGAAGACGGGGCCGAAAAAACCATGAGCAACCCTACAGTCAGCGTTCTCGGTGCGGGGGGATGGGGAACGGCTTTGGCCATTCTTCTTGCTCGACCTGACAGGAAAGTCCCTCTCTGGGGTCATGATCCGATTCATGTGGAAAACATGGGCCGTGAGGGAATCAATACAAAATATCTCCCAGGGGTGACGTTGCCCTCCACGATCAAGCCCACAGCGGATCTCTCGCTGGCGGTGCAGTCCGAAATTCTCTTTTTGGCCATTCCTTCGCGATATCTGGACGTGATCGCCTCGCAACTCGCTGAATTATGCGGAGACCGCAAGCCTGTTCTTGTCTCCTGCACCAAGGGAATCGAACAGGAACGCGGCCTTCTGATGAGCGAGGTGATAAGGGAACGCTTTCCAAAAACCACCATAGCCGTTCTCTCCGGGCCGAATCTAGCCGGTGAGATAGCCCGGGGCATTCCGGCGGCAGGAGTCATCGGCTGCGATGATGCCCAGGCTCTGATCACGACGCAGGCTCTGTTCTTCGGGACGAGTTTCCGTGCCTACACGAGCGGTGATATCCGTGGCATCCAGTTGGGCGGAGCGCTAAAAAACATCTTCGCGATTGCGGCCGGCGCCTCTGACGGCCTCGGTCTGGGTGAAAACGCGCGGGCGGGTCTGGTTACCCGATCGCTTACCGAGATGACCCGGCTCGGCATTGCCATGGGAGGAGGCCGCGAAACCTTCGGTGGATTGAGCGGTATCGGCGACCTCATGGTCACCTGTTTCAGCCCTAGCAGCCGCAACCATCAGGTGGGATTTCGTCTTGGTCAGGGGGAGTCACTCGAATCGATTACCTCATCCATGGGCAGCATGGTAGCGGAAGGAATCCCGACCGCCATAAGTGCGCAAGCGGCAGCTCGACGACTCTCCGTGGAGACTCCGATCATCGACGAGGTCTCAGCCCTTCTTCAGGGACTGAAAACTCCGGCCGCAGCGATGAAATCCCTAATGGGTCGCGATCTGCGGGCTGAGGAAGAGTTTTAGGAAATTTCCTAGGGCCTGGGGCTCTAAGTGGCCTTAAGGCTTGGTTTCCACGTGGCCGTCCGCGCGCAGAACATTCAGCTTCCCGAGATGAGGCAGCCCCTTGTCCGTGCAGACGGTCATGGAACTGAGCTTGCTGATCGTGAAGACACCGCCACGGGTATAAATATGCACATCCTGCGGTTGCTCTCCCTGAAGCACAGGTGACCAAAGATAGCTTCCATAGCTAGTACTCGGGTCTTTATCTGAAGGACAGGTGAGCAGCGCCATCGTTACTCCATAGTTCCCTAGGCACTGGAGGGGCTGTAAGGAGCTAGTTCCGGCATTGGTGGTGAATGATCCTACCGCGGCATTGGTAGTCCCGGTATTGTAAATGGGGGGAAACTGATTGCCGTTGTCCGGATCGGCCACATACTGCTGCACGGAGACCCCAATCTGGCGAAGGTTGCTCAGGCACTGGGTCCCTTTGGCTTTCTGGATTCCGGTTTGGATTGACGGGAAGAGTAGCGAGGCCAGCATGCTGATGATGGCGATAACAACCAGCAGTTCGACCAGCGAAAAACCGCGCGAATATTTTAAGGGTGAGATAAAGGATTTCATCGAGTGGCTCCTGATCATTGCCCAGCTTTTGCGGCCGCTTTGCGGTTGAGGTAACTCTCGGCCCGAGAGATCCGCTGCTCGGCTGTCTGCTGTGACTGCCTGACGAGCCGGGAGTCCTGCATTTTCTGACCCAGCTCGGAATTAGCCATCATATCCTGGATTTTGGCCACGCGCTCTTGAGGGGTGAGACCTTTCAGAGAATCAAAGAAGGCCTTCTTCTCCGTACTATCCTTCAGGGCCTGAGCCTGTTTGTCGGAAGGAAGTTTCTTGATCTGGGCTAGTTGACGCTGCTCCATCCAGGCTGGATTGGTGACGGGTCTTTCTCCCGACGGCGCATGGTGCTCGCTTTCCCCGGTTACTCCAAGCTGCTGACCAGCTGTTCCCGATGTCCTTGCTCCGATTGCGCCATCGGACCCTCCATCGCCTTCTCCAAGTCCCGCTCCACCCCAATCATGACGACGGCGTTCGTTAAGAAAGAAAAACTCTGCTACCTTGCCATGAGCCGAACCGATAAGGGAGGAGACGGCCTTGCGAACGCTGGCGGACTTGGGAAGCTTAGCCGTAGGCGTCCAATCCTTTGGTAGGACCGTCATCACCCCACTCTTCTGGGCTGTCTCATCGAGAAGTTTTGCCAGATCCGGATCGGGCCCTTCCATCTTGATGACAAGAAATCGCGGGTCGATCACCTGACCATACTCGTTTCCACCTGGCCCTGGGTAATAGCTTGTATTCCAGCCCTCGATCTTGCCGGTGCCAGAGAGCGAAGCGATGGCATTGTTAAGGGCTGTTTTGGTCGGTGCCGCGAGATATACGAGGCGCCAGCCAGATTCCGTTGCCGCGGCCAATATCTCCAGCGCCTCCACGGAGGTGACCTTGTCGACATTCATGGTTACCTGCTTGGAAGGGTCGAGTGAGCTCTCGACGCGGATCCCTCCTTGACGGGCAATTGAGGCGATCACTTTGGCAAGGGGTTGTTCCTTCGCATGGATGGTGACCAACCCCCAATTCGCAACCCATCGGGCGATCATGATGACGGCCAGAAGGAGAGCGATGCCTCCCAGATAGAGCTGCCTTCTGGGCAATGCGCATAAAAAAGAGATCATGAGTCCTTATGAACACCCCGTAGGCCATGAAGTTGCAGCAAAAATCAGTTGCTTCACCCTGCGTGACAAATCGCAAAGGGTTCTTACTTACCACCCCGGGGGTCCCCAAAAAGAACCCCCAGCTTATAACTTTCTCTAATATTCCTCCGGCCTTGTCCTCCACTACATCCTCCCTAGGAACTACCTTTTTTGCTGTCATCCCCACATTTTTCCTCAGATTCACCTTTTTCGCTGTCATCATCATGGTCACCATCAGATTCACCTTTTTGGCCGCTACGATATTCTCCAGAGCCAGATCCCCCCGAAGCAGCTGTTCCACTGCTTGCCGACTGTATGGAAGCGAGGTAGGCCCAGGTCTGAGTCTCAACATGTCCGTCCGCACGAAGAATATTCAGTTTTCCCATGTGGGGATTCCCATTGTCCGTGCAGACCACCATGGTTGAGAGCTTGGAGATGCTGTTGACGCCTCCCTGCTTGTAGATAGCGGCGCTCTGCGCCTCCTCACCATTGAGCGTCGGAGTCCAGATATAGCTGCCATAGTTCGAATCTGGCGCCTTATCGGTAGGGCAGCTGAGCAGACTTGCCGTCACTCCATAGGCACTGAGAGCAGCCAGCGGGGTCTGCGGTGCGGAGGGTGTCGCTCCAGGAATCATGTAATTTGAGTTCACTGCCGTCGAGTTGATCGGCGGGAACTGCTGGCCGTTAGCGGGGTCTGCCACATACTGCTGAACGGCGACGCCGATCTGGCGCATGTTGCTGATACACTTCGCGGTTTTGCTTTTCTGCGATGCCTGCTGTACGGTCGGCACCATCATGGAGGTCATGGCACCTATTACTGCGGTGGTCACAAGCAGTTCCACCAGGGTGAATCCGCTGTTGTGCCGGGCTGACGTGCTTTTTTTCATTTTGTTCTGGGGTTGGTTGTTTGACTGCGCGGTGAAGATGGAACAAGAGGGTGCGTCTGGCCACGAGTAGCCTCCACAGACGTTAAAAGGGCCTCTGTTAAAAGAGCTCGGAGTGATGGCGGTCGCGGCGCCTTCACAGGGAATCCATTTTGGCACCGTCATAAAACTTCCCCTGCCGCCGGAAAGGCCCGGAAGCCCTGAGCGAGTCCCCGCTCTCATGGAGCAACATGCAGCCGTATCAGGGAAAATCAAAAATCTTTTATAAATTTCGGCGCAAAAATCTCCCTCTCGTTCGCGTTGTCTCGGCGAGGCAAAACCGATTTGCCTTGTCTCGCCGGCGGTTCGATGCGAGAGAGAGGGTTGCCCGATATCGGTGACCGTCGCAAGGTGGTGCGGATTTCCGCTACCTACCCCGGCATTGAAAGCCGACGCAGCCTCCACCACGCCCCTTTTCGTAAGATTCCAGGGACGGGACACACAGGAGGCAGCACACGGCGAGTCGCACGGGCACCAACACACAACGCAACGATAAACATACCTAGTCCTGATCCCCGCCCACACCGGCTCCGTGTCCCAGGCCGCCCATCGCGGGGATCCCTTCAACACAACACATATCATGTCCTCAAATTATTCCCCTAACAGCGGCCGTTCCCGCAGTGGCGGCGGCGGTCGCCGTCGTTCCTCAGGCTCCTCCGGATCCCAGGGTCGCTCCCAAGGTGCTTCCCGAAGCGAAGACCGTCCGCGCCGCGCGCAGCAGCCAGCCAAGAAGCAAGGCTTCCTTGCCAAGCTCCTCTCCGTCCTCGGACTCGGTAGCAAAAAAAAGCCCCAGTCCTCCGGCCAACCTCAACGCACTCCCCGTGGCGAGCATTCCGAGCGCCGTGAAAGTGCATCTCCCCGCCAGTCCCGGAAGCCCGAGCGCATTGAAGTAACGACGCCCCGCGTCTACGTCGGCAACCTCTCTTTCGATGCGAGTGAGAGCGACCTGATGGAACTCTTCAGCGGCGTTGGATCCGTCCAGAACGTCGAAGTTGTTTGCAACCGCGAGACTCAACGCTCCAAGGGATTCGGATTCGTCACGCTTTCTTCCGTCGAGGAGGCCAAGCGCGCAGTCAATGAGCTTCACGACAAGGAATACATGGGCCGCAAGCTCGTGGTCAGCGGCGCCAAGGCCGTAGCCGAGAGCCGCAGTGAACGGTCCGAACGCCGCGACACGGCGGGAGCTTCGGAATCAACCGCAGCGTCCGAGGCGGCAGCGGCCTAGTTAGTTTTTGGTACCAATCGGTTTCCGTGCTTCCTGCGGAAACAATTCTTATTGCCGGCCCCACTGGGGTCGGCAAGACCGATCTCTCCCTCCAGCTTGCCTGTGACATTCACGGTGAGATCGTCGGCGCGGATGCCTTCCAGATTTATGCCGGCCTATCTATCCTGACAGCCCAGCCCTCGGAGGCGGCGCGTGCCCTAATTCCCCATCATCTGATCGGATCCGTCGATCCGGCGGAGACTTATGACGCAGGACGCTATCTGCGTGAGGCGCTGCCCGTTATCCGGGATATTGCTGCCCGTGGCAAACGGCCAATCGTAGTTGGCGGAACAGGACTTTATTTCAAGGCTCTGCTCGGGGGTCTTCAAGAACTTCCTGCCGGCGACCCCGCCCTGCGCGCTGAACTACAGGCCCTCACATTACCGGAACTGATCGGGCGACTTCAGGCTATGGATCCTGCCGCCGTGGGGATGGTCGATCTGGTTAACCGCCGCCGTGTGGAACGGGCCCTTGAAATCGTGATGCTAACGGGCAAGCCGCTTGCCGTTTCACGGAAGGAATCGCAAGGCCCCATTCCAACACCCCAGGGTATGGGAATCGTGACCCTTCTTCTCACACGTAATCGGGAGGAGTTGAACTCCCGGATCGAAGCCCATGTGCAGTCGATGTTTCATCAGGGCGTGGAGGATGAAGTGACTGCTCTCCCGGAGCAGCATGTCGGGCAAACGGCCTCAATGACACTCGGTCTCCGGGAAATCCGCTCACTCCTACGGAATGAGATCACTCAGAAAGAGGCGATCGAAGCCATCTGCTCGTCCACTCGGCGCTATGCCAAGCGCCAGATGACCTGGTTCGGCCGCCAGCATGACTTTCCAAAGCTGAACCTGAGTCTTTTTTCCAATCCCGAAAAGTCTTTAGCCGAGGCTCTGCGGCTTCTCAAAGTACCCGGATCGCAGCACGGGAGCGGCATCATTATTTAAGAAAGCCGCCGAGTGTATCGAGAATTTTTCCCGCTTTTTGTTCGAGCGTTTTAACAGCATTTGTCGACGGCATGTTGGTCGCGGTCTGCCCCTTGATGCCCAGGAGTTTCATTCCATCTTGGATCCCCTCCTTAACGACTCCCTCGGCGCGGGTGGTGAAGAGCGTGGCGAGTCGTGGGGAGAGATCCTCCGTGGGATGGGAAAGGCTCCCGCCGATGATCATCGGGGTCCAAATATAGCCGTCGTGCTCGTTTAGACCCAGAACCTCGCGGGCGAAGGGGATCATGTCGACAATTCGCTTAGTGATGCCCACCTGAAAAGATCCCATGAGCGATCCTTCTCGGCCCACCTCTGCATCTCCTATGAGCTTTAGCAGACCTTTGGATTCAAGAACCACGTCGCTCCACGTGGTTTTGTTCACGTCCCCTGAGAACGTGGCGTGGGCTTCCTGAATCGGAAGGTGCCTGAATTGGTCCATGGCCGTGAAGAGTGCCAACTTCTCCAACGCCGGAATCTGCGAGAGGGTGACGTCATGCGCACTGACATTACCGGAGATAGCATGGATCCCGTCACGCCCCCATGCGGCTTCGCCCTGCCCCTCCAGAGAGCCCAAAACCTTTCCCTCCAGTGCAGGTAGAAGCGAGGTCAATTTGACCTTCTCCCCATGCCCCTTCAGCCGTGACTCGCTTCCATTGCTTGGAAAGTTACCCGCCAAACGAAGGGTCCCCCCGTTTTGAATTGAGAGATCCGCGCCGGTGAGGTCGAGCCCTGTATGGGAGAGACGGCATCGGATCGTGTCGATCCCTATCTTCAGATCAGGAAAGCGCTCGCTGACCAGGCGTCCTCCATGGGCCTCAAAGCGGATCTGGTCTCCTTCCGGCACAGATTCCAAGCGTGTCCCCAGTATATCAAACGATCCTCCCTTAGGTTGCTCGATCAGCACGTCTGTGGAGCAACTCTGGATCCTCTCAATCACGAATTGCGTGGGGAGCCATTTTGGAAGGATCGATGGCTGGCTCGAAATCTCGGCCACAACTTCGTTATTTCCCTCCTTCACCGGCCCGAGATGAACCTCGATCCGTTCAAGGGTGATTTCCTCCACTACAAGATGGCCTTGCAACAATGCTGCGGGGTGGAACTTTGCGTGCAACCCACTGGATTCGATTTTTTTCAGCGCGGTCTCGGCCGAACCGAGGGCTCGGAGGCTCCCCGATGTCAAGCCAACCCAAGCCCAATGGATTGGAGCCAGTTCCGCCTTTGCATGAAGCCGCTCAGTAGCCTTCTGCTCCACCAGTGAGCGAAACTCCTCTCCCTCTAGCCAATGTGCAAGAAGTACCAGCACGATGGCCAACATGATCAAAACCAAGCTCAGTGGGACGATCCAGTAAAGGTGTCGAAATCTGTAACGAGATTTTGCCATTTCTTTACCTCCCGGATGCCGTGCGTTCATTCAGGCTTTCGCAGACAGGGCAGCGGAGAAGGCGGTCGCTTGATCCGTCGATGTATCGCGAACCGCAGATCCTGCAAAAAACGCGGTTTCGGAAGATGGTATTGGCATGGCGTTTACGAATAATTTCGTAGCCTATCCAGAGGATCAAAACACCCGCCAGAAAAAGTGCCAAATAGACGCAGACAAACCACGAAAGTGTGATGGGAATCATGGCTTGGCTGAGGGATGAACGGGGGGAGTGAATGCCGCAGGTACGGCTGTGCTAGCATCGGCACCCCAGAGCACAAGGACACGCCCCCACGAGATTGCCTCTACGGATTTTGGCTGGGGCTGAAAGCGCTTAGCCATGATCCAGATACGGGCTGCCTCGTCGCTAGCCAGGTCGCCGGAGGATTCCATCAACACGCAGTGCAAGGGCATGCCCTCGGAGCTGACGCCCACTTCGTAGAGTGTTGGCTGGATAACCCTCGCCAACGCGACTGGAACAGAAGAGGGACCGGCGTCCTCGACTAAGTGCCGTGCCGAAAGTTCATCTTCCCATCGGACAACTGTGGAGGGGCGTGCGATGCTAGTGCCTACTGCCGGTGCTACCGTGGTGTTGGTTTCATGGAACACTGGTTGGGACGCTCGCTGGAGTGGAGATATCAGCGGGGGCATGGGGGGCTCGATACTGCTGACCGACTCGCTACGTAGAGGAAGCAGTGCGGGAGGCGGCTCTTCGTAACTCGGCCTGTATTTCAGAGGAGGCAGTGAGGGTAAGGCTGTTCGCGCGGCACGGAGGGGAGAGAAGACCGTAGGATCATTTGCTTCCAGCCAAGGCGCCAACTGATGAGCGGCCTCACTCTCAGGCGGCAGGAAGTAAAATAGCGGCGCCTCCGGTGTTTTCTCGGAAGGTACCTGGTAGCTGATTGAGAAGAGTACCACCATCAGGGTCTGCAGCATTCCGGCGCCCAGAATGCAGAGCGGAAGCATCAGTCGTGGTGCCTGACGGATTGGCCATTCGAAGGCGAGTTGTGCTAAATGGGCCAACTCTCTCAGCTCCCGGGAAGCAAGAGGGCCCTTCGGAAGCAGGGGAATCCGCCGCGTCATGACGGACCCGAGCCAGTGGCTAGGACAACTGTGAAACCACAGCGCGCACCGATCGTCATGATCTGGAGGAGTAGATCATAAGGGGCAAGCCGGTCGGCCTTGATGATGAGACTGCCAGTTCTGGGCAACTTACGAAGCGATGTCTCAAGCTCCGCCGAGGTGACGACCTGTCGGTCATAATAGATCTGCGGCAGAGGTGCCCCAGTCACACTGACCACCTGAGGATCCTGCTGAGGGAGCAGAAGAAACGGCGAGTCGGGGACCCTCAGCGCGATTCCCGGCTGGAGCATAAAATAACCGCCCAGCAGCAGAAAAAAGACGAGGCTGAGCAGCGTGCCGAGCGCCGGAGCCATCAGCAGCAGCGCATCTCCCGCTCCCTTGCTGCGGGGAAGCCTCATCCGTTGGCGGGGTCATCCCGCCGGTCGGCGGCATCCACAAGCAGGTTCACAATCTCGATGCCCGCCCGCTCCATGTCATGAATGATGTCATTCACCCTCGCAGTTAAGTAACTGTGTCCGACGTAGGCGGGGATCGCAACACCGAGCCCGGCAGCTGCATCTAGCATGCTCTCGTAGACGCCACGAGCCAGTTCCGCTGCCGTTGCATAGCCGCCGTGTGCTGAGAGAACCAAAAAAGCATCCAGCAGGCCGAGAATCGTACCGAGTAGACCGAGCAGCGGCGTAACATAGGCAAGTGTCGCAAGAATCGGCAGATTCCGTTCAAGCTTAGGGATCTCCAGGAGCGCGGCGTCGGTAGTTAGCGACTGCAGGACGCTTCGCCCGGCACCGGGCCTCAGCAGCGCGGCCTGTAGGACGCGAGCCGCAGGGCCATGGCTCGCGGAGGATTCGGCGAGAGCCTCGTCACCGCGGCCATTATGAATCAGCAGCGCAAGACCGCCGAGCAACTCTCCGACCCGAATGGAGGCTTTGTGGAGAAAGATCAGGCGTTCGAAGAAGACCCCCAGCCCCACCACGCTGCAGAGCAGAATGATCCACATGAGGGGCCCGCCTTTTTGCAAGAGTTCAAGCATGGAAAAATACTAGTTGCAGGTTGAAAGCATTCAAAAGGTTAAAGGTTGTAGGTTTATAGGGTGGACCTGCTTCCGGCTCTCAGATCGGCAGACTCGGTTGTGCGGAGGGACCGCTTGGCAGTGCCTCGGCATGAGCGAGATGGCCCAGCATTTCCTGAAGACGTTCGCGCACCCCTGGAAGGAATCCTCGGTCTGCATGGAGGACTAGCAGGCAGAGCTCGTTGTTGTGAAGGAAGCTCAAGGCTCCCTGTTCCGCATGGAGTGTCACCCCCGGAACATTCCCGAGACCCATCTTGGAAGAGGACTCCCGGATCTGGGCCAACATCGTCATTGCCTGAGAACTCAGTGTCTGAAGATCGATTCCGGGAGGAGTGTTTGAGGCGCAGACCACCTGATCCCCGTGTGCCAAGATACAGGCCCGTAGGCCCGGAAGCTGACCCGCCATGGCGATGACGCGATCCATCGTCAGCTTCTCTTCGGTCATGAAGAGGGCCTGGAGGGCCGCGGGTTCGGCAAGCTGATCGAGGGGATCGAGCTTCCAGAGAGGCTCAAGGGCAAGCGCCTCGGTTTTTTCCCCGATGTCGGAAGGGAAAACCACCCGGCTCTGTTTCTCAGGCGCCGGCTTGGCAGTTACATTTCGGCGAAAGATCGGCAACGAGGCGAAGAATCCCCGCTTGGCTGAGACGGCTGGCACCAACTCCTGAGCTTCTTTTTCCCCATGGAACTTTGCACCGTACGATTCCAAGGTTGAGAGTACTTCGGGCTGATTGGTCGAAATCATCTCCGCCTCGATCACCGTAACAGGAGATTTTTCGGCGGGGCCATCCACGGAGGGAAGGGTCACTGCAGATGCTTTACCGCTCCGACTCTCCCTGCATTCCGTTGGAACCTCTTCAAACCTTGTTACCAAGCGGTAATAAAGCGCCACCCATCCGGCAGGGAAATTCAGTTGCTCTGTACGGTCTCCACCTTCGGGCACTACGACCAGATCGGGTAGAAGATCGTTGAGCTGGCCAAGCGAGAGCCGCGGTGTATTACCCGCGAGCAAATCCCGGCAAGGCAGGTTAACCTTTCGGCCGCTGAGTTCTTCGGCAGACGTTTCCTTGCGGAACTGAGACGGAAGCTTAGCCATCAACTCCGACAGGGGCACGGAGATCATGTCCGGTGCTTCCTCAAAGAAACGATGGCAGGGAGCCGAGTGTGTGCTGGATGCGATGACCACGCTCTGATCCTCCTGAAAGTGAGGACACTCCGCAACCGAGAATCTACGATCCAGAATCTTCTTGCCCCGGAAGCGCCGTCTCTCCGAAATGAGCAGATGGACTTGAATCTCAAATTCGATGACCGCGGCCTGATTCCCGCGATTGTGCAGGAGAGTACCGAAGCCGGCGGACGCGTTCTCATGATGGCCTGGATGAACGAGGACTCGCTCAAGCATTCCGTGGAGACCGGCTACATGCACTACTGGAGCCGCTCCCGTCAAAATCTCTGGAAGAAAGGCGAGTCGAGCGGCCACACGCAGCGGATCCTGCGCTGGTTCGTCGATTGTGATCGCGACACCCTCCTCTTTGAGGTGGAGCAGCACGGCGGTGCCTGCCACACCGGATTTGCGAGCTGCTTCTATGTCGAGCTCGACCAGCAGGGGAATGATCTACCTCCTAAGGAGGAACCGATCTTTAATCCCGATAGCGTCTACAAAGCCTGACGGCTAGGGATAAGCTAAGTATTCAAGGATTTCCCGCGATGACTCCCTACCTGCGTCTTCTCAATCTCGTCCTCGATCACGGGACACGAAAGGATGACCGCACCGGTACCGGCACCCTCTCGGTCTTTGGTGCGCAGGAGCGCTTTGACCTCACACAGAGCTTTCCTCTGCTCACCACCAAGAAACTCCACCTTCGCTCCATCATCCATGAGCTCCTCTGGTTTCTTAAAGGCGACACCAACATCGCCTACCTCAAGGAAAACGGCGTCACTATCTGGGACGAATGGGCTGATGCGAACGGCGACCTCGGTCCCGTCTACGGCGCCCAGTGGCGTCGATGGCGCACCCCTGAGGGAGCAACCGTGGATCAGATCACGCGTCTCATCGAGGATCTGAAAAAGAATCCTGACAGCCGCCGTCACATCATCAGCGCATGGAATCCTGGCGAGATCGACCAGATGGCTCTGGCTCCCTGCCACGCCCTCGTGCAGTTCTACGTGGCGAATGGCGAGCTCAGTTGCCAACTCTACCAGCGGAGTGCGGATCTCTTCCTGGGCGTCCCCTTCAATATTGCCTCCTACGCCTTGCTGACCCTGATGATCGCGCAGGTCTGCGGACTGAAGGCGAAGGAGTTCATCCACACCTTCGGTGACCTCCATCTCTATGTGAACCACCTCGAGCAGGCCCGCGAACAACTCTCCCGCGAACCTCGAGCTCTCCCGCAAATGCTACTTAATCCCGCTGTGAAGAACTTAGAGGATTTCCTCTACGAGGACTTCACCCTGGAAGGATACGACCCTCACCCCGCGATCAAGGCCCCAATCGCTGTTTAGAATGCGAAGCCGAAGAATATTTCCCGCAGAGGCGCGGAGTTTTAAGACAAAACGACTGCAGGATTTCTTTTTCTTCATCTCTGCGCCTCTGCGCCTCTGCGCGAGAATTTGAAGTCATTTTTGTTTCCAGAT
>Ga0209084_1001906_pt1 | contig 16882 bp, 17 predicted proteins | sample C_130820_MF_Meta_FD_187309 | JGI IMG/M metagenome (GOLD analysis project Ga0209084, IMG submission 187309) | Freshwater microbial communities from Lake Croche, Canada to study carbon cycling - C_130820_MF_MetaG (SPAdes) (version 2) | ecosystem: Environmental > Aquatic > Freshwater > Lake... | reverse complement strand
GATGCGAGCCGAGGTGGGCACACCCACAGCGACTTTGGACCCTGCGGCTGCGGCGTCGATGCCGGTAGCAGTCAAGGCGCCTTGCGCCAGCGCATAAATTTCGCCATCCACACCGCGCAAGCTGGTCAACACCAAGTTGCCCCCGCGCAGGTTGCTGGCTTTGCCGATGGCGGAGACGTTCACGTCAATTTTTTGGCCGGGCTTGGCAAAGCCAGGCAGCTCGGCGGTGACCATGACAGCGGCGACGTTTTTGATGTCGACCTTGCCAGTGGTGGCGCTGGTTTCAAAGTCCGACAAGGGACCGTCGAGGTTGACGCCCAAACGGGCCAACAAGCTTTTCATGCTCTGGGCGGTGAAAGACACGTCGGCGCCGTCGCCCGTGCCTTGCAAACCCACTACCAAGCCGTAACCGATCAGTTGGTTGCTGCGCATGGCGGCGACTTCGGTCAGGTCTTTGACGCGGTCGGCGTGGGCGGGCAGGCAAGCCAGCAGCCAGGCGGCGAGGGAGATGAGCCAGAATTTCATGGTGTACTCGCGTTCAGAAGGGCCACAGCTTCATCAGGGCACTGGTGCCCCAGCCGGCTTTGGCGGTGGAGGCCAAGTCGCCCGAGCCCCGGTAAGAGATTTGCGCATTGGCCAAACGGCGCGACTGCACCGTGTTGACGGCCGAGACGTCTTCGGGCCGGATGATGCCGGCGACTTGAATCGTTTCTGCGCCTTCGGTCAGCGCCAATTGTTTTTCGCCGCGCAACACCAGGTTGCCGTTGGCCATGACGCTGACCACGCTCACAGCCACCGAGCCGGTCAAGCTGGCGTTTTGTCCGGCTGTGCCCGTGCCTTTGCTGGTCACAGTCGATCCATCGAGTTTGAGTGCGCCCAAAGCGCCACCAAAGGGGCTGGGCAGCTTGGCAGCGGTTTTGGATTGCAAGGTGGGCGTGATCACGTCGTTGGTCGACGAGCGGCTCAGGTCCGAGCCCTGGGTGCGCGACGCTTGGGTGGTTTCATTCAACAAGACGGTGATGACATCACCCACTTGGAAGTTGCGACCCCGACCGAACCAGCTGTCGCTTTGACGGCTGACATAAATGCCGCCAGTGGGCACACGGGCTGTTTCTTTCTCGAGTGGAAACACCGGCTCGAAGGAGGGCGAGTGCGTGAGCTTGGCCGGCTCGATCACGGCGCAACCCACCAAGCTCAGCGCAGCCAGTAATGAAAATAATTTTTTCATGGCCAAGGATTACATGTTGTTGTTGATGAACTTGAGCATGCCGTCGACTGCAGAGATGGCTTTGGAGTTGATCTCGTAGGCGCGTTGCGTCTCGATCATGTTGACCATTTCTTCAACCACGTTCACGTTTGAGGCTTCCAAGGTGCCTTGCATCAAAGAACCTGCGCCAGTCACGCCGGGCTGCAAGACTTGCGGCAGGCCGCTGGCGGGCGTGTCTTTCAACATGTTTTGGCCCATGGACTGCAAACCACCAGGGTTTACAAATCGGGCAATTTGAATTTGACCCAAGACCTGTGCGCCACCGGCGGCAAGCTCGATGGACACGGTGCCGTCGCGACCAAAGGTCACGCTGGAAGCTGTGTTGGGAATGGTAATCGCGGGTTGCAAGAGCAGTCCACCTGAGGTGACCAACTGGCCGGTGTTCGAGAGCTTGAAGTTGCCGTCACGGGTATAAGCCAGGGTGCCGTCAGCTTGTGCAATTTGGAAATAACCGTCACCGGCAATGGCCACATCCAGCGGATTTTGGGTGGTGACCATGTTGCCTTGGGCGTGCAGTTTTTCGGTGGCGACCACACGCACACCGGTACCCAGCATCAGGCCGGTTGGGGCTTGGGTGTTGGCGCCGGTTTGGCCGCCGGCCTGGCGGATGTTTTGGTAGAGCAAGTCTTCAAACACAGCGCGGTCGCGCTTGAAGCCGGTGGTGTTGACGTTGGCCAAGTTGTTCGAAATGACGTTCATGCGCGTTTGCTGCGCATCCAGACCCGTCTTCGCTACCCACATTGATGCATCCATTTTGGTGCTCCTGTTATCTTGTATTTAAGGCGTTCAAGTCGGTTTCATCATGCTGGCGCCTGATTCGTCAGACTCTTTGCTTTGCTTGATGACGTTCACTTGTTGTTCAAAACTGCGGCTTTGCTCCATGAGCTTGACCATCACTTCGAGTGCATTGACGTTACTGCCTTCGAGTGTTTTCGGTGTCAAAGAGGGCAAAGGATCACCGGCTACAACGGCAATATCGGTACCCGGGGGCTGGCCCAAAACTTGGAATAAACCGTCTTTGCGACGATCAAGTGGTGATTTGCCAGCTTCTCGCATCAAGATGCGATCAATCAATACGGGGGCAGCAGGTCCGGCCTGCGCGGGGTTGATGGCATACACCGAACCGTCTTCGTTGATACTCACTTTGAAGCCTGGCGGGACCGTGATCGGTCCCCCTGCCTGTCCGCGCACCAAGTGGCCCGCACCGTTTTCGAGGGTGCCCGTGGCATTTAATTTCAAATCACCGCGCCGTGTAAAGGCCAGTACGCCATCCGTCGCTGTGACGCCCATCACGGCTTGTTTGTTGAGCGAAATATCGAGATCATTGCCGGTCGACATCTGGCTGCCGGGTTTGAGGTTGATGTTGTCTGTGACTTGCGACTGCGGTTGCATGCGGGTTGCAAAACCTGGACCTTCGACTTTGATGGGAAACATCGCCGCTTCAAAGCTGCGCTTGAAGCCCGCCGTAGACACGTTGGCCAACTCGTTGGTCGTCATCTGACGGGCAACGCGTTGCTCGTTGATGCTGGCCACCGCGTTAAAGGCTAAACGGTCCATTTTGAGCTCCTGAACTTAGTGCTTATGCACGCAAGTTAATAATGGCCGACGTCATGGTGGTCGAGGTCTCGATCGCCTTGGCGTTGGCTTGGAAGTTACGCTGGGCGGTGATCAAGTCCACCAATTCTTGTGTCAAGTCAACGTTGGCCCGCTCGGTCGCACCGGCACGAAGCGTTCCAAAGCCTGCACTACCCGCAGTGCCAAGAATGGGCTTACCGGAAGACGCTGAGGCCAAGAAGCTGGAGTCACCAATCTGGCGCAAACCAGCCGGGCTGGAGAAGTTGGTGAGCAGAATTTTCGCCAGCGATTTTTGTGAACCGTTAGAGAACGATGCGCTGACCAATCCATCATTGCCAATCGTCACGCCCACCAAGGAGCCTTCTGGCGCACCGTCTTGCGACTGAGACAAAACCGCAAAAGGAGAGGTGTATTGGGTGGACGCTGCGTAATCCACGTTAATCGTCAAAGCGCCCTTACCACCCGCAAGGTAAACCGTTTCGAGTTGGGTACCTTTCAGAGGGGAGAACAACTTACCCGCCGTGTTAAAGGTCAACTCGCCTTTGTCAAGGTAAATCGGTGACCACGCCGGCAGTCCGGTAAAGCCGTCGCCGTTGGTGGTTTCTTGACCGTCTTTGTCAATGTACTTGGGCTGTAAAGCGCCACCCACCAAGTCTTTGTGCTGCGAAGGTTTGATCCAGCTTGAAGTTGTACCGCGGCCAGCTTCCACCTGGTCAAGACCCCAGCTGCTGCTGCCAGAGATTTTGATAAACGAGTCAGAACCGGTGGTGCCTGTGGTGAAGACAAAGTTGTTTTTAGCGTAGTCGTAGCTGACCTTGACGCCATTGACTGATTTGGGCGAGTCGCCGTCTTCGCTGGCCAGTGAGTTAATGCCTTTTTGCAATTCGCGGATGAACGATTCCAAAGAGTAAGTGGCGCTGGGTGGGATCACGACTGTGCCCTTGATGCCGTCAACCGTCACCACAAAACTGTTGTTGGTGATGTCCACTGCAAAGTTATTGGTCACGTTCACGTTAGGTGGTTTACCCATCGCAATCGCCGGGCTGGAAGAGATGCCGCGAAGCGCTGTGTATGATTTAGAAACGGTAATAGGCACATCTTTGGTCAGGTCGGCAGGGGATTGTGCAAATCCAAACAAAGAGCTACCGGATTGAGAAACTTTTGAAATCGAGATAGAGGAGTTGTCACCGGTGGTGCCGGAACTCACCTTAAAGGATTTACCTACCGGGTCGTAGCTGACTTGAATGCCATAGCGCTGGTCGGTTAGCGAGCGCAAAGAATTCTTGTTGTTAGGCAGCATTTTGACGCCAGAGAGCCCATCATTGTTCAATGTGACGGGCTGGGGGTTGAGGCCCAAGATGGTGTTGTTGGCAGCGCCAGAGGCTAAGGTGATTGTGTTGGCGCCTGCGTTGGTGCTGTCGGTGATTTTGAAGCTTTGGGTGTTGTAGTCGTACTTCACTGTCATGGGCGAACTGGCCAATCCAGCGCTCAAAACGGTGCTCGCGCCCATGGTGATGCCAGCACTGGTGGCGGTGGCAACCGCAGTGGGTGATACACCCGCGCTGGTTCCTGTGATCAAGCCCGCATTGATCTGGTTTTTAACAACACTGGTGCCAGCCACCACGCCACCTGTCAATGCGGGAGTGAACGTTGCACGGGTGGCGCTGGCTTGGTTGTAAACCAAAATCAACTTGGTGTTGTCTGTGGGGTCGATTTGTATGTCTGCAAGACCTGCTGCGACAGCTGCGGTGCCCGCCAAAGTGGCGGCCTTGTTTGCCACAATCAGCGCAGCGGTCTGGGCGGGGGTGTTGCCTGCTGCAGAGTCCGTGACTGCCACGCCCATGAAGTTGGTGGTGCCGGTTGCAGTTCCTGATAAGGCAACGGATTGCTTGGGATATTGGAAGTAAGTGAGGACGATCGAAGTTCCATCTGCACCCAACTCAACGTTCTCTAGGCCTGCATTGGCGGCAATGATGGCGGCTTTGTCGGCCACGATTCGGCCAGCGGTTGTAAAGGCTGTATCTCCACTGACAGAAGACGCAATGGCGCGGCCCATGAATGTCACGGCACCTGTAGCCGTGCCAGAGATGGCAATCGATTGACGTGCGTGCCCGCCCAAGACGGAGTTGTCAACCTGCGTTTGCATGATCTTGGTCAACTCTTCGATGCTGACGTTGCCTTCGTCAGCAAAGCCGGAAAGTGTAATTTCAGCCTTGATGGGGGCCCCGTTTTGAACACGCGAGTTGGTCAGCGTGAAAATTTTGTCCGGGTTGCTGGCGCCGCCCGTTGAGCTCGTGAAGTTGAAGGTGCTTTCATCACCAAACTTGCGGTTCAGATATTTAGTCGCTTCGGCGGCTAGGGTGGCACCATTCAAAACGGTGGGTGAGTTTTTCAAGTAGCTCAAATCGACCTGTACTGGTGCAGTGGACCCATCGATGTTGAGGGTAAACAGGTTGCTCAAATCGATGGGGGTGGCCAAGCCTTGTAAACCTGCAAACGTATTGGAGCCGCCAGACAGGTCAACCAAAGACGCAATACCGGAAATAGCCGCAGGAGCGGAGGTGCGTTTGTCGGTGAGCTCGTCCAAAGAGATCAGCTGTGTTTTGGCTGTGGTGAGTTCGTCTTTGACTTCTTTGTACGATTTGATTTGGCCGTATTGGTTGACGTACTGCAAATCGCCATTGATGTCGGTGGATTGCGCCAAAGCGGCGGACACTTGGTCATCGCCCACGAACACATAGGTTTGCCATTTGTTGAACGGGCTGCTCTGGTTCGCGTTTTGGGTTTTGACGTAGTAAATCGTAGCCAAGTAGCCGTTACCACCATTGTCATACACGGTAAACGCGGTGGATTTGTTGAAGCTGGCGGGGTTGGTGCGGGAAAAGGCTTCAGTAATGACGGTTGCGTCAGCGGGGAAGTTCAAGCCCAAGGAAACCTTAGAAGTTTGTTTGGCTTCGCCTGAGGTTTTTTGAGGAATCGTTAGCACCACGCGGTCATTCACGTTCGCACTACCGGTCGAGTCAACCGTTGCCGCCATCAAACGCTGGCCTGCTGAGTTCACCACGTTGAACTGTTCGTTCAAAGAGAAAGAGCCGTTACGGGTGTAGGTGTCGGTCAAACCGTCAGCCGAGCGCAGTGGGAAGAAACCGTCACCCGTGATCGCCAAGTCCAAGGCGTTAGAGGAGAAAGAAATGTTACCTTGCCCGAATTCCTGGCTCACCTGCTTCAAGGACACACCCTGACCAACGGTGGACGAGGCTTTTTGCAATGGCGAGGTCGCAAAAATATCACCAAAGTCAGCACGCGAGCGCTTGAAACCCGTGGTGCCCACGTTGGAGATGTTGTTGGCTGTGACGCCCAACATAGCGGTGGCCGCGTTCAAGCCGGTGAGAGAGGTATAGAAAGACATACTGAATGACTCCTGGTATCGCTAGAGGTTCTTTTGAACTGAAATGATTAGCCGTCGATGCGCGTGACATCGGCGAGTTTGATAACCTTGCCGCCTTGGATTTGCAGCAGCATGGTTTTGTCGGGGGCTTGGCTGATGCCAATCACGGGAGCCATGGTGCTCACCGAGGGTGAGGTGGTTTTGCCCTGGCTGACCGCTGTGGCTTTGAACCGGTATGTGCCTTCGGGCAATGTGTTGCCACTATCGTCTGCGCCGTTCCATGCCCATTTCAGATCGCCCACTGTTTGTGCGCCCAGCACCTGGGTGTTGACCAGGCCGCCTTTGTCGTTATAGACCTCGAATTTGATACCTTCTGCGCCACCAGGCAAGTTGACGATGCCTTCGACGGGCACGCCATGGACCCATTGCGCTGGGCCATCAGGCACAGAGACTTTTTTGCCAATGAGGTTGGCACCGCTGGTGATTTGCTGGCCGGCCTGACTCGTTACAAACTCGTTCAGGCTGGTGGCCATGCCGGTGGTGGCTTCAAGTTGAGAGAACTGCGCCAATTGCGCCACGAAGGCTTCGTTTTTGACCGGATCCAGGGGGTCCTGATTCTTCAGCTGCGTGGTGAACAGCGTCAGAAAATCTTTTTGACCCATGCCGGCGCTGCCGGTCTTGGCGGTCAGCGCGTCGTTGGCCACTTGGGCGGTGGTCCTGATGCTCGACGGTACAGACTTGGCCCAGTTGGGGTCATTTGTTGATGAGCCTGCGATGGCTGCAGGAAGCATGTTCAGATTGGCCATAGTATTCCTGCTTTAGCTCTTGATGATGTCGAGGGTGCGCATCATCAGTTGTCGGGCGGTGTTGATCACCTCGACGTTGTTTTGGTACGAGCGGTTAGCCGCCATCATTTCGACCATTTCGGTCATCTCGTTGACGTTGGACAGATAGATATAGCCGTCTTTATCCGCCGAAGGATTGGCCGGATCGTGCATCCGCTTGATGGGCGAAGGGTCGTCCGTGATTTCGGTGACTTTGACGCCGCCTTTGTTGTTGTCTTGACTGTTCTGTTGTTCGTCCAGAATGGCCTTGAAGACCGCCCTTTTTCCGCGAAACGCTTCTGCGTCGGATTTGGCCACCGTGCCCGCGTTGGCCAAGTTGGAGGCCACGGTGTTCATGCGCACAGTTTGCGCGTTGAGTGCGGAGCCGCCAATGCCGAAAATATTGTCCAGTGCCATGCTTATTCTCCGCGCAGGGCTTTGCGTATGCCACTGATGTTGTCTTGCAGAAAGTTCACCGTGGCCTGGTACTCGGCTGCGGCTTTACCGTATTGGGCTTGCTCCACGTTCAATTCCACCGTGTTGCCGTCGAAGGCGACGTTGAAGGGAATGCGGTACATCATGCCGTCAGTGCTGTCGTCTACAGCCAATTCCATGTGCTTGCCATGGGTGGTTTTCATGGTGTCTTCTAACGTGTTCTTAAATACTTTTTTGAACTCAATGTCACGTGCTTTGAAATTCGGGGTGTCGGCGTTGGCAATGTTTTGCGCCAGCACTTCCACGCGCTGGCTGCGCGCGGACAAGGACTTGGCATGGGTGCTCAGGGCTGCATCAAAAAGACTCATCGCGTTCACCTCCATGGTTGTTGTGCGGGGCGTTCATCACATTGCCGGTTTATCGACACTCAGCGCACTCAAGTTACGCCTTATCAGGTCGATTGCAAAAGCCGTGCCATGCAAAACAGAGGAGATGTGTGAATCAAAGATGTCATGCGCTGACCTGGCGCATGCGGCAAACTGTGTGCGGCGGCAACTTGTTGCCGTTGTTTTTTGTGTTGGGGTTGCCGCTTGGGTTCAGCGCAGCAAGGTTTGAACGGGGTCTGTGATTTCGTAACTGGCGACACGCTGCGCTTGAACGCGGTTGCCTGAAAGGGTGTTGCTTGAGACCGGGCCACTTGAGGCCGGTGCAGGCTCTGTTGATTGAGCGCGGTTGTCAGGCTGTTTGACTTGAGCGCGGTCTAAGCCCAGCACACGCTGGGCGTTTTGCATCAAGCCCCGTACGATGGATTGACGAGTGATGGTGGGTGAGCTTGTTTTGTCACCATACAGTGCGCCTGCTTGTGTGCCCATGATGCCCAAAGGTACATCTGCGCGGGTCTCGCTGCGGGCCGCGGGTTGTAAAACAGACAAATACAAGTCGTCCAGCGGCACGGCGCCTTGTTGTTTGTTAAGACCTGCTTTTTGGAAGTAGGTGTCGGCCAAGTGCAGTTGCTGGTAAACACTTAAACCCAAGATGGATTTGGGATTACTGGCCATGCCCACGGCCGCGGCACCGCGCGCTGGGCCGTCGCAAAATTGAATGATGCCGTGGCAACGCTGGTTGGTAGCCTTGGGGTTCATCCCATCGCTTTCCATCAAGGTCATACGGGCAAAGTCGTCGGGTGCAAAGCCATGTTTGGTGGCCATTTGCACCACCTTTTGGTAGACGGCCTGCTTTTCATTAGCGGGTATAAAACCTTTGCTGACAGCGCGGTCCAATGTTTTGTCGAGAACGGGGTGGGCATTGCTCAAGACCTCGGCGCCAGCGGGTACCGATTTGGGAATGGTGGCGTTGCTGGCGCGGTTCGGGAGCGCAGCTTTCGTTGACAGGGCCACGGCCGTAGAGGGCGATTTGTCGGTCTGGGGCGGACTGAGCAGCGGTTTTGAATCCGCTGTGGGCGTTGAAAGGGGCGGTGCACTGGGGTCGAGCTCTTTCCACTGCGCGTGCATGGCCGTCAGGTTCAGTTGCTGGCCTGGGAATATTCGATTGGCATTGGGCATGCCGTTTTGTGAGGCCAAGGTTTGGGCCCAGCGCAGGGTTTGGGCGTTGGTCAGGTGCACGCCTTGAGACTGCGCTTGCTGCTTGACGATGCTGATCAAATTGTCGCCCGATCGAACGGTGCGCACAGCACTCAGCTCTTCCATGGCTTGTTTGAAGGCAGGCGCGGGCGATGCAGATGTGTTTTCAACTGCCCCCTGACTCGTGTCAAGGGATGTGAGTGCAGCGGTTTGTGGCAGGGCGTCTTCTAAGCGCATGGCATCTTTTTTGCGTATTCAGGGTATGTTCAATCTTCGTGTCAAAACTTCAACACCTGTTAAAACCATGCAATTGCTGTGCCTGGCTGGGGTGTTTTGGAGTTTGCCGCATGGGGCTTGGGGCGCTGCGCCTGTGTCTCAAGTTGTGCCCTTGGGTGCCGATACTTCAGTACAAACAAAAAATGCGACGCCATTGGAAAAAATGCAGTCGCAAGTACGCCAATGGATGGCGCAGACGAATGGCGGTTCGGCAGATGATGTGCAGATTGCGCCTATGGACAATCGTGTGCAGGTATTGCCCTGTGAGCGGCCCTTGTGGATAGACCATCCGTTTGCCTCGAAAGAGACGGTGCGCGTGCGTTGCCCTTCTGTGGCAGGGACTGCGACACAAAATGCAAATGCTTTGCCCTTGTGGCAGTTGTACTTGAGAGTTTCCATGGCGGCGCCTGTCGTGGCGCCAACCCGCGCTGGCCCTGCGGCACCGGTTGTTGTGCGCAAAGTGGTGGTGGCAACGCAATTGTTGCAACGCGGCACCGTTTTGTCGGCGGACATGTTGCAAGAAGTGGACGCGCCGGTGACAGCCAATGGCCAGGTGGATCCGGCGCAGTTGACTTCGGTCAAGGATGCCCATATGGCAGAACTGACCAGGGACATGCCGGCGGGCGTGCCCTTGAAAACGCATGACATTCGTCGTGCAATACTGGTAAAAATGGGTCAACAAGTACTCATGACAGTGGGAAACGGTAGCGATTTTCAGATCCGCGTGCGGGTCGAGGCCTTGCAGGACGGGCGGATGGGCGACCAAGTGAAGCTGAAAAATGCCGAGTCCGGCAAGAGCATGTCGGGCGTGGTGACGGGGCCGAACGCTGTCAGGGGCTTGTAATGCAAAAAACTTTCAAATATTCTCTCAAGTTCTGCTTAGTGGTGTCGATACTGAGGATGACCAGTCTTAATGGCTGCAGTGTTACCGAGCCGGCAAAACGGCACAGGACAAGAAAGTGAGTAACCCATGACCGATGGAATTAACAACAATATAAAGCGCCCTCAATCTGACAGTGGTTCGCGAAGCGCAGCCAAAACTGACAGCAAGTCTGCCCTTGGCTTGTTACCAGCCGCATCTCCCACAGATGCTTCGACGGTAAAAGCCAAGTCAGCAGGTGCGGATCAGTTGCAGTTGTCCAATGTGGATCAGCGTTTGGCCGAGGAACCTGGTTTTGACCGGGTCAAGGTCGATTCGATCAAAAAAGCCATTGAAGACGGCAACTATCCGCTTGACCCCCGTCGCATTGCCGAGAGCTTTCATGCGATCGAACAGATGATCAGCGGTTGATTGCACAGTGAGTGAGTCCAGTGATTTGAGTTCAGAGATAGCGGCTTCGCAGGCATTGGCCCTGCCGGTGGCTGAGCAACTGCATCAATTACTGACGTTGGAGTTTGAGGCCTTGAAAGTCCAGGACCTGGATCGTTTTGAAAGTTTGCAGGAGCCCAAGACCGATTTGCTGAGTGAGTTGGCCCGTTTGTGCCCTGACAGTGAGGCTTTGCAAGCCCATCCTGCATGGCAGGATTTGAAAGAGATATTGGTGGAATGCCGCGATATGCACAGGCGCAATGCCGTGTTGATCGAGCGCAAGCTTGATGCCATTCGCGGCGCACTGCGCAGTTTGAGCGCCGGTCACGCCAGCAGTCCCGTGGAAGTGTATGACCGACTCGGTCAGATGGCCCGCTATTCCAAGGGCCGGGGTTATCAGGAAGTCTGATCCTTCTTTTCGTCGCCAGGGCGCATGCCCTTGAGCCAGTACACCCAAGACAAAATCACCGCCACCGCCGTATACAGTTCAGGCGGAATTTCCTGGTCCACATTCAGGCGACTGAGCAGGGCCATCAATTGGGGGTCTTCGGTCACAAAAACGCCTTGGCGCTGAGCCTCTTCGAGCATTTGAATAGCCAGATCGTCTTCGCCTTTGGCAGTCACTACCGGCACAGGATTGCGACCATAGGCCAGTGCAATGGCTTGGCGGTGGTAGCTGCTCATGGCTTAGGCTGACATGTCCACGACCAGGCCGCGTCCGGTGGGAACGAAGTCTGCTGGTGCTGCTGGGCGTGCGCCATGCACGATTTTGAAACTGCGCATGTTCAAACCGGCTTCATGCAGTTGCCTGCCCAGTTCGCTGGCGCGTTGGCGCGCTGCGCTGGCGACATCGCCCTTTTCAGCCCACATGGTCAGGTCAATTTGTTGGCTTCCCTCGAGCTGGGTCTTGAGCCATACAGGGCCAAAAAGCTCGCTGCGGGAATGTACATTGACTGTCAGCAGGGGCAGTTGGTCCGCACTGCGGGGTTCCCGTCGGAAAATGAGTTCTGCAGGCTCTGCATCCACAAAAGGCAGGGTCATGCGAAACAGGACTTCACGCTGCGCTTGGGCCTGTATTGCCTGGACCTGGGCAGACTCCATTTCGTCGACCGCGTGTTGAAGCTGGGCAAACGAGGCCGCTGGCGTGTCTGCATTCTTGTTGTCAATGACCACCGGTAAAACGGGGTCGTTTGCCATGTCGTCTTCTTCTTGTACCAAACGCAAGGCGGTCCCCGCACTTTTGTCCGGGCCCTGCATGGCCTGCATCACGCGCCTTAAAAACAATTTGGGATCAGCGGTGTTGGCGGGCATGCCTCGCGCCAACCAGACTTCTGCGCCCAATGCACTGGCCAGTGCTTTTGAAATCATCTCCGGGCTGAGCTGCGCCATGGACAGTTGCATGCCGCGCCATTGCGCCTGCAAGTCAGGCCGAGCCAAGGTTTTGAGCAAGGCGTCTAGCGTGCCGGGACGAAACAACTGCGTGACATCTGAAGGCCCCGGCGGCCTGAACAGCAAATTGGCCATGCGCGAATACGCTGCCGGCAGCATGGCGGGTGGCATGCTGGCCACTTGCGAGAGAGAGGGGGTCATGGGCGGCGACAAAGGCGCTGCCGCTTCTAAAGCGGATGTTGACGGTGCTTTGGTGGGTTGCAAGGCCCAATCACCTCGGGCTGTCAGCACCACTTTCATCCACACCGTGGGTGCCAAATGCCCCAGCATCAAGACGGGAACATCGATGATGCGGCCTTTGAGGATGAGTTCGGGCTGCCCGCCGCTCAAGCGTAAATTGGCTTGCACCACTTGGCCATCGCGCAGATTTAACTCTTTTGCAATGGGCGTGGCAATGGGCAGCTGCGTGCCCTCTATGAAAAGCGTATTGACGCGCCCAGGCGGGCCTAGCGCATCGGCACCGGTGATCAAGGGTACCGGATCCAGTTCCGGCGCGATGAAGGATCGCCGGCGCTGTAGCCGTTCCGTGTTGTGGCTTCTGGGGTCTGAGGCGCAAAAGGCTCCAGGGCATTGCGGACCAACTGTCCATGGTCTGGCAGTTGGATGACCGTACCGGTTTTGAATTTTTGCCCAGGCTTGCCGCTCACAATTTGGGGGTTTTGGTCGGCCAGGGCCTTGCGCAAGAGTGCCTGGTTCAAGGGGCTGTTGGGCATGGCATTTTGGAGCAATCGCTCAACAGTGTCGCCGGCTTTGGCGGTGTAGCTTGCAACGGGTGGCGCAGCGACTGCGGGCACAGCATCTGCTGCATACACGTGAAGTGCCAAGCTGCAAAGCGCAAGGCACAAGCCCTGCTGAAGTGATAAAACTGAAAAGAAAGGGGTAAGGTTCATAGGTCAAGTCCGTTTCAACGGTTCAGCGAGTCGGCAGGCCAGGCGCGCCAATGCATTTGGATGGCTTGCGCAGGGCCGGCCACTACGGCCAGACGGGCATGGTGGGGCGAGACTTCCATCACTTTGGCCAGGAGCATTGTGTCAGACTGTTTGTCCACCACACGAGAGGGGAAAGATTGTGGATCTGCCAATAACCATTCGTCCCCTTTGCGCACGCCAGCCAGTTCGCCAGCGTTGATTTGCAGGCTTTGGGCTCTGCGGTCGGTGACTTTGGGTTGCACCGTATCGCAACCCAACCAAGGGGCCATGCGGTCAGACCATTGCGCCCACTGTGCTTGCAATTGCTTAGCCCCTTCTGGGGCCAGCGAGGTGATAGACCATTCTTGCCTGTCCAATGGCAATGTCATTTGGTAGGCCGCTTGAAATTGAGGCCCTTGACCATCCAGGGGTGTGACGGACAAAGTCATGGACACATTCATGTGATGTGGACGCATGCCGGTCATTTTTTCCCAAACCATCAAGGGCGCTGGGGTGGCCCCAATGCGCAATTCCGCATTCCAGGGCAGTTGCTCGGGGCCATTGCCAGTCAATGCTCTCTCGTAGACAGTTGGCTTGGAGCCCATAGACAGGATGGGGGGCACATTGGCTTGGTCGAGCATGCGCCAATTGCGGTCTTGGGCTGTCAACCATTGCGATGCAATTTGCTGTCGAACCAACCGTTGCAGGCCTGCGGGCGTGTCGGCGTCAAAGACCGTGGTCAAGCCGATCACATGGCGCAAATTGCCCGCATTGCCTGGTGTGCACGTGTGGTCTCTGGCCGATTTGTCGGCCACCGTACGGGCCAGGTCTTTGGGGGGAGCTGCGGCATCAAGTTGTGCTTTGGCTTGACCTGCGCTGTCTCTCGAATAGGACATCACACGAACGCCGCGCACTTCCATGCCGGAGCGAAAGCTGCTGCTGTCATGCAGTTGGCCTTGGGCGTCGAGCCACAAGGTCGATTTGACTTGGGTTGCGCCTTGCAAGGCGGTTTCAACCAAGCTGTGCCGGATGGCGTCAAGTCGTTCTTGAGCGGTCAGAACAGGGGTCGCATTTTGCGCACATATGCCACCTATCTGGGCGGAAAAGCACAGGGCAAGGGTCCAAGGCGCAAAGTATTTCATAGGTTCAAACTGGACTGAATCTCAACGTCCGCGCGCAGTGAGTTGGTCCAAATACAGGGTACGCAAGTCTTGCACCACTGTTTTGTCGAGCGACAAGGTGGTTTCATAGGTGTCTTCACCCACGGGGGTGATGCTGACCAAAACGGCGCCATAGATCACGCCTTCTACTTTGGCGCGGAAACTGTCGCTGGTCACGGTCATGTCGGCCACGGTGGAAGTGGCGTCAATTTGTTGCCCATACACCTGTTCGGTCAAGGCGCGGTAAGCGTCCAGTTTGGAGGCACGAATGGCCATCAGCCTTTGTTGGGCCGGATTGCGGTGATTTTGTACGCTCACCACGGCATAACCGGTGGCGGTCAGAGTTTCGCGTTTTTCAACCAAAGGGGCCAGCATATTTGCTGATTCAGGTAACTTGCTGGTCGACACGTTGATCGATTTGCAGCCAGTCAATACGAGCATGCCGGCCAACAGGCCCACAGTCAAAATTCGGTTCATGTTCTATCCTTTACAGCCAGGACTCTCAGTCCTACACCCTTTGATTCGACTCGAAGGAGGTGAACTTGAGGCTTGTGATGATGACTTATTTGTAATTTTGCGGGGTGTTGTCGTAATGCAACGGACTCTTTTGATGAAATTCAGTTTATTGTTGATTTTGACAATTTGTGTTTAAATTCAGTCAGATACATCAATGTATTGAAAATTTTGATGAAGTAGGCAATCCCTTTTTTCATGTCCAAATCATCTCGCATTACATCGTTCAAAGGTGCCAGTGAAGCGGCGCAATCCATACGGGACTTGATCTCGCGGGTTGCCAACTCCACAGCCACCGTCCTCATTACTGGGGAAAGCGGTACCGGCAAAGAGCTGGTCGCGAGGGCGTTGCACGACGAGTCGAGCCGCGCGGGTGGCAATTTTGTGCCGATCAATTGCACTGCGATTCCCAAAGAGTTGATTGAGAGTGAACTCTTCGGTCACCGCAAGGGTGCCTTTACCGGTGCGATGAATGACCGCATTGGCCGATTCGAGCTGGCCCATGGTGGGACGATTTTCCTCGACGAGATCGGCGATTTGTCGATGGACATGCAAGTCAAGCTGTTGCGTGTTTTGCAAGAGCGAACAGTCGACCCCGTCGGCGGACACAAGCCTGTGCACGTGGATGTGCGTGTGGTGGCCGCCACACATTGCGACTTGGAAGCTCAAATTGAGGCGGGTCGCTTCCGCGAAGATTTGTATTACCGACTGAACGTCCTGCCGCTCAAAACCCCCGCACTGAGACAGCGTCCCGATGATGTCCCTGAATTACTGACCCACTTTTCGCGCAATGGCGCCCAAAACGGGGCGCAGCCGATCACATTCACAGATGATTTTGTGGATGCACTTCAGGCCTACGCTTGGCCAGGCAATGTGCGCGAGTTGTCCAATTTGGTCGATCGATTTAGCACTTTGTTTGCGGGTCAGCATCTGAGTTTGAGTACTGTTCCTGCAGATTTATTGCCCAGGGGCTTGGCCCAGATGCAAGCTGAGCGATGCGCGCATCCTGCCACTTCGCTCAAACCCGTGGTACCCAAGCCGCCCAAGGTGACTTCGATTTACAGCGCGGTCACGCCCAGTTTGTTAGATGAGCTGGAAAGCAATCCGGTAGAGGACATCATCATGCTGGCGCAGGGCATTTCGTGTTTGCCGGCTGAAGGCTTGTCATTGAAAGACCGGTTGGCGGACATTGAGCGGGACTTGATCATTCAGGCCTTGGCACGCACGGAGGGCAATGTCTCACAGACTGCGCGCCTACTCAACTTACAGCGCACCACCCTGATTGAAAAACTCAACAAATACGATTTACGCCAAGGCGTGTTGAACGTTTCTGCAGCGTAAAAATAAGGCCCATTAAAGCCATTTAAGGCCAATCAACACTCTTTATTTGTCCGCTGGCTTGGTCTGCGCACCCAAAGCATTGGGTGAAATCAATGGCGCATCATTGGACGAGGGTCTGGGGAATTGAACCATTTTTTCCCGTTGACGCTGGGCCGCTAAAGTAGCTGCTGCTGAAGCGTTTTCGGCGGCCTGCCGATCACGTTGTTGTTTGGCCATGGCTTCCATCTCTCGTCGCAGGCCACCTGCATCACCCACAGATCCCTGCAAACCTTGTAATTGGGTGGCAATGGACTTGAGCGCAGCGGCTTGTGCTTGCAGACGACCGTCCAAGCTTTGCACTTGCTTGGCCATGCCGGGGTCTGCGGGGCCGGCTTTGGCGGCTGCTTTTTCAGGCGGTTTTTCGGCTGCTTTTTCGGCCATGGCTTGCGCAGTTTTGGCCATTTCGTCCAATCGACTGTCCATCTTGGCTTGCGCCGTGGCGATCCCTTCTTGTTTGCCAACCAGTTCTTGCAAGGCTTCGTTGACCGAGCCCACGAGCTCCATCGAATTGTCCAGGTCGCCGATGCGTTTGCCAACGACCGTGACCATGGCATCCAGTTGCTTGACGCGTCCTTGCAAGCTCATGGCCATGGTGCCGAAAACAGCTGCAGCAATGAGCATCAAACCACCACCAATGCCCATCAGTATCAGCGTTTGCTTCTGTTGCTTGGCCATATTAATGCCCAGTTGCTGGGTGACGGTACGCAAATCGGCCGTGGCCGTGGTGGACAACAGCGCCGCGCGGTTGGCCAGGTCGCCAGAGTCCATGACCGTGCGTTTGATGTCTTCGAGCTCGGAGTCGCCTCCAAAAGCCGTGT
>Ga0209084_1001904_pt1 | contig 16887 bp, 15 predicted proteins | sample C_130820_MF_Meta_FD_187309 | JGI IMG/M metagenome (GOLD analysis project Ga0209084, IMG submission 187309) | Freshwater microbial communities from Lake Croche, Canada to study carbon cycling - C_130820_MF_MetaG (SPAdes) (version 2) | ecosystem: Environmental > Aquatic > Freshwater > Lake... | reverse complement strand
TCAGTAATTCTACGATTGAAACTGACTCGTTGTACGTGGGAATGAGGATCACTGGCTTCATCAATATCCCCTCTCTACCAACCAAGCGCTGATATTAATCTATCAACGCTAGCCCCTAAACCGTACTCCTCCTTAAATTGATAAATGTCAGATAAATCTGTTGGTTTCTTCGGCATCAATATATCCATTTCAGGAATTGCAACATCTTTGGCACAATGCACCAAAGTTGGCGCAATCTTTAAATAGTCGGCTCCATCAATTATTTTCTTTGCCAAACTTGCTGAAAGCATCTCATGACCTGTTTTGGCTGCATTTTGAACCTCGGCGACAGTTGCAAAGTTGCTTGCAATGAGGGCAGCACCTTTTTCACCTATTCCGCGCACACCTGGTAAACCATCAGAAGGATCGCCTCTAAACATTGCAAAGAGCGCGTACCTATCCCCCGGAATTCCATATTTTTCCGAAACCCATTTGATATCAACCAAATCGTGTTGGGATATTCCGCGTGCGAGGTAGACAACCTTCACATCTCGCTTATCGTCAACAAGCTGGAAGAGGTCCCTATCCCCCGTCACAACACGAATGGGTCCCTTTTCGCGAACTGCAAAGGTAGCCATTACATCGTCTGCTTCGTAATCATCGACGCCCAACATTGGAATCCCAAATGCATCTAGTAGATCGAGAAGTACTGGAATCTGTGGAGTTAAAGTTTCAGGTTCTTCTTCGACATCACTCTCTTCTTCCAGACGATTGGCTTTGTAAGCTGGGAAGAGGTCCACTCTCCATGAAGGGCGCCAATCACCTTCGATGCAGGCGACAATTCTGTTAGGCGAATACATACCTATAAGCCGGGCAGTCATATCTAAATATCCGCGAATAGCATTTACTGGCATCCCAGTTGGCGACAGCAATGTATCTGGCATTCCGTAATAGGCGCGATACCAAAGCGAAGCACTATCAAGCAACATGAGTGTCATAGTTCGCCCAACATATAAGAGATGACGCCTCTATCCAAGCGCTTTATACCTTCCTTGCAAATTGGCCGCAGAGATTCTTGCGCCCCTCCTATTTGAGTAAGCAGATCCATCAATTGCTTGATGCTTCGCACAAAGTCACCCACGGTCATGTCGGTGCCCTTCAGAACGTTACTAAGTGAGTGTCCATTAGCCCAGCGGTAAGCCGCATAACAGAAACCAAAATCTGGTTCACGTTGTGTTTTGACATCAAATTGGCTTTCGACATCTTCGAGTTCGACCCAAATCTTTGCAACCACCGCCAAAGCGTTAGCAACATTCTGGTGGGGCATCTTCGGCGCATAATTTTCTGCGCTACGACTTTCATAAATCATGGCAGATGCAACGGAAAGTAATTCTGGCGCACTAAGTGAGTCGAAGACTCCTCGGCGTATCGATTCGGTGAGCAAAAGATCTGATTCAGCATAGATTTTTGCCAGAATTTTTCCTTGTTCCAGCGGCTTCTCGCCTTCGATATATCCAAGATGGGTCAAAACGTCACATATCTTGTCGAATGTTTTAGCGATGACGTGGGTGCGATTTTCTACTCGTGCGCGCAATCCATCTGACTCGCGATTGAGACGATCTGCTCTCTCGGCATATCGTGCGTGAGTTTCGCGATCACTACACGAATGACATACGTGGTTTCGCAGAGCTCTGCGCATGCCATCTAACTCATTCTCCAGGCGCACTCGCTGTTTTTGATCCAAGGAACGACGGCCGTCTCGTCTACTCAGAAGGCGCTCGAGCTCCTTAATATCTATGCGAACTCTTGAATACTCTGAGAAATCTCCTAAATGGCATTGCGCAGATTCGAGTTGTTCTGCGGCAGCCGAATCATTTTTGCGAATTTGTCTTACCAAACCAACGACAGCACGATCTGCCTGGAATTGCGCAAAAGAAGATTCCAAACTACCTCGAGCCCGCTCTCGGCCGAAACGAGCTATGAGATTTATCGACATGTTATATGTTGGGGTAAACGAGGAACGAAGAGGATATGTACGAGTTGAAGCCAAACTTGCAGCCATCGCTGAATCAACTGTTGGCGACCATTGAACAACTGCGTTTCCTTCAATATCAATACCGCGGCGTCCAGCACGTCCTGTGAGTTGTGTGTACTCCCCTGGAGTTATCGAAACGTGCGCCTCACCATTCCATTTTGTTAGCTTTTCAAGTACCACAGTTCGTGCCGGCATATTGATACCGAGCGCTAAAGTTTCAGTTGCGAAGACCGCTTTTACGAGACCTCGTTTGAAGAGATCTTCCACCGCACCTTTAAAACTAGGTAGCAGTCCTGCATGATGAGCGGCTATTCCTCGTTCCAGCGCAGATAGCCAATCGCGATACCCGAGAACCTCTAAATCTTCCTCAGCTAAGTTTTGTGTGTACCGCCTTGCTGTGGCCAGAATCTCGACGCGCTCTTCTGTTGTTGTCAGTCTCACGCCTTCATTGAGGCACTGTTTCACTGCAGCGTCGCATCCAACGCGAGAGAAGATGAATGTGATGGCCGGAAGCAAATTTTCGCGCTGTAATTTCTCGATTATCTCCGCACGCGAAAGACGATTCTCGTTATCGCCATGTCGATCTCGCCTCTGTCGTGGCATCTTCACTCGCCTTAACGCTTCGCGCTCCAAGCCCAAAATCTCTGGATTCACTCTTCCAGGCTCACTGAAAAGATCAATCATCCGGTTACCGATTAAAACGTGCTGATACAAAGGAATAGGCCTTATTTCACTAACGATTACTTCTGTTGAACCACGAACTTCACCCAGCCAATCTCCAAACTCCTCCGCATTAGAAACTGTTGCTGATAGGGATATAACTTGGACGCTCTCCATGAGATGGATTAGGACTTCCTCCCACACAGCGCCACGAAACTTGTCGGCTAGATAATGTACTTCATCCATAACAACTGATCCCAAATTCTTCAGCGTCGAGGAGTTCGCATAAAGCATGTTGCGCAGTACCTCAGTGGTCATTACCAGAACATCTGCCTCTGAATTAATATTTGTATCACCGGTGAGCAAGCCGACTCGGGACTCCCCAAATCGCTCTACAAATTCAGCATACTTTTGATTCGACAGTGCCTTGATAGGCGTTGTGTAGAAACACTTTTTTCCGTGAGCTAAAGCGCTAAATGCTGCAAATTCTCCGACAACTGTTTTGCCTGCTCCGGTTGGCGCGGCAACAAGGACACCTTTACCTTCTTCGACGGCGTGGCACGCAACAACTTGAAAATCATCAAATCCAAAATCGAACTGCTCGATAAATTCTGTGGTTAAGGGATGGCTTGCCCGCTTCTTTGCCGCTGCAAACTTTTCAGCTGGAGTCTCTACAACGTCCATGTGAGACCCGCTCCTTTCACGCATTCAGCAGATATTGGAGCCGGCCCGATTCGCTCGCCATCTGCGTACGCTATGGCATTCGCGGCCAATGAAATCTTCTTGGTCCGAAAAATCTCAACTTGTGGATGTGTGATGTGGGAACCCGAATAGACTTTCGGGAAAACTTTGAGAAATTCGATTTTGCTTACTGGCTTCAAAATCATGACATCAAAGAGACCATCATCTAGTTTTGCATGAGGACAGACAAGCATGCCTCCCCCATACGATCGTCCGTTTCCAACTGCAATCAACATCGCTTTGGTGGTGAAAGTTCGTGTATCGGTTGTGATTTCATACTCAATCGGGGCGAATCGAGGAAGTTCCATGGCTATAGCAACGTTGTAACGTTGCGGGCCCTTTGGCCACGATAATTGATTTGCTCTCTCGTTGACCACCGAGTCAAATCCTGTTGAGAGAATTGCAGCAAACCATTCTGAATCAACATTTCCAAGATCGATGCGAACCGCTGGAGTATGTATTACTCGATTGAGGAATCCATTTACATCATCGAGAGACCAGCCAAAAGCTCTGACAATGTCGTTGCCGGTACCCGCAGGAATGCAGGCAAAAGGGATTGATCTTGGTACGACAACCTGTAAAACGCTATGAGCTAAGCCGTCACCGCCTACGGCAATCACACCTTCACAAGCGCTATTGTCTAAAAAGGTTTCCAAATCACTCATCAGCAACTTTGCTGAACTTGCCGCAAATGTTCGGTATTCAAGTTTTTGATTGTTGAAGTAATCAATAACCTTCGTTGCGAAGTGCGCTCCTTTCCCATGTCCAGACGTTGGATTTATGGCGATAGCCCACATTACAAGCCACTATCAATCATCTTCTTAGCTCGACGTTTATCGTTGAGAATCGCAATCGACCCTGCAGCTAAATAGAGCGCAATAAGTGGAATCGCCAGTGCAATCATCGAAAGTGGATCGGCGCTTGGTGTAAAGCCGGCGATGAAGACGGTAATTCCAAAAATCCAGAGGCGCCAAGGTTTGAGAATTGCTTTTCCCGAAAGGAATCCGATTGCGTTAAAGGTGACAAGAAAGACCGGTAATTCAAATGCAATTCCAAAGAGCAAAATGACGCGCAATACAAAATCTAGATAATCATCAAATTTGACTAAGTTTGTTAGCGCTGTTGGGGTGAATCCAAAAAGAACCCGCACTGCTACCGGAAGTATTGAATACCCCAGGTACGCGCCCGCTGCGAAGAATGGAGTCGCAGCGACTATAAAGAGAATTGAGTTTCTCTTCTCTTTGCGATGCAAAGCGGGCGCAATAAATGCCCACAGTTGATAGAGCCATAACGGTGCGGTGAGAATCAAGCCACTGAGGACTGCAACTTTTATCTGCAGATTGAGTGGTCCAAGTACTCCGTTGATATAGAGGGCGCCACAACTGTGTGCGCCACTTTGCTGGGCGGCTTTGAGATCGCAGACAGGCTCGGCCAATTTGGTGATTATCGTGTTGTAGAAATACCACCCTAGTGCGGTGCCAAAACTGATGATGACTGCAGATTTGACGACTCTGCTTCGCAGTTCTCGGAGATGTTCTAAGAGCGGCATTCGACCGCCATCGGTGGCCGCCATGGAATCTACTTCTCTTCTAGCCCTTTATCCTTGTTATCTTTTCCATCTTCTTTCATCTCTTTCATCTCACTCTTAAAGATTCTCATAGATTTCCCCAGAGAACGCGCTGAATCGGGAAGACGCTTTGCGCCAAAAAGGATTACAACCACGATGAGCAGTAGGAGGATATGACTTGGTTCGCGTAAGAAAGGCATACCCGAACGTTATCGTAAAGCTGAAAAATCAGCGATATTGATTGGAAATGGACTCAACCTGTCGGGCTATTTCTCGACGAAGCTCGAGCGGTTCTAGGACCTCAATGGAACCACCGGCGGCCATCACTTCGCGGATCAGCCACGAGGGATTGAATATTGAAAGTTCATAGTGCCCATCGCCGATCTCCGTAGATTTTCCGAGTGTTTCCAGCACCGCCCTTCTATCGCTGTGAATCCTCACCTTAACTTTCAATTTCTCGGTGCTCGAATTGTGAATTGATTTCTGATTCGCTGATTCGTCAATCTCGCTTACTGATAACACTCTATCTAGACGGAACGTGCGAAGTGCATCTGCGTTCTCGCAGAAAGCACGCATGAATTCGTGGCCATCGAGGAATGATCTTTCAATTGGCGCAATTACCCTTTCGGTCTTTAAGTCATCTGAAATCGAGTGATAAATCAATCGCAGCTTCTTTCGTCGCGATATTGCTTCATCGATGGTGCGAAGTAAGGATCCCCCCAGTGGCTGTGACGCAGTGACGAGAGGTTGAACATTTCCGCCGAGGAGATCCCGAATTTCGGCTAATTGCTGCAACAAATCAGCACGCTCCTCGGGAATCTCGCTTTGAAGTAAATCCAATCCAAAAAGGATTGCAATAATCTCTTGCACTGATAGAGAGCGAACCAGATTAATTGCATCGGCATTTCGAATATGAACGAAACCAGATTCAAAATCAAGCTCAACTAGATCAAAACGAGATTCGCCGCACATCCATAGCGAGTTGAGATTAGCGAGCAATTCAGATTGAGATATCCCGAAATGATCTGCCAAATCCGAAATCTCAATACCTTGATGGGTATAAATGAAGGGAACTAAATCCAGTAAGCGTGCTGCAGTTTGAGACGGAGATGTCTTAGACATGACGCCTGCCAATCTCAGAAGTGCAGAGAAGGAGAGCCTCGACGGCGCTCTGTGGTTCTAGAAGCTTGGCATCATCACGATGCCAGAGGAGATCAGAAATCAACTCACCTAGCTCTGCGTATGTGATTTCGCAGCGGTCCCATTCGGTATCTGTTGAGATTACAGATGAATATTTACGTAATCTGAATCCCTTGTCTATTCGAATATCAACAATCGCTTTCTTATCTCTATCTTTTGCAGCCAATAATGAACTCATGGCGAAATCAGAAGGGATGGCGTAGCTATTGACCTTCCCTTGCTCCTTAATTTCACCGTTTATGCGATCTAATCTGAAGAGACGAATAGCGGATTTATCCAAATCACGACCTGCCAGATACCAGAAGCCATTCTTTGTCCCAATACCGAAAGGTTCGAGGGCTCTTTGCTCATTTTCATTATCGGCGCTCCGATAACTAAAAGAAATAGTTTGCTTTGCAGCAATCGCATCAATTACTGCTACCAGATTGGTATCTGAAATCTTAAGTGAACTTTCAAGATGTGGGATACCGTCCGCATCAGATTTGATACCTAGAGACTGCAGCTTGGCCAAAGCAGAAGATGCTTGAGAATTCAATACTGCGCCATGCCATGCTTGTGTCGCACTTGTAATCAAGGCAAGTTGTTCTGATGAAAGACTTTCTAAATGCAATTGATATTTTTCTGGGCGGATCTTGTAACCGACTTCATCCTCAAAGAGAGGATCAAATGTTCCTACCTCAATATCAATCCCCAAATTTCGCAAATCCTCTTTATCGCGTTCGAACATACGCTCTTTCGCATCTAATTCACCGTTATATCCATCAACAGTTCTATAGATTTCAGATTTGGTAATCCAACGTTCTGTAGCAAGGAGTGCGATTGTGAGATTTACTAATCGCTCACTCTTCCGCGACACCGTAAGCTCCTTTGGCTGGGCGTCTGCGACGAGCCAATACATCAACCCCCGGCGCCATTCTTCGGCTTTGAATCAGGAATCCCGTATGTCCAATCATTCTCTGTTGAGGACGAACGGCTAAACCTTCATGATGCCAGCCCCGAACAATCGTCTCTGAACTCTCAGGTTCGGTGAAGTGGCCATCTTCTTTGAGTGCTTCTGCTGTCGCAGAAAGTTGAGTTGTAGTCGCTACATAAGCCAAGAAAACCCCGCCAGGACGTAGAACTTTTGCAGCCATCGAAACGCATTCCCATGGTGCGAGCATGTCGAGAATGACGCGATCAAATTCTTGAGAGAACTCTTGATCTTGTACCGAACCTACATCGAGCTTCCAATTAGTCGGATTTTGACCAAAGTAATTTGTGATATTTGCTGTTGCGTTATCTGCAAAATCTTGTCGACGTTCGACTGAATGCACCAAACCATCGCTGCCAACAGCTCTGAGAAGAGAGAGAGTGAGCGCCCCGCTACCAACTCCTGCTTCAAGAACTCGCGCGCCAGGATAAATATCAGCGACTCCAACAATCATCGCCGCATCTTTCGGATACACAATCGTTGCACCGCGCGGCATCGACAATACATAATCGGCTAACAATGGAATGAATGCTGTGAACTTTAATCCCGCAGTGGTGCTTACTACAGAGCCTTCAGGTAGACCGATGAGGTCGTCATGCGTGATCCAACCTTTATGGGTGTGCCATTCCTTACCTGGGGTGATTGTGAAGCTATATAACTTTCCTTTTGGGTCGGTAAGTTGAATCCGATCTCCTGCCTGGAAATATCCTGATTTCGACACAAGCGCATCTTAGGTGAGGAAGATGGTTCTGTCGGCACTGCGCTGTATCGTCGCCCCAATGGAAATGTTGAGGCTCTCGCCTAGTCGTTTAAATGACTTCACCAACTGTCCACAACTCTACAAATACCGGGCCATCGACCAACTGCCGGAACCGCCGAGTATTGATGCCGAACGAGGAAAATTGGTACACGCGGTCCTCGAGGATCTCTTTGAATTTCCTGCAGCGCAGCGGACATTTGAAAGAGCTAGCGACCTTCTTCCGACGAAGTGGCAAGAACAATTGTCTGTACAGCCCGAATTAGCACATTTGGTTTTGGATGAGAAAGAGTGGATGGATCGCGCAAATGCGCTTCTAACAAATTATTTTTCATTGGAAAAACCTCACACCTTTGACTCATCCTTTAGAGAGTTACACCTAGAACGCACCATATCGAGTGAGATGTATCTGCATGGCTATGTCGATCGACTTGATATCGCACCAACTGGCGAAGTTCGAATTGTCGATTACAAGACCGGAAAATCGCCAAAACCTGGTTGGGAGTCGAAAGCGCTCTTTCAATTACGGGTATATGCGCTTTTGTATTGGCAGAATGAAGGCGTCCTCCCCCGGCTTTTGAAAATTATTTATATGGGCGATAAGAAAGTACTGGAAAGTTCTCCTACTGAGGCTGAGCTGAAATCAACTGAAAAAATCCTGACGAATATCGGTCAAGAGATTCTTTCAGCGATAGAGAGTTCTGATTTTCCCACTAAGAAATCGCGGCTATGTGATTGGTGTTTCTTTAAAAGTATCTGTCCTGCACACCAGGATTGATTACTTCTAGCGTTGATTACTAATTGGCGTTGATTACTAATTGGCGTTGAAGTACTTCGCTTCAGGGTGGTGCACAATGATTGCTGATGTCGACTGCTCAGGATGGAGTTGGAACTCTTCCGATAACTCAACACCAATACGTCCAGGCTCAAGTAACTCACAAAGCTGGGTCTGTTGTTCGATATCTGGACAAGCTGGGTAACCAAATGAGTATCGAGAGCCTCGATAACCTTGATCCAAGATTCCTTGCAAATCAGGTGAATCTAAATCACGGACAGACATCTCTTCGCGAATACGTGCATGCCAATGTTCGGCAAGCGCTTCTGTGAGTTGAACTGATAGACCATGCAATTCTAAGTATTCACGATATTCATTCTTGGCAAAAAGTTCGTTTGCCGCCTTACTGACTGTATTGCCCATCGTCACTACGTGGAATGCAACTACATCTGTCTTGCCTGAATCTTTAGCGGCGAAGAAATCCGAAAGACACAATCGGCGATCACGCGACTGGCGAGGGAAGGAGAATCTTGTTCTCTCCTTGCCTTTATCCGGTCCTTCATGATGAAGAATTATCAGATCGTTTCCGTCAGAGACGCAGGGAAAATATCCATAAACAACAGCGGCCTCGAGCCACCCGTTTGATTGAACTTCGTTGAGCAACTTACGTAATCTCGGACGACCTTCAGTCTCGGCCATCGCTTCAAACTCTCCGCGAGCTCCTTTGAGCCCCCACTGTCCCATGAAGAGGGCTCGTTCATCCAACATTCCGACGTAGTCAGCGAGTGGAATCCCTTTTACGATTCTCGAACCGAAAAATGGAGCGACAGGAATATCAATATCTACCGCGACATCGCTACGGACTGTGTCGACTACCGAGTCTTCGTTCTTTCGAGGAACAGCTTTTACTTTTCGCTCGCGCAATGCAGGCAGAGCTGCACCGTCATCACCGCGCTTGACCGCCATGATCGCATCCATAAGTCGCAATCCTTCGAACGCATCACGTGCATAACGCACTTCACCAGGGAAGATCTCAGCCAAATCTTGCTCAACATATGCGCGAGTGAGGGCTGCGCCGCCTAAAACAACTGGCCACTTTTGATCAAGTCCGCGAGCTGTAATCTCTTGGAGATTCTCTTTCATGATCACAGTTGACTTCACGAGCAAACCTGACATGCCTACTGCATCTACCTCATTTTCGAGTGCTGCATCGATGATTTGATTAATAGTCTGCTTGATTCCTATATTTACTACTTGATACCCATTGTTAGATAAAATAATGTCAACAAGGTTCTTTCCAATATCGTGCACATCGCCCTTTACTGTGGCAAGCAACATTCTTCCTCGTCCGCCATCTGCAGATTTCTCCATGTGCGGCTCTAGATATGCAACGGCAGACTTCATGACCTCAGCACTTTGGAGAACGAAGGGAAGTTGCATCTCCCCTTTTCCGAAGAGTTCACCTACTACCTTCATGCCCTCGAGCAAGTGATCGTTGATGATCTGCAACGGCGCTACACCTTCGGCCATCGCGGAATCCAAATCATCAGTGAGTCCAACTTTTTCGCCATCGATAATTCGACGCTCTAAACGTTGACGCAGTGGAAGAGCGGCCAATTCCGAGGCTCGAATATTTCTTGACGCAGCAAGCTCGACTCCTTCAAAGAGTTGTAGGAATTCAGAGAGTGGGTCATAGGTGCAATTTTCTCCATCAAAGGTTCTACGGTCGTAGATCAGATCGAGTGCAATCTCTTTTTGACGGGCCTCGATTCGCGCCATAGGCATAATCTTTGATGGGTGAACGATTGCTGAATCAAGGCCTGCTTGTACGCATTCGGCGAGAAAGACTGAGTTCAGAACCACTCGCGCCGCCGGATTAAGACCGAAAGAGACGTTACTGACACCTAAAGTTGTCTGCACATCAGGATATTCACTCTTCAAAGTTTTGATAGCGCTGATGGTTTCTAAACCATCGCGTCGAGTCTCTTCTTGTCCAGTTGCAATCGGGAAGGTGAGAGTATCTATCAAGATATCTCCGACCAACATTCCCCAGTTATTGGTGAGATCTTCAATCAACCTTCGTGCAACGCGTAACTTCCATTCAGCGGTACGCGCTTGACCTTCTTCATCGATAGTGAGAGCCACAACGGAAGCACCGTGTTCCTGCACCAGTGGCATGATTCGCGCAAATCTTGATGTAGGACCATCCCCATCTTCATAGTTCACTGAATTAATAACAGATCGACCACCGAGTGATTCGAGTCCTGCTTGCAGTACAGCTGGTTCTGTTGAGTCTAGAACAATGGGAAGTGTTGAGGACGTTGCAAAGCGGGAGGCAATCTCGTGCATATCTCGAACGCCATCACGACCCACATAATCGACAGAGAGATCTAACATATGTGCGCCATCGCGAATTTGATCGCGTGCAATTTCAACGCAGGTGGCCCAATCTTCGATAATAAGTGCGTCACGGAATGCCCGCGAGCCATTCGCGTTCGTGCGTTCACCAATAGCCAAGTACGTCTTATCTTGTCTGAAAGGTACATACTGATAAATCGATGACGCACCAGGTTCTAGAACGATTGATCTTGTGCGATTTGCATGGTGCTCTAACTTGCGAACTACCGCTTGCATATGTTCTGGCGTTGTTCCACAGCAACCACCAATGAGGTTGATGCCGTAATCGTTGACGAAAGTTTCTAGAGCGGTGGCAAGTTCCTCGGGACCAAGTGGGTACTCGGCGCCTTTCTTGCCCAATATTGGCAGACCTGCATTCGGCATCACAGAGATGGCGGCATGAGAATTCTTCGACAAATAGCGCAAGTGTTCAGACATTTCAGCAGGACCAGTTGCGCAATTCAAGCCGATGAGATCTATGCCAAGCGGCTCTAGTGCGTTGAGCGCTGCCCCAATTTCAGAACCAAGCAACATAGTCCCTGTGGTTTCTACAGTTACTTGAGCGATAAGAACTACATCGCGTGCAGATTCGGTTATTGCTTGACGAGCACCATTAACGGCAGCCTTTGCTTGCAAAAGATCTTGTGTTGTCTCAATGAGAAGTGCATCCGAACCCGAATCTACGAGGCCTTTCGATGCTGCGTAGTAAGCCTCTTTAAGTTTTTGATATGTCGTATGTCCAAGACTTGGCAATTTTGTTCCCGGTCCAAGTGAGCCAAGTACGAATCGGGGTTTATCAGGTGTTGAAAATGCATCGGCAGCCTTTCGCGCGATCTCTCCCCCGGCAAATGCCAATTCGTAGATGCGATCTTCGATTCCGTATTCAGCTAAGTTGGCCCAGTTAGCACCGAATGTATTTGTTTCAATCGCGTCAACGCCGACTTTGAGATATTCCTGGTGGACAGAGGCGACTAAGTCAGGCCTAGTGATGTTGAGAATTTCATTACAGCCTTCATGGCCCTGAAAATCTTCGAGTGACGGGTCAGCAGCCTGGAGCATTGTGCCCATGGCACCGTCGGCAATCACGGTTCCTGCGGAGAGCGCTCGGCGCAAGGCGCCATCAAGGAACTTCGGAGGTGTTTTCTCGCTCGTCACGGCGCTGAGGTTACCCTAAGGTATCGATGTGGAGATTCATCAAATACCTGCTTTACGCAATCCAGTAATGGTTATCGCATTTTCTGGTTGGAATGATGCTGCTGAGGCTGCGACAGGGGCTGCGTCACATCTATTGGGATGTTGGACCGACCCATCATTTGATGTTGTCCCAGAGCTCATTGCTGATGTTGACCCTGAAGAATTTTATGATTTTCAAGTAAATCGACCAATGATCGAAGTTGATGAATCACTTGTGCGCAATTTGACGTGGCCTGGTACTCAAATCTTTGCTCTACGGACGCCTTCCTTAGAAAATGATTTTGTTGTCGTACGTGGCGTTGAACCCTCTATGAAATGGAAGACATTTACATCTGATCTTCTCGATCTCGCCGATGATCTTGAAGTTGAGATTGTTATAACTATTGGCTCAATGCTTGCCGATACTCCTCACACTAGACCAATTACTGTGAGCGGAAGCGGAGCTCATCCAGATATCGCTAATCGTCTCGGTGTAGAGATCAGTAAGTATGAAGGACCAACTGGAGTTCTCGGTGTAATCCAAGATGCTTGCGTCAGGCGCGGCATCGATGCCATCTCATTATGGGCTGCCGTGCCCCATTACGCTTCAAACTCTCCTTCGCCGAAAGCGATAATGGCGCTGATAAATTCGCTAGAAGATTTCTTAGATATATCTATACCCCAAGGCGATCTGCACGAACAGTCTGCAGACTGGGAGCTTGAGGTAACTGAGATGGCGAAAGAGGATTCGGACGTTGCTGAGTACGTGAAAGCGTTAGAAGAAAGTAAGGATGCATCTGATTTGCCTGAAGCATCTGGTGAATCTATTGCTCGCGAACTCGAACGTTTTTTACGTAGACAGAGCGGTAATTAGAGCGCTAATCCCAGCAAGCAATCCAGGGCTCTACCAAGTTCTCCCGCTTCGCCCCCGACTGAACCAGTTTCTGTATCTGACATCCACTGACCTATAACTTCCAATATCTCTGGTGTATCGAGATTATTGGCTAGAGCGGCGATAATTTTATCAATGACAGGTATGGTGGGTGCGACTTCCATACGCGCAAGATTTAGTCGTAGGCGTTCTACATCCTTGGATGCTGCTTTCATTAAGGCATCTGACCACATGAGATCTTCTGAATAGTGATGTCCCATAAGGGCCCACCGGATTGCAGTGGGTTCAACTCCACTATTGATAAGTTTAGATACAAAGACGAGATTACCTAGCGATTTACTCATCTTCTCGCCATCAAGGCCAATCATGCCTCCGTGAACATACATGCGAGCAAAGCTCTGATTGGCAATGATGCGAGATTGCGAGGCCGACATCTCATGATGAGGAAAAATTAAGTCACTTCCTCCTCCTTGAATATCGATTGCAAAGTCATCTTGTGAATCTGGTTCTAAATAGTTAAGCGCTATTGCACAACATTCGATATGCCATCCGGGTCTTCCGGCTCCAAAAGAGCTGGGCCAACCAGGTTCGTCTTCTCGTTGTGCAAGCCAGACGAGTGCATCAAAAGGATCTTCTTTTCCAATTCGTTGAGGGTCTCCACCTCGTTCGGAAAATATTTTCAGCATGTCTTCATCTGAATAATGGGATCGGCTCCCAAATTCTGGATCAGAGTGGATGCGGAAGTAGAGATCTTTCTCCACTAAATATGTGGTTCCTGACTCTTGCAATTTTTCGATGGCCTTAACTACCAATGGCATTGCTTCCACAACTCCGACGTAATTTCTAGGCGGAATAACGTGAAGATCAGTCATATCGCCGCGGAAGAGATCTATCTGTGATTGAGCGAGCTCTACCCAATCAACGCCATCTCGCTTCGCACGCTCCAGGAGCGGGTCATCGATATCCGTAATGTTTTGTACGTAAATGACTTCAGCCCCAAAGGCCCTCAAGTAACGATTAATGAGATCGAATGTTAGATAAGTCGCGGCGTGACCTAGATGAGTTGCGTCATACGGCGTAATTCCACAGACGTACATTCGATATCTCTTTTGCTCGGGAAGTGCCTCAACCCGCCTCATTGCAGTATTAAGAAGAGATAGTGGTGGAAGAAGAAATTGTGTAGAGAGTTCCGGAATATATAACTCCGGCCAGGAACGCATAATCTAACTCTAACTTAAAATGGGGGCCATGGCACGGCTGGCCATTCATCACTTGGAGCGGGGAAACTCTTGTTGGTTAACAATCTCTCTACTCTCTGAAGCAAAGCCTCGAATTCTTCCTCGGTGATAAGAGATATAAATTCGTGAACATGAGTCTTTAAGGCCGTCTGCAGGTCAATTAATTGCGCAATCTCAGAATCTGATAACAGTACATCTGCCCATTGCCACAGAACAGTCCGCAATTTATCTTCCGTATGGAAGGTGACTCCATGATCGCAACCAAAGATTCGTCCATCTGAAACTGGCAGGAGGTGGCCGATTTTGCGATCGGTATTATTAATTACAGCGTCAAAAAGCGCAATCGTGCGCAATTGCGGTAGGTCTTCACGATACAAGAGAGCTAAATCTTTCGATTCATCAATCTCAATCCATTGTTGAACCATCCCTAACCCGAAAGGTCCATCTCTTAAGACAGTAGGTGGAACAACATCCCATCCGCTCAATGAACTTAAAAGATAAGCAGCGTATTCACGCTGAGCCAAATTGCCATCTGGGAAATCCCATAACGGACGCTCCCCTGCAATTGGTTTATAGATAATGGAAATGGTTTCACCATTAAGTGTTGCAGAGCCAAAGAGAGTTGCATTTGAAGCGTCTACTAAACGTCCAGTGATTTCTATTTCAGATTGAAGAAGGTGATTAATAACGTCGCTCATCTTCGATAACCATTTGCTCGAGGACATAAATGGCCACGAGTATCTATTGGCCCACCACAGAAAGGACACGGTTGTCTTCCTGCGCTTACAACACTCGTGGCCCTCTTGGAAAATCGCTCTGCTTCAGATGGAGAAATCAGGACTCGTAAAATATCTTGATCAGAACTCAAATCATCAACATCAATAAATTCAGGCTCTTCTTCGTTGGTTTCAGAGACCGCTTGTAAATCAACTTGAATCAATTGTTGAGATGAATCAAAGGCAAGTCCGATGATTCCGACACGAAATTCCTCTTCAATCGGAGAGTTCAGGGGTGCGTCATCTCTAGGTAATTTAGCGGTTGTAACGGTGGGATCACTCTGCTTGATTTCTCGGATCATGTATACAAGTCGATCCGCTAGCGCCTGGACCTGGCTCTTTTCTAGGGAGACAGAGATTAATCGCGAACCTGATTCAACTTGAATAAAGAAGGTTCGTTCCCCAGGCTGACCCACGGTCCCAACCGTAAATCTTTCAGGTGAATCAAAGAGCAGAATACGGGGTGTCATTTTTTCCGGGAACTGTGCGCTCCGCTTCCTCCCCCAAGGAGCAATTTCTTGGAGATGGAATTCTTTGGAGAAGTCGATAGAACGCTCGTCGTATCGTTGTATGAAATCAATCGTGCTGATTTTCCATCAAAGTCCAAGATTGTGAGCGAGGCTGGATTCACCACCAAAGATTGAAAATCATCGAGTTTCATATTGAGAAACTTAGCCGTCATAGCCTTGATCACGTCACCATGCGTAATAAAGAGATGAGTGCCATTCTTCTTCTCCGTCATGGCGTCAGCCACGCTATTCATCGTTCTCTTCTGCATGGCAATAAAACTTTCACCCGAGGGAAATTTCACCTTACTTGGCTTACTTTGTATCTCTTTCCATAGCTTCTCCTTAGCAAGGGAGCGTAACTTTCGGCCGCTCCAATCGCCGTAATTCATTTCGACGATCTGCTCATCAATCAGATACTTCTTCAGACCACTCCCGTACTTTGATTCCAGCCACGGCGCGATGGTCTCCTGACACCTTTGCATCGGGCTCACTCTGATGGAATCAAATATTGTGGGGCCAATACGTTCGACTAAACCTGCTGCTTGCAACCGACCTTTCGGACTCAGCGTTACTCCTGGCAATTGCCCCGAGAGAATGCCAGCCTCATTCGCCATTGAATGCGCATGACGAAGAAGAATGATGCGAGCCATGTCGCAAAGGTTATCGGTATTTATCCGATGTCGAGTTTCCAATTGAGGGGTATTCGAGAGTGCAATTGCTAAGGTCTGCAATATGGAGATGCGAAGAGCTGGTAAGAGTGGGCTCTCCCTGTCGCGACTCGGCCTTGGAACTATGACTTGGGGCCGTGACACCGACACTCATGAAGCTGCAGACCAATGTCGCGCATATATCGATGCTGGTGGAAACTTCTTCGACACATCCCCCACTTACGGTGATGGTGATAGTGAACGGGTAATCGGCGGTCTTATCGGGACTCTCTTCAAACGTGAAGATGTTGCAATAGCGACAAAGGCTGGGGTTTCTTTTCCCGACGGAAATAGAACTATCAATAATTCTAGGCAGTCGCTCATCGCTGAATTGGATCGATCGCTATCAAGGCTAGAAACTGATTATCTCGATATCTGGCAGATCCATGCATGGGACCCAAATACTCCACTTGAAGATTCATTATCAGCTCTTGATTATGCGTACTCCTCTGGCAAAGCGCGTTATGTGGGTATTTCAAATTTCTCCGGATGGCAGAGTGCGCGAGCCATA
>Ga0209084_1001898_pt1 | contig 16910 bp, 15 predicted proteins | sample C_130820_MF_Meta_FD_187309 | JGI IMG/M metagenome (GOLD analysis project Ga0209084, IMG submission 187309) | Freshwater microbial communities from Lake Croche, Canada to study carbon cycling - C_130820_MF_MetaG (SPAdes) (version 2) | ecosystem: Environmental > Aquatic > Freshwater > Lake... | reverse complement strand
AGATACCACGCACATTGAGGCGGATGGTCACGCCCGCTTCCGAGGCCCGGTACAGCGAGCGGATGACATCGTCGTCTGCCAAAGAGTTCAATTTGGCGGAAATGCTGCACCTGACCCCGAGGTTGGCCTGCCGGGTGAGGCCGTCGATGAGCGCAATGAGGCGGCCTTTCAGGTAGTGTGGGGCCATCACCAGATGGCGCATTTTGCTGATGGCCGAGTATCCGGTAATCGCATTGAAAAACTGGGCGACTTCATGGGTAAACTCGGGCCTTGCCGTAAGAAGACCGAAGTCTGTATACAATCGTGCTGTTTTGTCGTGGTAGTTGCCCGTGCCAAGGTGAGCATAACGCCGGATTCCATCACTTTCCCGTCGGACAATTAAACAGGCCTTCGCATGCACTTTGAGGCCTGCAATACCGTAAATGACAATCCCCCCTGCCTGCTCCAGAGTCTGTGCCCAGCCCATGTTCTGCTGTTCGTCAAAACGTGCCTTGAGTTCCACGAGCACTGTAACTTGCTTGCCTTCCATGGCCGCTTGTGCCAATGCCTGAACCACAGGCGAATCACCCGAAGTGCGGTAAAGCGTCATTCGAATCGACAAGACGTCGGGATCAGTTGCCGCTTCGGAAAGCAGCCTGACCAGCGGCGAGAACGACTCGTAAGGGTGGAAAAGTAAATGGTCTTCCTGCCGGATGAGCTCCCACAAATCCTCGTCATCCGAAAGCGTACGTCGACTAGTCCAAGCGGGGTACTTTAGGTCGTCGTACCCTGGCATAAGAGCGAGGCTCATAAGGTCTTTGAGGTTCAGCGGGCCGTCGAAGGAGTACACCAGCGAAGGATCCACATCGAGCGCCGCGATTAACCTCGATAGAAGTTCGGGGGAACCGCCGGTGACTTCCAGCCGCATGGGGTTGGAATGCAGACGCCCCTGAAGAATTTTTCCCATGGCCTCCACAAAGTCTTCTTCTTTGTCTTCATCGACGGCAATGTCGGCGTCGCGGGTGATGCGGAACGTGAGACGGTCGACGATCCGGTAGCCAGGCACCAGATTGTCGGCCAGGTCGGCAATCATATCTTCCACAAAAGTGAAGCTGCGGCCACCACGGGTTTCCGGCAGCCAAACGATACGGCTCAAGTAGGGAGGAATTTCGAGCACAATCATTTTGCAATCCGTAAGGCTGAACTTGACCTCGCCGGTGGGCACGATCAAAAACGCGAGGTTCATGCGCAGATTTCCTGTGAAAGGGAAGGGGCGTTTTTCTTCCACTTTGACAGGGGAAAGCACATTGAAGAGTTCTTTCTGGTGAAACTCCCGCACGTAAGCCAAATGTTCTTGTGTGTAGTCCTGCTGAGCCGTTACCCGGATTCCCAAATCGGTAAGCTGCTGGCTCAGTTCCTTCCAAAGGCCATATTGTTCGCTGTAGGTTTCGCGGCAGCGGTCCTGCACTAGGCGCAGAGTCTCCGACGGGAGCAGTCCTCCCTGCGCATAGCTCCGGTCGCCACTTTTGATGGCCCGCCTCAAGGAGGCTACCCTCACCATGAAGAACTCGTCGAAGTTGCTGCTCACGATAGAGAGAAACTTCACTTTCTCGAGAAGAGGGACTGAGGTTTGTCTGGCCTCATCAAGTACCCTTCGGTTGAAATCGATCCAGCTCAATTCGCGGTTAAAAAACTCTTGCGCATGTTCCATAGGATTCCTCAGGTTAGTGTCACTTTGAAGCCGAAAACCTCTTCGAACATATCTGCCTTGTCGACGAGGCTGAAGCGCTCGGGAGCGACGTCGACAGTGTAGTCACAGTGAATGCGAATCTCTTCTTCCCGCCGTTCCAGGCGTAGGTTGCGCACCTTTTGCGCGTGGCCCCGATCGAGCGCGTCAGCCACACGCAGAATGGCGGCAAGTTTGAGGATGACCAGCCGATCTTCGCGAGGAAGAGCAAAATAGTCCACGTGCGAACTGACAGGTGGACTTTTGCGATGGTAACGCACCACAAAACTCACAATAACGATGTCACGGGCGTTGAGCCCAAAGATCTCCGAGTTCTGCACCAAGTACTGGCCGTGTTTGTGGTGACCCGACGGTTTAATATAGGTACCGATATCGTGCAGGATGGCCGCCACCTCAAGCTGGAAGCGGCTCCGCGGGTCCAAGTTGTGGTCTTTTTTCATCTGATCAAAAATTGCTAATGACAACTCGGTGACGTGTTTGGCGTGTTGAGCATCAAAATGGTACTTCTTGCCCAGACTCAGGGCGCCGGCCCTTACCTGCTGAAGGAACCGGTTGTGGATCTCCTGGTCGACCCCAGGGCCAAGTTCAACAAGCAAACCCTCGCTATAACCCACCTTCGGAATAAAGATTTCCTCCGCGGCCGTGTCTTCAAGAAGGTAGTAGAACGACAGAAGCGCGCTCCCAAAACCATCGACTGCCGAAGCCGGAATGCCGTAGCGCTTGACGATTTCCTCGGGGCCGAGGCGGTGGATGACGTGGGTGATTTGGAGCCATTGGGTCTTGTTGATCCGCCAGTAGCGATCGCTTTCTGCTGCCTCGCTGATTTCTGCTGCCAAACGGGCATAATTGCCCACGGCGATGAAGCTCTTCACCGTGTTGAGCTTCAGTTCGTCGTCTAGCAGTTCCTTGGTGGTACCAAGACTTTGACGCAGGGTCTGTGGGGTGATGGCTTCCATCTGGCGCCCCCTATAGGCAGCTTCCAAGCGAACGGTGCCGAAGTTCAGCGAGTGAACCGCACAGATCATGCCTCGCCGCAACAGCAGGACTTCGGTGCTGCCGCCACCGACTTCGACAATCATGGAATTGTACTTGGAAATCTGCGTCCATTGATCTTTCAGTGCATGCTGGACGGCCATGTAGCTCAGCCGGTTCTCCTCGATGCCATCGAGCACTTCAATACGGAATCCCGTGCGGACTTCGATGCGGTCGATGAAGTTGTCTCGGTTGCGGGCCTCGCGTAAGGCTGCGGTGCCGATTACCCGCACGTCCTTGGGTGTCAGCTTGTAAACCTCGATCATCTCCTTGTATTGAAGAAAGATCTGAATAGCCTGATGAATGGTCTTCTTTTTGATCAGTCCACCGGTATAGACCTCTTGTCCGAGCGCGATGAACTTGATGGCCTGCTCTACCGTGTGCATTTCTCGCCCTTCAGGAAACTCGGCGATCGTGAGCCTCACAAAGGTAGAACCGACGTTGATGACGGCGAAGAGCCTCGGACTCATAGGCTACGGCGCGCCAAATCCGCGCTGCCGATAAGGCTGGCATTGTCGCCCAACGTTGCCACCTTCACTTCGGCATCCTCAGCCACGAAAGCCCAGGCGGTTCTTCTCATGGCCTTCTCAACCCGCTTTAAGTAGTAATCACCGAGCTTTTCCACCAAGCCGCCACCGATAAGGACCAATTGCGGATTGAGAAGATTGATGCACCCGCCGATGTGGACTCCCAGAAGTTCGGCCGCACGGTCGATGATGCCCTTCACGGCGGCGTTGTCTTCCTTGAGTCCCTGGGAGAAGTACTTGGAGCTGATGGCTTTAAGGTCGGCTCCGTTTTCGGCGAAGGTTCCTGTCAGGGTTCCGTTGGCCACCAAACCAGCAGCTTCCTTGCTCATGGCTGCCCGACTGGCCAAGGCTTCGATGCAACCCCGCTGACCACAGCCGCAAAGCGGGCCTTCCAACTGGATAATCATGTGCCCAATTTCGCCGGCATTACCACCTGCGCCCACGTACAACTGGCCGTTGGCGATGATGCCGCCGCCGATTCCTGTGCCGGGGAACACCCCAAGAACGTGTTGGTAGCCCCGGGCTGCACCTGCCACATATTCGCCCCACACACCAGCGTTTACGTCGTTCTCAAGAAAGACGTGAAAACCGAACTCGGCCTTCAGGCGGTCTACGAGCGGAAAATCATAGAACCCCATATTGGGTGAGCGTACCATCACGCCCTTCGCGCGGTCCATTATGCCAGGTACAGCCATTCCTACCGCTTTGATGTCGGAGGCTTTCTTGCCACTCTCGCGCAACACATCCTTCAGCGTTTCTACAATATCGCTGTAGACGGCTTCATGCCCTTCCTGCGTGAGGCTCTTGCGCTTCACCTTGGCGGAGACCTGCTGGTCGGCGCTCACCAACCCTGCGATCATCTTGGTACCGCCCAAGTCAAATCCGATGAAATTATCTGACATTTTTGCCGTCTCCTTGTGCCTTTGGAGTCACGATTTCAGAAAGATACTGATGCTCGCTTCATAATACCAGCTTCCAGCGACATTGGTCTCGGGTAAAAAATTGTGGGTGGTTCCCGGTGTGTCCATAATGGAGTTCGTTACCCAGGTGTCGCCCACCGTTCCGTAATTGACTTCACACGCCGACCGGAATCCCCAGGCCCAGGAGTTATCGGTAGGAAACAGGGCCTCGAGGCCCCCTTGGACATAAACTCCACCCCGGGTCGAATCCAGAAACGTTATGGTTGCCAACTGCTGCGAAGCACCGTTTCTCCTGTCCGTAGGATAGAAGTGATTGTCGGCGTCGAAACACCACGACCAAGGACCAAGCCTCAAACTGGGAGTTAATTGGAGGCCCGTAAAATTGAGGTTCCAAGAAGCACCCAAGTACGGAATGAGCCAGAGTTGACGGTAGCTGATCAACAAACCACTAAACTGAACTTCGACGGGTACAGTCGAAGAAGAATACAAGTAGCTTCCAGTGCCTCCCCACCCATCCCATGAAGTCCAGCGGTAAAGCCCACCCGCCATAAACGACAAAGGACCCAAGCTCAACTCTTGTTCCAACCTGGCGGTCCAGTGGGCAGTGAGAAGGGCAACCTGCACGGAGCGGCCATATTCCAACGACCCTGTGTTCCAGTCCTCGTCGATCATGGTTCCGGGCAGAACAGGCGCCAGACCCTGAAGTGCAAAAGTCGTGGCCGTCCAGCTCGTCCAGGGGAGTTTAGTGGTCAGTTCAGCCGCTACCGAGGGTGGTATCGGCCAAGCGAGTTGGCTCACGGGGTTGGCGTAGGAACCATTTCGAAGAACCAATTCATAGGCCGAACCTGCAACAAACAAAAGCTCGGTGGTGGTTTGCGGGTGAAAACCACTTTGAGCTGTTGCCAGCAAAGGAAACCAAAGGGCCAATAAGGCGAGAAATCGAGACATACTGGCAGTTTAGACCATGCGCCTGCGGAATTCTGCCCCGAAGAGCGCCGAAGCGGAGGCCACATTGAGAGATTCCCCGCCTGAACCGAATTGCGGAATGGTTAAACGACCGGTGAGGCGCTCCAGTAGTTCCTCGCGGATACCGTGACCTTCGTTTCCGAGTACCACGATGCCCTCTTTCGGCAGGTGATACGTCCAAAGGGATTCCCCGTCGAGTACTGTTCCTATCACGGGAGTTCCCTTTGGCAGTCCGTCGAGGTAGCGAAGCGGGTCGATGACTAGGCATGAGAGCCGCAAAAAAGCCCCCATCGTGGCCTGAACGACTTTTGGTTGCCAGGGATCGGCAGAGTCGGGGCTGCAAACCACCGCGGAAAAACCGAACCACGCAGCATTCCGGATGATGTTGCCTACATTTCCGGGATCCTGCACCCCGTCAAGAAGAAAGACCAGCGAACCGGGGGTCCATTCTGTGAGCGGGGCAGGGGGAACTCGCACCACGGCCAAGAGATCAGGAGCCGTGCGAAGGCTACTGACACGCTCAATCTGCTCCCGCTCATCGAGCAAGGCCTCGACTACCCAGCCCGCAGCAAGGATCTCGTGCACTAGTTTACGGCCCTCCGCCAGAAAAAGACCTGACTCCCGTCGATCTTTTCGGTTTTTGAGGGTGGCCCAGCGGGCAAGCTGTTTCTTGGTTGCCGTCATGGCCCCGAGTGTAGCATAGTACTTTACGGAGGGTAGAGATGAACATTGCCGTTTTTGGAGGAACCGGAAAGACCGGGCGCCTCGTGGTGCAATTGGCCCTTGCTGCAGGCCACAAGGTGCGCGTTTTGGCGCGAGATCCTGATAAGATCCCTCCGGCCTTTGGCCTCGAGTTTGTCAAAGGTGATGCGCTTGATGGCGGCAAAGTGATGGCGACGCTTGCCGGTTGCGAAGCCGCGATACTCGCCCTAGGCAACGTCAAAAATGGCCCAGTAGACCTATGCTCACGGGTTACCGACTTGGTGCTCCAAGCTGCCGGAAAGACGGGCACCGCGACCCTTGTGGCGATGACCTCGCTGGGCGTTGGCGACAGCCAAAAGGACGTACCTTGGGTCTTCCAACTCATCGTGAAACTCCTTCTCAAGAAAGTTTTTGAAGACAAGGTGGTGCAGGAAGGCCTTCTGAGGGGCAGCAACTTGAACTGGGTGGTCATCCGGCCGAGCGGACTGTTAGACGGCGAAGCCACGGGCAGGGCCTTCCATGGAACCGGCCCGATGCGACAAAATATCCCTCAGGGTCGGGTTCCCAAGGGTCAGGTCACCCGGGCCGATGTGGCGGCCCTCCTGCTTCGGTCGGCGCTGGAGCCTGAGTTCGCCCGCAAAACCTGGTTTGTCACCGAGTAGCCCATGCTGGTCAATTTTATTTGGGTGGCGCTGGGTGGGGCCCTGGGCTCGGCCGCTCGCTATGGCCTGAACCTGACGCTCAAGGACTGGAAACTCCCGCAGACTTTAGCGGTGCAAAGCAATGGTCTAACTCCGGCCGTGGCTCTCCCATGGGGCACCCTGGGAGCCAATGTGTTGGGATGTTTTCTGATAGGCCTATTCACCGAGTGGGCAGGCTCAAAGGTCGGCATGAACACGGAGACCAAACTTTTTCTCACTACGGGGTTTTGCGGGGGATTCACCACACTTTCTACCCTGATTTTGGAAATCTCAGATTTTCTCCGCGACCGTGAGTGGGGCTGGGCCGTGATTTACCTGATTGCCTCGCTAGTATTGCCATTTTTTGCCTTGTGGCTGGGTCTAGGCCTAGTGAAGCTGATTTCCCAAGAATGAACTAGCGCTGGGCATAAAAAAGCCACCCCGAAGGATGGCCTTTCCTGACATGGCGCCAAAGTTAAGCTGCCAAACTGATACGTTCGACGAGCCTAAAGGTTAGCAATACTAACCTTTACAAACTACCAGCGACCGCCGCCACCGCCGCCGCCGCCAGTGCTTTCGCGGCGGGGCTTGTCGTTGGCTTCGTTGACGCGAAGCTGGCGACCGTCCATTTCCTGTCCGTTCATGCCCGAGATGGCGGCATTGGCGGCTTGGTCACTGCCCATTTCCACAAAGCCGAAGCCTTTGCTGGAACCGGTGTAGCGGTCCATGACGATGTTGGCCGAAACCACTTCGCCGAACTGGGCAAAGCCGTTGCGGAGAGTGTCTTCGGTGGTGTGGTAACTGAGGTTACCAACGTAGATTTTTTTGGCCATTTGATGGTCCTTGGTTCTGGAACTTCAGGTTCCAGTTGTTAGTTCGCTGATCAACGATCAGCCCTTTTCCGTGCTTTGGGCGATCAGATCAAGAAGCGAACTAACGTTTCCAGAAAACAGTGCCGTGCGGTGGGAAAAGATTCGATTAGTCCTTCCGGATGAATCATCTTTAAAAACAATAGGGGCAATGTTACCCCACGTCAAGAGCAAGATTCTGAATTCCCATAAGAATACCTCTATTTTCTGCTATTACGACAAAATAACTTGCGCTTTAATGGGGTAGTCGCCTCGAAATGGCGATGTCTGCCCCTCGGACCGGCCAAAGTCAACCCTTACGCTGGCTTGGAAGGACCGCGGGATAAAGAGGCTACGATACCTAGAGAACACAGAACTGCCGAAACACCGAACCCCCAGTGCTGGGCCGCCAAAAACCCTTGCGCTGTAGAGGGTTCCACCTCAGCTTTTCCCAGAAACAACGACAACAATACGAGTGCCAGGGCCATGGATACCATCTGCCCCAATACGCGCATCGTCGCAACCGTGGCCGAAGCCAGACCCAAATCGTGCTGTTCGACGGATCCCATGATGGAATTGGTGTTCGGCGAAGAAAAAAGAGCAAACCCGAGCCCCACCAGAAACAGCGCCACTAGGATAAACAGAATTGGTGTTTCTGTGTCCAAGAAGGCAAGCCCCGCCAAACCCAATGCGGTGACCCCCATGCCCACCGAAGTGAGCAACCGCGGGGATATTTTGTCGGACATTCGCCCCGTGAACAAAGAAAACAGGGACTGGGTGAGAAACTGCACCAGAAGTACCAGCCCAGCAACCGAGGGAGTCATTCCGCGAACGACCTCGAGGTATAAACTGAGAAAGAAGGCCACAGAAAACGTGGCTGAGTAGCTAATTGCAGCTGCCAAGTTGGAAAAAGCAAACTCACGGTTTTTGGTAAACAGGGTCACCGGGAGAATCGGGTGGGTCAATTTGGACTCAAAGACCAAGAAGCCTGACAGAAGGGCCAACCCGCCAACTAAAAGACCGACGCCAAGAGGTTGGGGTAGATCGGAAACACCGAGAAGCAGCAGGGCAAGACCGGCTGCATACAGCAGAGAGCCGGAAAGGTCAAAAGCTCCGTGGTTGCCCCTATCGTTGCCGCCAAGCCGAGTGATGATGAGCAGCACCACAGGAACGCTGAGGGCAGTATGGAGCCAAAACAAACTTCGCCAGCCCCAAGCCTGGGTAATTAGCCCTCCGAGGGCGGGACCGAGCGAAATACCCAAATAGATCAGTGCCACGTTGATGCCCAAAATACGGCCCCGTTCTTGGGGAGGAAAAGCAGCAACCAAAACAGCGGTGACCGTACCAGTGGCCATTGAGGAGCCGATTCCCGTGAGTGCGCGCGCCACAATGAGCCACCCTACATCGGGGGCCAAGGAGGACCACAGGCTGCCCAGCAGCGTCACAATCATCCCCAACGAAAAAATCAGCTGGCGACCATAAAGATCTCCCAGCCGACCCAAGGGCATAATCAACGCTGCTGAAGTCAGCACAAAGGCAGTGACAACCCAGTTGAGAGTAATTCCAGCAAGGTGATATTCGCTACCAATCAAAGGGAGTGCCACGTTCACCGACGAGGCGCTGAAACTCGAAAGAAACGCCGCTGCCGTGGTGATGAACAAAACCAGATTGGGGGAAGGTAGGGTTGTTGTGGTCATGAACACTCCTCGCCCTACCAGCTCATCGAAAGTTCGTACATGATGAACAGCGAACCGTTGGGAGTATAGGAGAACAAAAGCGTTGGGAACAGAGGGACTCCCTCCGTACCTTAACCGCGCCCGTCAGTGTGTCCACAGTGGCCTTCGCAGAGGTCTTTTGCAACCACTTCGAGAACAACCCTCCGCCCTCTTACCAGCCTTTGGCGGAAGGCCAATCTTGGTAGTCGGCGTTGGCCAAACCTACAAGGGTTTCGGCCACAGACCGAGAGCCACGAAGTGTATGCGTAATTCTCTCACAGGTGCACCTCAAGTGCGCTACTTCCCGGCAGGAACCAGCTTGAGCACACGGCCGCGCGGGTTGTCGGTGAGCAGGTAAATCGCGCCCTCTGGCCCCACCTCCACCTCGCGCACGCGCTCGCCGAGTTCGGTTAATAGGCGCTCTTCGCCCACGACTCTCCCCTCTTGCACTACGAGCCGGTCAAGGTGCTCTCCTCGTAGCCCACCAACAAACAGATTTCCTTTCCAACTGGGGAATAGGTCGGCCTGGTACAAGGCCAAGCCCGAAGGCGCAATCACCGGATCCCAGTAGTACACCGGTTGCTCCAGCCCTTCCTGCCGCGTTAGCCCCTTGCCAATCGGAAAGCCCGAATAGTCGATGCCGTAGGTGATCACGGGCCAACCGTAGTTTCGCCCTGCCACGGGCCGGTTCAGCTCGTCGCCGCCCCGGGCACCGTGCTCCACCTCCCAAAGCGTTCCCGTCGCGGCGTCGAACGTCAGGCCCTGGGGGTTGCGGTGGCCCAGCGACCAGATTTCGCCTCGGGCACCGGCTACCCCCACAAATGGATTATCGGGCGGGATCTGCCCGTCAACCGTAATTCTGATAAGCTTGCCCAAGTCGCTGCCTAAGTTCTGAGCCTCATCGCGCGACCCAAAACGGTCGCCCACGCTGACGATGAGCGTGCCGTCGCCCAAGAACGCCATCCGTGACCCGACGTTGGTTGTACCCACGCGTGACGGTTCGGCGCGGAAAATCACCCTCCCGTCGAGCAACGCGGGGCCTGAGGTCTCATCGAAAGTTGCCCGATACACCGAAATGCCCGAACCAAACGCGCGGGCCTCGTGGTAGGTCAGGTAAACACGGTGGTTGGCGGCGAACTGCGGATCGAGGACGATGTCGAGCAACCCTGCCTGACCCGAGGCCAACACCTTGGGGACGCCCGGCAAAGGAACCGAGAGCGAGCCGTTTGAGTTAAGTACACGTAAACGCCCTGGTTTCTCGGTCACGAGCGCTCTGCCATCGGGAAGAAACGCTAAACCCCAAGGGGACTCGAGACCTGTGGCGACAGAAACCACCTTGTAGCGTTCGGTGGAAGGTGCGGCGTTGACGCGGGTCTGGCCAGGAAATGCGGGTGCTTGGCCTCTGGCTTCAGGCGGGTAAGTTTCTACCGGCCCGGGTTCGGCCGCGAGTGCCAGCGCGACAAACCACGCAACCACGGCCCAAGTGTTTCGAATCGTCACCATCGTTTTCCTCCGCTTGCTCCCAAAGTTCTTTCCTCAGTGACAATTCTCGATCACTCGCACGAGCAGAACGCCCTCTATGGCTGCCAACTCCTGTTTGAGGTGGGTGGCAATTTCGCCCGATACGTCGATGATGTTGTAAGCCACTTCGCCCTTGTTCTTATTGAGCATGTCGTCGATGTTCAACTTGTGCTTGGCCAGTATGGTGGTCACCTGGCCGATCATGTTGGGCACGTTTTTGTTGGCGATAGTGAGGCGGGTTTTGCCCGTGGGGGCCATCTCGGCGGCGGGAAAGTTCACACTGTTTCTGATGTTGCCACGCTCGAGGAACTCACGGAGTTGGTCGGCAGCCATGATGGCGCAGTTGTCCTCGGCTTCGGGGGTACTGGCGCCGAGGTGGGGAATGGCCAGAATGTTGTCTATCCCCAACAGGTCGTCTTCCGGGAAGTCGGTGACGTAACCACCGAGCCGACCCGAGGCCAGTTCGGCCTTGAGCGCGGTGTTGTCCACTAAGCCCGAGCGGCTGAGGTTGATGATGCGGGCGCCCTTTTTGGTGCGGGCCAGACGTTCCTTGCTGAAAAGCCCCTTGGTTTCGGGAGTTAGAGGCACGTGGATGGTGATGAAATCGCTTTCCGCCACCAGGGCATCGAGGTTGGTGGCCTTGCGCACGGCGGTGTTCATCTTCCAGGCTGCCTCGACGCTGATGTAGGGGTCAAAACCGATCACCTTTACGCCAAGTGAGTTAGCAGCGTTGGCGATCATGACGCCGATGGCGCCCAACCCAATGACACCCAGCGTTTTGCCTTCGATTTCAGGACCAACGAACTGTGCCTTACCTTTTTCGACTAACTCGGGCACCTCATCACCTTTGCCCTTGAGGCTCTGGCTCCAGCCCAGGCCCTGTACGATGCGGCGACTCGAGAGCAGCATGGCGGCGATGACAAGTTCCTTGACGGCATTGGCGTTGGCGCCCGGGGTGTTGAACACCACGATGCCCTTTTCGGTGGCGGCCGGAATTGGAATGTTGTTGGTACCGGCACCTGCGCGCGCTATGGCCAGCAGGGTGGTGGGCAGTTCGAAGGTATGCATGTCTTGGCTGCGGACAAGGATGCCATCGGGATGCCCAAGCTCGCTAGCGGTTTCGTAGGATTCGCGGGGCAGGCGCTCAAGTCCGCAGGCGGCGATTTTGTTCAATGTCTGGATTTTAAACATGGGTGCATTCTCCTCAGTTGTTTTTCGTTTCGAACTCTTTCAGGAAGGCCACGAGTTTTTCCACACCGGCAATAGGCATGGCGTTGTAGATGCTGGCGCGCATACCACCCACAGAGCGGTGACCGGCCAGATTAACCAAGCCTGTGGCTTCGGCTTCCTTGACGAACTTCTTGTTCACGGCCTCAGCCACCTCGGGGTCGGCCACGCGGGTCAGGAAAGGCACGTTCATTAGCGAGCGGTCGGCACTTTCCACGGGGCTGTAAAAGAACTTCGACTGGTCGAGATATCCATAAAGTAACTCGGCCTTCTTCTGGTTCGCTGCAAACAGGGCCTTGGTTCCGCCGGTCTCTTGAATCCACTCCAGAACCAGCTTGACGATGTAAATCGCGTAGCAGGGTGGAGTGTTGAACATCGAGCCGTTGTCGACGTGCGTCTGGAAACTCAGCATGGCTGGCAAGTTTGCGGGAATGCGGGGCATCAGGTCTTTCTTAATGATGACAAGCGTAACGCCGGCAGGGCCAAGGTTTTTTTGCGCGCCGGCGTACACCAAGGCGAACTTACTGATATCGAGTGGCTCGCTCAAAATACCCGAGGAGATGTCGGCGATGAGCGGAACCTTCGTGTCGGGGATTTTGTGGTATTGAGTGCCCTCAATAGTATTGTTATACGTGATATGCAGATAGTCAGCTTCCGGGTCGGCGCCAGTGATGACGGGCAAATAGCTCCACTTCTTGTCCTTCGATGAACCGACAGTATTCGCTTTGCCCAGTCTGGTCGCCTCTTCGATGGCCTTGATGGCCCAAGCTCCTGTGAGCGTGAAGTCGGCTTTCTTGTTCACGGTCATGAAGTTGAGGGGAATCATGTGGAACATGAGGCTCGCGCCACCTTGCAAAAACAAGACATGGTAATCTTCGGGTACGTTCATCACTTCGCGCACCAAGCGCTCGGCACCGGCGATAATGCTCTCGTAAGCCTTCGAGCGGTGGCTCATTTCCATCACCGACTGGCCCGTGCCGTCCCAGTCGAGCATTTCGGCAGCGGCCTTGGCTAAGACTGATTCGGGCAACATGGACGGCCCGGCAGAAAAATTATGCACTCGCTTCATCAGGAAACTCCCTCCGGAAGGTTAACCCCGGTGAACTGAAGATAAACAACCGGTGGAAGTGTGTCGAGTTTACCTGTGAATAAATTCACAACTTGCCGATTTCGGCAAGTTGCTCAAGGTCAGGAAGCCGAAGCTGGCCGTAAAGAGTTCACAAAGGACCATTCCTCGGGAGCTACTGGTGTAATCGAGAGGCGGTTACCCCGCTGGAGCACCACCATAGAAGCCAGTTCCGGGAAGGACCGAAGTTCCGACAAAGGAATCAATTCCCATTTGCGTTGGAGTGTGACGTCCACTTGGAACCAACGCGGCGCCTCCCGCGTTGCCTTGGGGTCGAAATAGTCACTTTCGGGGTCGAACTGTGTGGGGTCGGGATAGCTTTCGCGGCTCACGCGCACGATGCCTGCGATGCCCGGCAGAGGACAACTGGAATGGTAATAAAACACCAAGTCTCCGACGCGCATCTGGTCGCGCATGTAGTTGCGAGCCAGATAATTGCGTACACCATACCAACCTACGGTCTGGCCCGAGTAACTCTCGAGGTCGTCTACAGAGGTAATAGAGGGTTCAATTTTCATCAGCCAAGTGTTCATTCCGCCAAGAGTTTCTGAATCAAGGCTTCGTCCTCGACGACGGTGTCAGACGCCCGGATAATGCCTTTTTTGTCGATGAGAAAACCGTGGGGAATCCCGGTGACTCCGTAATCTTCGATCTGCACTGTACCCCAGTCTTTTCCTTGCGGGCCATTCTGAGCCACCAGACTAGGAAAAGTCAGCTTCAACGAGGCTGCATTCTGTAGAGCTTTGGCTGCATCACCTTCGATGTTGATCCCCAAAACCTGCAAGCCTTTGCCTTTGAATCGTTTGTAAAGAGCTTCGGTACCGGGCAGGGCGTTCTGGCAGGGTCCACACCAACTGGCCCAAAAATCAAGGAAGACAACCTTGCCCTTCAACGACGAAAGTTTCACCTTGGTTTTACCATCTAAACTGGGTAGCTCAAAATCGGGTGCAGGGTCGCCAACCACAGGGTTCCAGCTCATCGTTCCTTTTACCGGATCACTTTTGACAAGGCGGCCGTCAGGGAAGCTGAACTGGTATTGATTGACGGCATACCGGTAGACTTCCGTGCCGTCGGACAAACCGAGGCCTTGCCAGCCACTTTCTTTGTTTTCATAAACCGCATTTCCGTCGGCGCCGAGGTACTCGATCCAACCGTTGGCGTAGTCCTTAACCAACTTCAAGCCCGCTGAAGGGAAGGTTTTGCCGTTGTATTGTTTGACAATTGCCAACTGCGAGGCGGACGGTTCGGCAAAAACAGGAACTCCCAGTGAAATCAAAACTGCCATTAGTAAAGCAATCATCCAGTGGTGCATAAACCCTCCGTAGGTACTGTGACATTATACTCGAGAATCTGACTGGCGAAGTGGATTCTGTTTATAAAAGCGCATCAGAAGATCAAAGACGCCCGGGTACTGTTTTTTGAGCACCTGGGGAGTCTCAAAAAACACCTCGCTGCACACCGCAAAAAACTCTCCCGGGTCGGTGGCCGCATACGGGTCGATAGCCAACTGCGCCTCAGCCTTTCGCCCCAATCGTCGCGCCTGGCGTTCCAGGTCGGTAAAGGCCAAAGTGAACACGGTCTTCCATTGTTCAAAATCCATGTCGGAATGCAAAGGCGGGCAACCGTCGACCCCTCCATTGCGGGCATCGAGCTTGTGCGCCATTTCATGGATCACCACGTTGTAGCCCTCACCCCAGCCTGAGTCTTCGATATCGCGCCAGCTCAGAATGACCGGACCAAGGGGCAAAATCTCTCCGCCGAGTTCCTCGTTGGTTTCGTGCACCAAATGGCCGTCTGGCGTGAGCATTTGCTCCTTAAACTCTTTTGGTACAAGGATCAAGGTGCTCCAGTCGTTGTACCAGTCGATTCCCAGTTCAAGCACCGGGAGGCAGGCCTGCACGGCAAGGCTGGCCTTTTGAAACTCGTCGAGGGACAGACCTCTTACCAGTTCAAACTGCTTTTCGGCAAGAAAAATTGTCGTGAGGTCGCGCAGGCGTGATTTTTCACCGTAGGTCAGGCGCGCGAGAATCGGGTGTTGAACCAGAAGCTCGCTCCATAACTCCGCGTTCAGGGGTTTTGTAGCTAGGAGCTTGCGACGGCGGGCATTTCGGAAGTAGGAAAGCGTCAGGGCACCCTCGGCAAGGTTTTCATAGTCCTGTGAAGACTCCTCGTTCTTCAAGCCACACCTGCCGCCGGTTGAGCCGGAGCACGGAAGACGCGTAATTGACAATTCGTTTCACACCCCCTTGCACAAACCGCTCGGCGACTTTCTGCGCTTCCATTGCGGGAACCAACAGGATGGCCGCTTCGAGTCCGAGCCTGAGGCTCACCCGTGTGATGTCAGTGGTGGGCCAAACAGGGAAGTTCACCTCCAGCTGTTCCAGGCGGTTGGCCCGCGAATCGAAGCCGGCCAGAAGTTGGTAGGGGCTGTCCGTACGAAGGATCAATTCTTCGGTGAGGGTCAGTCCCCAGTCGCTCAGGCCGGCGACAGCGGTTCTGAGGGGTTGCCGGGGAGTGGGGTGTAAATAGGTTTCTATCCTCCGGGCCAGTTCTGCTGGTTGATAGGCTGATCCCCCCGTGGCGGCTTCGCCAGCCCTCATAGGGCACCAGGAAAGGTCTTTTCTCACGGTTGCGGCGGTGGTTCCCAGCCAGCGGGCCAGTTCATTGCTGGTCACCGTGTCGCGGTGGAGGGCCACCAAATCACCGAGCATCGCCTGCATGAGGCCCAGGCGTTCGATTGACGCAGGTGACGGTTGTGGCTCGGCATTAAAACGCGGTGTAATGCAGACCCCACTTGTCGTAAAGATCCAGAACCTCTTTCTTCTTGCCAATAAAAGTGACGCTGGCTTTCACGAAGTAGTCGATTTTCTGCGGCTCTGTTTGTGGAAGTTGGTCCTCCGGCAGTTCCCGGTACTGACGATAGAGCTTGGTGAGCCAGCTAGTCCCATATCGATCCATCATTTCTTGAAACAACCCGAGCTTAAAGAAAGGGTCCTCGATTTCGGGTGAGGTGTTGTAATCTTTCTCCTGGGTTGTACGCTGGAAATACCCCTGACTGAGCGACTTGATACCTGTGGCGACGAGTTTAGGGAAAACGATGGTATCATCGGCGGGAATGATCCAGGGATTGATTTCTTTCCAGTGCTTAATCATTGATAAGCTGAAAATGTTCGTTGTGACTTCGGTGATACCATTCCAGGTCCACGACTGCTGGTAGTTGTGCCCCATTTCATGCCAAAAGCCCCAAAGTTTCTGGGTTTTGGGGTTTGCAAGGGTGGAAAGTTGTTCGTCGTCGTAGAAGTGAATCGGGTAACCCGAGTACATGTAAGCCTGATAAGAGATCTCGATGTCTTTGAGGTAGCGCTGAGGGTTCGGTGGCGCACGATGGGGCAACTCGGCGGTGGCTGTGAGACCCGCTAACGCGTTGTAAGCTGAAAGATTGTCGTCCCAAGCAGCCGTTAAAACTTCTGGGTCGATCTTCGAAAGCGCTGAGACGGGTAAAGTAAAAATAACCTGATCACTGGTAATTTCTCCCCACGGCGCCACGGACGTCGCGAGCATGGACTCCCATTGCTTGAGCGTCGTCTTGCCCCGCTGGAACCAGGGCGCCTGAACTGCGCCGCTCACCTTCATTTCCCCACGATAACGGTATCCCCATTTGTCGGGCACCAGATAAATAAGCCCACCGAAACCACTGGTAACGGTGTTGGTGCCGATGGCCAAGTGAGACCTCATGACGACGTTGGGGTCGCGTGCCCAAAGTAGGTTTGTCGACAACATATCCGGATGGCTGCCTATTTGAACTGAAAGTCCCTCGAGTTCCGGAGGGACGGTGATCGTCACAGGCTGGCCGGCGGGGGCATAGAGGCCGGTGCTTTGCCAGAAGTCCAGACCACGGTAGGGTTGCCGAAGGTAGGACA
>Ga0209084_1001896_pt1 | contig 16916 bp, 16 predicted proteins | sample C_130820_MF_Meta_FD_187309 | JGI IMG/M metagenome (GOLD analysis project Ga0209084, IMG submission 187309) | Freshwater microbial communities from Lake Croche, Canada to study carbon cycling - C_130820_MF_MetaG (SPAdes) (version 2) | ecosystem: Environmental > Aquatic > Freshwater > Lake... | reverse complement strand
TGTCAGATGAATCTTCGCTTCCATAAGCCGGAGGGCAAAGTGCCGTCACAAGTCTTATCGCTGAATTGAGGCAGAAACTGTTGATGAACTGACTGGCAGAGAGAATCTCACCGCGACGAAATCTGCCTGTCCCAATCAGAAGGTGAGCCAGGAATAGCGAGAACTCTCGGTCTGGGTTGAGTGGCTTTGGGATTGATCTAGTCTGGGCTGCGGCTAGTCGATCCATGATGATCGCTTTATCTAGAGTCACCTCAAACGCATTCACTCCAGACAATTCCCAATCGTCCTCGAAAATCGCGAACTCCAGCACGTGTCCGTTGTTGTAGATGACTTTGAGTCCATGTTCGGTCTCACGCACAAATAGAGCGACGTCGGCGTAGTCGGGTAGCCAAGTTATGTCTTGACGAAGTGCTTCTGCGTGGCCGTCTGTTGCGAACACGAAGAAGTCGTGATCTGACCACTCGTCAGCACGAGAGTTGTCTGCCGCTGAACCGACAAAGGCTAGGCCAGTGACCGAGTCAATGGCATTCAAGTTGGTCTTTAGTCGTTCACGAAAATTGAGAAATTCTGTTGTGTTCATGTCGCCTCTGTGTACTAATCAGACGCGTAGACAGTTGTCAGTCGGTCCCCATCAGCATAATTAAACACACGTAACTCCGCATGGATTTGAGCGGAGTAATTCCGACAGTGAGTTGGTTAAAGCTCGTCAATGATGTGACGATTGGCACGATCAAAGGTCAGGTAGTTCCAGGTCCAGTCAGCAATTGTGCCAACCTTATTGCGGCCACCTAGCAAGTAGAACAAATGCAGCCATAGCCATACGAGCCAGGCTATTGGTCCAGCTATTCTGAAGTTCTTGACCTCAACAACAGCCTTATGTCTACCGATGGTGGCCATCGAGCCTTTGTCCCTGTAAACAAACGGAGCAAGAGCGGCGTTATTCATGACTGCTTTGATCTGGCGGGCAACCCATTTGCCTTGCTGCAGGGCTACTGGAGCAACCATTGGCAGAGCACGACCGTCAGCTCCTAACGCACCAGAGACATCACCGACCGCCCAAATGTAGGGATAGTTACGAACCTGAAGTGTTGGTTCGACAGCCAACCGTTCACGTTCAACCGGCAGGTTCAATGCATGTATCGCTGGTGAGCCTTTAACCCCAGCCGCCCAAATAGTCATATTCGAATCGATCTGCTCACCAGAACCCAGAGTGATTGAGTTTGAGGTCACTTCTTGCACAGCAGTTTCTAGCAGTACTTCTACACCCAACTTTTCAAGATCGAGTTTGGTACGCTCCGACAATTTAGGATTAAAGGACGGCAATAGGCGAGCGCCAGCTTCGATAAGGCGAATGTGCATACGACTCGCCACAGAAGGTTCGTCACGCCGAAGTGGACCTCGTATGAGCTCAGCGATTGCCCCTGCCATCTCAACGCCGGTAGGTCCACCACCAACCACAGTGAGTTCGGATGTTGTGGTGTCAGGGAAGCGGCATAAGTCTTCAAAGTGACGCATGACTGATGCGCGGATCGCGATTGCCTCGTGAACTGACTTCATCCCATATGCGAAGTCTGCGACTCCCTTGATGCCAAAATCTGCAGTGGCCGAGCCAAGAGCCACAATGAGATGGTCGAATTCCAGGACCTGCCCACTATCAATCTTTACTGACTTGTTCTTGTGGTCAATCATCATCGGAGAGCCCAGGCAGAACTTCACTCCAGAGCCACGCAGTGCGCCTCGGACTGGGTATGCAACGTGATCAGCAGCTAGTCCAGCAGTAGAGACTTGATAAAGCAAAGGAAGAAAGGTTTGAAAGTTATGACGATCAACGAGAGTAACATCCGCAAATTTGGCTAGTTCTCTAGCGGCTGTGAGCCCACCAAATCCAGCCCCAAGAATGACAACACGATTTTGGGACACGGGAAAACTCCTAGGTAACTATTTGATAACTAGACTAGTCCACGTTGACATCACGCGCAGAGCAATGAGCGTTTGCCTACTTTTAGGTGGTGCAATTGCAGCGTGCGGGCGTGTTGTGGCTAGTGACTTCGTAACTCTGAGAAATGATGGCGAAAGAGTTTCCTTGCGGCAATATCGCTCGAGGCTCTGCGACAAGGAGTGACTCAGCTACGAAGGCAGCGGTAAGACCGTTGACATCTGCAACTTCACCGATGGAGAAAAGTGATCGAGTTTCTTCGATCGCGTCATTGGTACCCGCACGCAAAATGATCAACGCATTGGCGTATTTGGTGCGTGCGGCTACAGCAACCGAGATGTTGTCTTCCTCGCTCGACGCCATAGCCAAGAGCGCTCGTGAATTCGCGATATGGGCACGTCGCAATGTGCGGACGTCACTCGCATTGCCAATAATGACTGGGATGTTGAGATCTCGAGCGAATAAGACTCCGCGTGCCTTTTCATCCTGCTCGATAGCTACAACCGGAATTTTCAACAACCTGAGTTCTTTACATAAGCGAATGCCAACTTGGCCTAGTCCAACAACCACAACGTGATTTCTACGTGGGATGACACGAGCACCGAGAATGCCAACACGACGACCATTCAGAATGTGATTGACGACGCCAGCACCAAACATTGCCACAAAGATAATGGTGAGCAACATGAATGAGCCCGATTGCACAAATTGCCAGTTCTCATGGGGTAACTCTGGAGCGGTTACACCGGCAATGATTGCCGCTGCGGAGTAAAAGGCTTGGAATACGGACATGTCTCTTTGCAAGATTGCAGCATCTGTTATCAACATAGTGAGCAGTGCGAGTAAGCCGGTGAACATTGCCCGTGAAGCGAAGTCATAAGGTCGAAGTTGACCTCTAAAAATTCCCGACAACCTGTCCATTTTCCACTTGGTAGGCACTGTGAATTTCTTTTGAGTCAGAGCACCGTCGACCATGCCCAAAGTTTCCCAACTCAGATTGACCGTTGGGCCAGTGCGCTTGATTGCGGCATCTACAGAAAGTGCTGAGCCAATAATCGAGGCACCAGCGATATAAGCCGGCGAGGCAATAGAACAGTTGGGAATTGTGCGTTCCATTTCGTGGCGAACACTTCGGTCGAAGATGGCGACGAACAGACGAATCCCAGGTCGTATGTGTTCAATGGTCAAGGAGTAACGCAAAGCTTCGATGTCGTTGTGCAGCATGATGGCTACACCTAGCGTGTTCTCGTTCAACAACTCATGCAGTTCTGAGTCCGAAGGATGCGCTAGGTGAAGCACTTCCACGCCGCGGTCTTGTAATGCAGCGCAGGCACGTTTGCCGATGTCTGTAGCGCCGATGACGAGCACTTTGTCTGACATTCTGCGTCCTAACACGTACCTGCGGTTGCCGGGTCAATTGCGTTGGTCTAGAGCCGTTAAAGGCAATAGTAGGTCAGTTGCAGTCTCAAGGGCGGGAAATGACTATTGGAATCTTTGGAACAATACGTCTGCATCTAGACTCGTGGCATGCAGGAATCGCAGTACAGCTTGCTGGTTAAGGTGCGGGACTCATCGCGCAGCGCTGTGTTGGTTGGCTTGGTCCTCGCCTTTGTTTTACTCCAGTTGTTCTCTGCTCAAATGAACTGGCAAGTCTCAATGGCGCTCATTGCTCTTGTGATTGGCATACCGCACGGAGCAGTAGACCACCTCATTGCAATCCCTGAACTTCTCAGTCTGAAGATGGCCATATTTCTGGTCCAGTACTTATTGGTCACTGGGCTAGCCATTTGGTTCATCTTGCAGTTTCCACTTGTTGGGTTTCAGCTCATTGTCTTTTTCAGTGCGTTGCACTTTGGAGTAGGCGACACGTCATTCTTTATGGAGATCTATCGCCGCTCACAGAGTGTGCGTATTCCTCGCGCCCTTTATGCACTCTCAGCAGGATTTACTCCAGTGCTCATTCCGCTCGTTAATCAGAACACGCGAGCAGCGCTCGAGGCAGTAAATCCACAGCTCGTAGATTGGGCGGGGTCATTTGTTCATCAAGCGCTAGTTGGTTGCACTGTCCTGAATCTGAGCACGGTGACATTGCTGTTGATCAGGAAGATCTATCTACCTGCTTTTGATCTACTTATTTTGCTCGCGCTTGCCTTGCTCGCACCGCCGCTGGTGGCCTTCGCCTTGTATTTTGGTCTGTGGCACGCAATGCGTCACACAGCTCGTTTAACTTTGGAGTTTGGTCCATCTCTGCGTCAGCATGAACTTGGCAGAGGTTTAACGAGTTTCTGGCTCGCAGTGCGGGCTGGATTGCCGGCCGTGGCAATTGTCCTCATTTTTACTGTGTGGTTGACGTTGACCAAGAGCGCCTCGGTTCCATCTAACTTGTTGTGGTACCTACTAGTGGTCACGTGGGCCTTGACCGTCCCGCATATGGCACTTACGGCCCGTTCCGATTTCAAGGCCATGACACAAAAAAGCAGAACCTAGATTGCGACCGGGGTAAATCTCCGTTCTCTATGCTTGAGACATGACAACTAAAGCTTTGCTGGTAATTGATGTTCAACGCGATGTGGTCGCAAACGCAGTAAGACTCAATGAAGTTGTTGCAAACATCAACCTCCTGATTTCAAGCGCTCGTCAATCCAATGTGCCGGTTATTTGGGTTCAACATTCTGACGACTACTTGGTTAAAGGCTCAGATGGATGGCAGATAGTCGACGAACTCAGCCCTCTGTCGGGAGAAGTCAAAATTTACAAAACTCGTCCAAGTTCATTTGCGGACACTGACTTAGCTGAGCAATTGGAATCCCGGGGCATCAAGAGCCTCATCATCAGTGGAGCACAGACTGATTATTGTGTGAATGCAACCTCAAATGCAGGTGTAGAACTCGGTTATGAGGTGACACTTGTGAGCGATGCTCATACAACTGAAGATTCCGAAGCCGCGAGCGCTACAGAGATAATCGACGCCAAGAATCTCACTTTTTCGCAGATTGGCGAGGTTCTTCCAACTGCTGAAGTTCGGTTCTGAGGATAGATCGAACCTCTGTTTGCGGATCGTCATCGCTATCGATTCATTAGCGTTGAGCATCTCCCGCTAGTCCATTGAGAAAAGAGCCCTCCGAAAGCACTCTAAGAAAGCGAGACTCTCGTGAAAGTCGCTTCTGCGCAGATATTGATTATTTCTGGTGATCCCGTGGGTAGGATTTCCAAGTGACTAAGACTCTTGCAAATTCTAAACGCGAAATGTGGCTTAGAGTCGACGCCTTTCTGGTGCTGGTCGGAATCACTTCAGGCCTGATTGGCAATTACGATTCACCAGCTGGTCCAGTTTCAAAAATTATTCCGGCGACCTACGCATTCGCAATTTGGGTGCCGATTTATGTCAGTGGCATTTACTTTGCATGGCGACTATTGCGGCGGCCGAACCTGGAATCTCTTGCTGGCGTCAACCTTTTGGCCGTATCTTTCTTCATGTCGGGCTTATGGGTGCGTGTCCAGAGCAACAGTTCACTAGAACTACTTGTTGTAGGGATTAATTTAATTGTGGTGTTGACGCAAGGACACTTGTTGAGCAAGTCTCCAGTGACAAATCGCAAAGATTTTCTTGCTCTGTCTTTTCCTTCAGGAGCGCTAGCTGGCTGGTTGACCTTGGCAACAGCAGTTACTTTTAGCGATGTACTGAAGATCAGCTTTAAGGCAGAGGAATCTGTTGCAATATTCACTGCTTTCGCCGTCGGTTTTGCGGTCTGTGCTTCTCAATGGATTGTGCCAAGTCTTACTTTCAGAGTGACCTTGATCTGGGGACTAGTAGGTATAGTCGTTGCACAGAAAAGCCAAGCCAGTCAGGTCGCAGTTGTCGCGGCTGTTGGCGCTGTCATTCTGGTGGGTCTTGCTGTGCTGATGCGCACTCGTAACCTTTCGGTCAGTCGAGAGGTTCCAGTCAGCTGAGAAAGTAAACCGCGTTGACTCCGCAACACGCACGACAAGCGAGGCAGGCATTTCAGTTTCTCTCGGCGTGTACCTCCGGATGAGTCATTCTCACAGTGAATAATGATCAGCATGTCAATCAGAATGCAAAGCATGACGGTGGATGCCCACGATCCAAACACACTCGCTCAGTTTTGGGCAGAAGTTCTCGGTTGGTCTCTAAGCGACGATGTCAATGAGAACGAAGTGTGGATTGAGCGCGAACTCAACGATCCGATGAATTCAGGCTTTCCAGACATTCTGTTTCTCAGAGTCACAGACAAAAAGAACATTAAGAATCGACTTCACCTCGATCTTCGTCCAGACGATCAAGAAGTCGAAGTGGCTCGACTAGAAAAGCTTGGCGCCAAACGAGTTGAAATTGGCCAGGCTAATGAGCCGGGATGTACATGGGTCGTCATGAGTGATCCAGAAGGAAACGAATTTTGCGTATTGCGGGCGCGATCTGAGTAACGGCTTGTTTAATCCCTCGCTGCAGAGGCAATTCGCTAGAATCGGGGTCGAATAGGAGTTCGCGTGAAAAAGTTTTTGGCTGCTTGCTTATCCGTCTTGTTTGCATTGGGGTTTATGTCCTCCGCCCAGGCTGAATCCGGTGAATCGGTAGATGACTTCAGTGTGCAGGTTGTAGTCACAGAGTCGGGCGTGCTCCACGTCACAGAGACCATTGTCTACAACTTCGGTTCCAATGAGCGGCACGGTATTCGACGAGAAATTCCGCTACTCGACCACTTGCCCAATGACAGGATTCAGGATTACTTACTCCAGATCAATAAGGTCTTGCAAGACGGGCGCCCTGCACAATTCACACAAGGCGATGCAGGGGATTACTTCCAACTCAAGGTTGGTAACCCGAATGTGACGATCAGCGGAACTCACACCTACACATTTGACTATTTGGTAACCAACGGGCTTCAGCGCGCCACTAAGAAGACTTCAATGCTCAATGTTGGAGACGTTTCGTTCAATTGGGACATTATTGGCTCTAGATGGGAAGTGCCGATTTCGAATGCATCCGCCGTGATTGAACTTCCTGGTATTCCGAAGCAATTGAATTGCACCTATGGCGCTGCGGGCTCTATGACAAAGTGTCCAGTTGAATCTGATCAAACTACGGTGAGCGTAACTGCTCCAGAGCAACTCGATGCTTTTGAAGCAATGAGTGTGACAATTCAGCTTGATCAAGAATCTTTCGCAGACTTAGCAGCTCCGATAATTAGAGATGCACCGGCGATTCCTGAAATACACTTCAATCCAGCCAAACTTTTAAGTGCTGGCATAGGCGCACTCATTGCATGCATTGTTACCTTTTTCGCCATCAGACGACGCCGGAGCGTAGTTAAATTTCCAATCCAAGACTTTGTTCGCTTTGAGCCACCTGCTGGTTTGAAGCCGGCCGAGCTGCAAGCTGCCTGGCATGGAAAAGTTGATGCCAAGGGTTTCACTGCAACCTTGCTCGACCTTTCCGTTCGAGGCGTAGTTACATTGAGCCTTCTAGACAAGCATTTAGTAGTAACGGCTCGTGACCTTCAAAAGCCCATGGCCGAATGGGAGAAATCAATGCTGACCGTGGTTCTGCATGGATCGCCAGCGGCAATGCTTCACACCTATCGAGAAGACATCGAAGTTGAGATCCGTGCAACTAGCGGCGAACTGGTCGAGAGCGCCATTGCTAACAAGTATCGGAATGCTCAGGCCCTGCGCCAAAAGCACACGTTCATGGTGCTAGCACGCATTTTTGGTGTTGCTTTAATTGCCAGTTTCGCATGGGGTTCCTCGGAATTCTTTTCACTCATTGGTGGTTTTGTTGGGTTTGGGTTACTCGGTTCTTTGATTTCCATCTACGTAGTGCCCGCAGAACAGACCAAGGAGTCTGCAGACTTCTTGGGACAAGTTGAGGGATTCCGAAAGTTTCTGGATACCGACGCTGCAGAAGATCGTCGCGAATTTGCGCAGCGCAGCGGACTTGATCCGTCCGGTGTTTTCGCCACTATGTTGCCCTACGCTGTGATTTACGAGCTAGACAAATCATGGTGTGCAGCTTTCCCTGACCTCACTCCAGCGCAGCTGAATAATTACGGTTTGGCATTTGTTGATACTTCTCATATGAGCCACAGCCTGCGCGACGCATCTCAAGCTATGGCGGCTTCCATGACCTCGCCCTCGAGCGATAGTTCAGGTGGCGCTGGTGGTGGTGGCGGCGGTGGTGGAGGCGGTTCTTGGTAACTTCCGACCGCAACGCCTTGAACTCATGAGGATTTAGGCTTGTGTACAGTACGTACGTGACGTACATTTAAGGCATGTCAGCCCTTTTGGAATACAAGAAAATCACTGATGCGCGCGCCAATCTTAAGGAAATCTATGATTCAGCTTCTGGTCATGTGTCGGCAGTAGTGCAGCGTGACGCTGATGCTGCGGTGGCTGTGGTCAATCGAGAAGACTTACTTGAAGCTCTGCGTGCGCTGTGTCCGATAGAGCCGCAGGTGCGATTTGGTGATGGCTATGTCGCAATGTGGGTTGACGGGCTGCCAGTTAGCGCCCAAGAAGCAGACTTTGATTCTGTTGCTGCTGCCTTTATTGAAGGTCTGCGTGAGTTTGCCGATCTGTGGGCCGAAGATCTTCGTCACTACCCGAATCATCGAGCCAATTGGGGAATTGCAAACTTGGTCTTGTTGAGTTCTGACGCTGCCTTGTATTCGCACATCTTTGGTGAAGATTAGTGCGCACTCCCACTTCTCGTGAGCTCTTGAAGTTCGTGCAAGTTGAAGCGTGGACGAATAAGGATGCCGCCTCCGGCAGATCCATCGGCAATCACTTGAGATTTGTCTTCGCTACACCAATGGGTGAACGACTTACGACTCGAATCTCAAATGGCTCCGGTCAGATCAGGGATGCAGATTTGTTTAGGCATATTTTGCGAGATCAACTCAAAGTGAGTGAAGATCAATTTTGGCCCGCCGTAGACAAGGGCATTGTTCCTGTGCGTGAACGTCCTGGGACCGTTCCTGATGAATCAGCACTTGATGCCAAATTGGCGCGAAATCTCATCGCAAAGGTGGGACTGCAGTCAAGCGCACTGATAGGTATGACCCAGCAAGAGGCACTCGAAGCCTGGAGCGAATGGCTTGCACAACGAGCGGAGACGGAGTTGTAGTTTGTAGGGCTACCGTTCCTACAGGCCGTAGTTAGAACTTCTGTGAGAACTTTTGGGGTGTTGACAGGGTTGATGCCTTATTCGGTAAAAGCTGCTAATTCAGGCTAGAGCGAATTTGCCTGACGATTATGCGCTGAGAATCTCAATTGCTTTATCAACAATGGCGCTTGCCTCGTTGTACATCAATGAGATGTGACCCTCACCTGATGCCAGAATGAGTTCAGAGTTTCCAAGCTTGTCAGCGAGGAAGTGGCCGTGCGCTGGGATGCACATGCGATCTTCATCACCCTGGAACACGGCCACCCGTTCAGTCACCATCGCAAGGTCAATTCCCCAAGGAGCAGCGTCACTTTCGAAGTCATCCAAAGTGCCAAAATCGCCGGGGGCGATGCCATGTCTGATCGCAAACGCCAATTCTTCACTATGCGAACTTAAGCAGATTTCTGCATCTTTTGCTGAGAGAGATGAACCGAAGAGTGTGACTAGCTGAACGCCAGTGCAGGTTCTGAAATCGTCAAACGGTGGCCAGTCTGACGACTCTGTGGCCGGATTATTCGGCTGGTATTTCTCGATGTAAGAATTCCAGTCAGCACTGTCGCGTGGCGCATCACCAGCAATCGTGATCGCACCCATATTCCGCTGATCTTGGGTATCTGAGATTGCTGCCGGCGAACCACTGGACCAGCCGAGTGACACGAAGCGTTCAATGTTGAAGTAGTCCAAAACGACCTGAGTGTCAGTGAAGTAGTCATGCGCTCGACGACCTTCGCGGCGAGTACTGCCCGCATAGCCCGGCCGTGTAATGCCGACCGCAAATAGCCCGCGGGCATCGGCCTCACGAAAGATAGGCGCCATGTTTTCGGACGAGCCCAAGGCTCCATGGTGCAGGATCAGTGCGTTGCTTTGTGGTGTGCCCACGATCACAATTTCTAGCGAGCGACCTTCAGGGGTTGTAAGCAGTTCTCTTTGCATGCTGGAAAGTCTATTTGGCATTGACGAAGATTCGGTAGCTTTGAGTGGGCGCACTTTGTGGGATGTTTCAGGTGACGGAGTATGTCCCATTCTGCGCATTTCCATCGACTCGGTTCGCTTGAGCCCATGAGCCGCACCAGTCCGAGATTGGCCCCGATGGCCCGCCGACGGTTATCCAAGTTAGTTCCACGCCGGCGGTGGCGACGGTTCCTGGTAACTTGGCAGTTGAATTTCGACAAGACTTGATGTCTGAGTGGTAAGGTGCGATTATGAAACAGACACCATCACCAGGCTATTACGCAGATCCAGCTGGTTCAGGCGGGTTTCGCTACTGGGATGGCGCAATGTGGACAGATGCACCTGTTGTCCCAAAGCTGCCTCGGCGCAAAAGGTTCCGCATCATTCTGTGGAGCATTATTGCTGGACTCTTGATTGCCATCGCGCCAATCATCATTGCTTTCATTGAGGGTCAGAAGACAAACTCATCCATGTGGGACGAAGGTTCTGGTTCTGGGGCAGTGATTTGGCTAATGCTTTTTTCCGTTCCTTTGGGTTTTATTGTGATAGTTGTTGGCTGCATAGTAGGTGCGGTTCTTCCATCACGGGAAAGATAAGGCACCTGTCTCTAGACCTCTCTTTTGCGCAGCAAACTCAGGCAAGCCTCTAGACAACCGCTTGAAATTTTGAGCCAGCCAGAGAGTTGTTCCGAAACAAAATAACTGGCCTCATGGGAACTATCAGAGCCTGCGGCTGTCATGCACAGATTGAACTAAGTCGCGGCGAATAAAAACGGAAAATCTTTACAGGTATACTCATGTTGTCCTTTTAGTTCACGCACAGGAGTACCCCACCATGGCCAAGTTCAATTTGACGAAGTCCGCCTCGAAGCGCGGTCCAATTTCTGCTACAAGGGCAATTGCAACTCTTGCCCTGACACTGTTAACCGTTGGCTCTACGCTGGGCGCTACCGGTGTGTCAGCGACTGCAAGTGAGGTAAGTCATCAAGTTAAGTTGTCCACTTGGGAACATAGTCGCATTGCCTACACCGTGCCAGCTGGCTACGTGATTAGCAGTATTGACTTCGCATCGTATGGAAAGTCAAACAGTGAATTCACCATCGGATGGTGTCACTCCACTCAATCCTTAGAGAAGGTAAGAGCTGCTGCCACGTTAACGTCCTTGACGATCAGCGCTGAGAATCAGGTATTTGGCGATCCATGCCGTGGAACTGTCAAGCAGTTGTATGTGATTTTGACAATCGTTGTGGGGGACGCCGATAGTGTTGTTGCCACATCGATAGCCACTGGTGGTTTCAGCATTGCGTCGACAAATTCTTCGGCAGTTGGTGCACTTACGAATTATCAGTATTCCAAAGATGGTGGATCTACATGGATTGCGTCAAAGACTGGCGCACAGCCAAGCCCAAGTGTGTCTGGGTACCAGTTAAAGATGCGTGCTGTGAACAATGTATTCACGATTGATGTCACGGCCCCATTGAATACTGGTGGAGTTAAAACTTTTGCTTTCAGCCTTGATGGTGGACAGACATGGACTCCGGTCAACTCAAGTTCTTTCTCAACCCGTGTCGTCAGTGTTGGTAACGGCGCTACCTTTAACGTGCTCAGGGTTGGGGCTAATTCAAGTCGTACGCTTCTCAGCGGACTTAAGCCAAACACTGTGTACCCGGTACAAATCGGTGTCATCAGTGCAGGTGCTGGAAAAACGCTAATCCAGTAAATTTCAAGCAAAGTGCAGTAGGCACTCTCGGTTTGTCAATGAGCAAACTGGGAGTGCCTCGTGCTTTTCGTAGTCAGGCAGCGTTAGCCGCAGTCTGTCTCCTTTGAAACTCGTGCGTGTTGGCTGTGGCTAGAGAATGTTAACGATGTCAGGGTGCATTTCTTTGAGATGGACCTGTGACCACTTGCCGAGCTCTTCAAGTACTGGTCGCAGGGCAAGACCACTTGGAGTTAGTCGGTAGGCATTGTTACGAGTCGATGTGTTCGGGTCTACGTGCTCAACCAATCCAACCGAAGTGAGCCATTTCAATCTCGATGCCAAGATGTTGGTTGAGATGCGTTCTGGTGATTCGCCAAACTCCGAGTAAGTTCGCTTGCCGTGCACAAATAGGTCGCGGACAATGATTAACGACCACTTGTCACCAAGAACATCTAGCCCAGATGAAATGGGGCAAACCGAACGCCAGTCGATCGATGATGTATCAACCTTCATTGACGTGCCCCTTCTAGTTGGAAATTGCTCTAGCCATTTCTACAACAGTGACGTCTATCGAAGTTGGTTCCCATTTGAGAATTTCGTAAGTCGCGTGATTGTCGTACGAAATCCTGACACCCAATTGTGGCGCTAGTCCTTTTACCTCAGAATCAAAAAGGGCCATGAGTTTGATGGCAAAGTTTGGTGCCTTGCGCGAAGGTACTTTCGAATACCCAGCACTTCTTAGAACACTCGCCAAGTGGGACATGGTTATTGGTTCCTTACTCGCAGCGATGAATCGCTTACCGGCAGCTTCAGTGCTTTCGAGGGCGGCGACGTGAAGGCGTGCAACGTCCCGGACATCAATCATTCCCATCGCAATGTCTGGGATCATTGGGAACTTTCCAGAGATAAAGTCAGAAATCATTGCCACGCTCTGACCGTCGCCGACAGCGCCCAGCGGGGGTCCCAAGATGAACCCGGGGTTGATTGTGACTAGCTCCATTGACTCGTCTTTGACCATCTCCCATGCAGCCATTTCCGCCAGAGTCTTGCTTTTGGCGTAGGCACCAATGTTGGCATGCAGGTTCGACCAGGAGTCTGTTCCATAGCGGCCGCTGGGCAGCCCCGATGTCATCGCAACAATGGAGGATGTCAGCACTATGCGCTTGACGCCAGCCTTTTTGGCGGCGGTGAGCACCCGCTCAGTACCTTCAACTGCGGGTTTTATGAGAACACTTTCATCTTTTGGCACGGCTACAAAGAATGGTGAAGCAACGTGCATCACGTAATTGCACTCTGCCATTGCAGCATCCCAGCCTGAATCAGAGAGCAGATCAGCTTCAACAAATGAGAGTTTGTCAATGGGAGCAACTGCGGCGAGTGCCGACTTAGGCGCAGCAGACTTTGATAGCGAGCGGACGGTACCAACCACTTCATAACCATCATTGAGCAATTGGGCAGCGACGTGTTGACCCACATAGCCGCTGATTCCAGTTACAAGAACTCGTTGGGTCATATCGAGACTTCCTTCGCACTATTGCTGGCATTGTGCCTACGCGCTTCAGCCTACAGTTTAACTTGCATAATGCAAGTTAATCTTTGAGTTTCGAAGAACAGGTCAAGAAACAGAGGAATCTAGTCGTGAGCATGGAGCTCGAGTTGGCGCAAGGTTACATTCGAAATATTTGCAGCGCTTAACCTGCGCTTAACTTACGACTGTTACTCTCTCGAGTGTTACTCAACAACCGTAATTTCTGTAGGAGAATTAGATGTTCGTCGGTAGTAAAACCGCAAAAAATAAGACAGGGAAAAGTCGCTTTGCAGCCACTGTCGTAACCATGGTCGCTATGTGTGGCGCTGCCGTAGTAGCAGTACCTTCTGCTGGCGCAGCACCTTTATCTTTGGGTACTCCAACAAGTACCCCGAGTGTTACCCAACTTCCTGATAGCAGCGTTGTGACTGATCCGATTTCAGGCAAGTCGTATTACATTCCAGCTGGAAATTCCCCGATTGGCTTTGCAGAAGCCGAAAAGCAGGCATCTTTGTTCTCTTACAAAAATACTGTGGGTCATCTTGTCACTCCTATCAGTGCGCAAGAAAACTCTTTTGTTAAGAACTTGCTCGTAGACAGATCCGCCTGGATGGCGCTTCAAGACACCGGAGCAATTGGCGGCTTTAAGCGCAACTTGACGTGGACTGCAGGACCACTAATGGGAACCACAATAACCAGATGCACACTCCTAACTGGGAATGACAACTGCCAAAGTGTCGGATCTGAGTTCTCAAGCTGGGGTGGTGTTGAACCAAATAACTACTTCGGTGTGGAATCTCACGGAGTTATGGATAGTAGCAACGGAAGGTGGAATGACGTTGCTCCTCAGAATAGGTCTTTCGTATTAGCTGTTGAATTTGACCAGTACACCACGGTGGCAACCGGTGCTTTCAGCATCGCTTCGACGTCTTCTCCGACAGTGGGTGCACTCACGAGTTACCAGTATTCAACGGATGGTGGCTCTACATGGGTTGCTCCAAAGGCTGGCGTACAGGCGAGCCCAAGTGTGTCGGACTATCAGTTGAAATTGCGTGCAGTCAATGGAGCTTTCACCGTTGATGTTGCAGCTCCATTGAACAGTCGAGCAAAAACTTTTGCCTACAGTGTGGATGGCGGTACCACTTGGACACCTGTTAACTCAGGATCTTGCTCAACCCGGATTGTCAGTGTTGGTAACGGCGCTTCCTTTAATGTGGTTCGGAGTGGGGCTAATTCAAGTCGTACGCTTCTCAGCGGACTTAAGCCAAACACTGTGTACCCGGTACAAATCGGTGTCATCAGTGCAGGTGCTGGAAAACTCTAATCCAGTAAATTTCAAGCAAAGTGCAGTAGGCACTCTTGGTTTGTCGGTTGGCATTCCAGGAGTGCCTACTGCTTTTAGCGATCACTGTTTGTCTAGGTACCCATCTTGCCGAGTGCTGCAAGATGGGTACCTACCAGAGGAAATCTGTCCATACTTATGAGGTGAGAATCTCTACTGCTTTGACAGGGCTGTTGATTGCGCCCTTTCTCCGATTATCTCGAGTGTCCAGGATTACTGCTGGCGAACCACTTGACCAAGGTAGTAAGACGAAACGTTCCACGTTGAAATGTGGCAGTGCCTCGCAGGTCTCGCAGCAGGTTGGTTAGCGAGCCACTGTGAAGGTGGCTGAAGTGATGTAGCACTGCTTGTTGCCCGCTCTATCCATGCCCAAACTCCAAATGGTGTAGACGCCCGTTGGAGCAGAATCAAGGATCGTGAAAGTCTGGCGATAGGTGGCGTCCTTATCAGTGCCCGAGATTCGCTCAGCGTTAGCCACTGGATTTAAGTATCCATCAGTGAACCGATTATCCGTGGTGAAGTAGGCAGAGCTGTAAACCACGCCAGTTTCATCCGTTGTATTCCAAGTCAACTCAAATTCAGTCCCAGGCTTCACGGTTTTTGGCACGCTTACTGCCGTGAAGGTGGGGCTCTCGGTGTCCACAACTCCGCCTACCAGTTTGATGTCAAAAACGGAGTCACTTTGAGTGGTATGACCCAGAACATCCTTGGCATTTATGAAGAGTCGGTAGTTTTGAGCCGGTGCACTCTGTGGAATGTTGCAGGTAACCGAGTAAGTCCCATTTTGAGCAGTGCCCTCGACTCGGTTCGCTTGGGCCCAAAAGCCGCACCAGTCAATTATTGGCCCAGATGGTCCTCCAACAGTCATCCAAGACGAATCAACGCCCGCAGTGTCAGCAACTTGCCATGTGAACGTGGCAGCGGAACCAGCCTCGACAGTTCTGATATCATAGGTGCCGGTATTAATTTGCGGGGCTTGGCGGTCTACAGCGCAGGCGCCCTGTACTTCACTGCGGGATATTGCTGCACACATGTCTTCGCCAAATTTGGCAACGATAGCGTCTTTGCCCGTCCCGCCGGACATCATGTCGGATCCAGATCCACCCGAGAGGTAATCCTTGCCAGCATCCCCAAACAGAAAGTCATTTTGGTTATTGCCAAAAACTTTGTCATCTCCGGACCCAGCAAGTATCTTGTCTGAGCCAGATCCGCCATAGATTCTGTCTGAGCCAGTTCCACCGTAGATGGTGTCGTTGCCTAATCCACCGTAGATAGTGTCGTTGCCACCAAGCCCACAAATAACATCGTTGCCAGATGTTCCGATTAACTTGTCGTCGCTAGCTGTCCCGGTGATAGTGCAAGTCGCTGAAGATTGCGGTCCAGCCCAAACGGGAGCGGGCGAGAGAAGTGCGCAAATCATGAGAACGCCGATTGTTGTGCGTCTGACATTCTGCATGGAAATTTCCTTTGTTCGCACCTTTCCAAGACGGTAACATCCGCCTAGGTGACCCGCAATTTGGTAGTGCAAGCACTGGTCCGCAGATCAGCGTCTCCAGACGGGTCCAGTTCACGTCGGACTCTCTTGCAATTACAACTCGTAAAGCAATCGGGCTTGATTTCACAGTTACATCCATAAGCAAGGCAGTACGCTGAAACCATGACTCGCTATGGCGCAATGTTTGGTCCAGATATAACTTTCCTCGGCGTTGATGCCATTGATTTGGACGACCCATCTACTTATGCCGATGCAGATGTGGTTATTGTCGGCGCTCCGTTCGATGGTGGCACAAGCTTTCGAGCGGGCGCACGTTTCGGTCCCAAAGCAATGCGACAGGCATGCTATTTGGAATTTGACGGTTCAAGGCCAAGCTTGGCGATGGCAGTTGATGGACTAAAAGACATTCGCGTAGTTGACGCTGGAGATGTGGAAATGTTTTCTGGTGATGCCGCCAAATCTTGCGCTGACTTGGAAGTGGTAATCGAGAAAATTGCCCGTTCTGGCGCTATTCCACTGGTGCTTGGTGGTGACCACACCATTACGTGGCCAGATGTCACAGGTGTAGCTCGAGGCACAGATCACTGGGGTAGAGTCGGCGTAATCCATTTCGATGCTCATGCAGATACCGGTGACATTACTTTCGGTTCACTGATCGGACATGGACATCCGATGCGTCAACTCATTGAAAGTGGTGCTGTGCGTGGCGATCGATTCATTCAAATCGGTTTGCGTGGTTATTGGCCACCTCCTGAAGTTCTCGAGTGGATGGCTGAGCAAAACATG
>Ga0209084_1001894_pt1 | contig 16917 bp, 19 predicted proteins | sample C_130820_MF_Meta_FD_187309 | JGI IMG/M metagenome (GOLD analysis project Ga0209084, IMG submission 187309) | Freshwater microbial communities from Lake Croche, Canada to study carbon cycling - C_130820_MF_MetaG (SPAdes) (version 2) | ecosystem: Environmental > Aquatic > Freshwater > Lake... | reverse complement strand
ATCATGACTGGCTGCACTCAATGCCGTCATGAGATACACTATGCATGAAAACATAATGGGTATTCCTGCAAAGGTTATCTTCTCGACCAGGCCACCTTTACTGGCAGCCGCAGTTTGTGCTTCTCTTAGTTCTTTTACATCTTTAACTAGTGCTTCAATATCATGTTCTTGTGTTGACATGTTTTGTACTCCTTATTGTTATTATTGTACCCATATATTTAGCTATAAAATCGTTACAATCTAGTTGCAGATAAATATAATGATGCGTATACAAGAATTATTAGAGGAAATTGAGAGTGAACCAGAAGAAAAGATGCCACATCTATACCTAGATATGGATGGAGTTCAAGCGGATTTCTTTGGGGCATGGGCAGAACAGAATGGAGTTTCTAGTTATAAAGATATTCCAAATAGTGAAGTTGCTATAAATGAATTAGCAAATAGCAGTCCAGAACAAGTTTATCATTTTTTCCGTGACTTAAAACCACTGACAGGCGGTATGCGTATTGTCATGTGGTTAGATGACAACAAGATTCCATACACAGTATTGTCTGCCCCATTGCGTGGTCCATATTCTAGTGCTAGTATAGAAGCTAAAAAAGATTGGTTAAATCAATACAATCCCGGCACTAGTGGTAGTGCAATATTTACCGCAGCAAAGTACAAACATGCACTAAACGGTGGCGTACCTAATGTACTGGTAGATGATTATGGTAAGTATTTAGATGCGTGGAGTAGTGCAGGTGGTATCGCAGTCAAGCACGAAGATAGCAATGTTTCCCAAACTATCAAAGAACTTGAACAGATTTACGGACCATTCATCCATAAGTCTTGATAAGTAATCAACAAAAATATTATACTGTTACATGGCTATATCCAATCCCGAGCAAGAAAGAATGCGTTATGAAGTAATAACGCAACCTGTGTCAGATAATGATGATGACATATTGTTACCTATTCCACCTGCATTGCTTAAACAAATGGGCTGGAAAGAGGGTGATAATATTGAAGTTGGGTTAGACGAAGAAGGCCGTTATATTTTAAAGAAAACATGAATAATAGTTCAATCTATCCACCATCACAACAAGTTTATACAACTACAGGTACTACTATAACTACAGGATCTACAGTAACTGGCGGACAATACTTATATTCTAATGGCACAAGTCCAGTCTGGCATGACTCTATTAGTATATCAAATCATCAGAATCCCGGTACTTTACAAGTTAAAGGTGATGCTGTTTTTGAGGGTGATATCAAACTCAATGGAAAAAGCCTAGGCAAGACTTTGACTAAACTAGAAGAACGATTAGCGATACTACATCCCAACGAAAAACTAGAAGTAAAGTGGAAAAAATTACGAGAATTGCGTAAGCAATATATGGAATTAGAAGCTGACATTCTGGAAAAAGAACAGATTATGGAAATCCTCAAAAGATGACGGTTGACAATAAATGGGTTTTGTATTATAATATCTCTATATTAACTATGTTTATACCCGTATGACCATGCATCTAGCACATCCCTCCCTATCGATGGGCGGCAAACGCAAGGGCAAAATCAAGTTTCGCAATGCAGAGGAAGCACGTAAACACCGTGAACTAGAATCTGACTGGCACGAACTACAGAAAAAGTGGGGCGTGGAGCAACAAGAAAAGAAACGCAAACGAGCAATGGCAGCAGAACCATTGGTCTATTCACTTGATATGCCCATCGGTCGTACAAATACACACCACATCAAGAGTTTGAATACCCCGCATTACGGGCCTGTATCAAGCAAACCCAATCCAGTATACACAGGAACTAAGGTTCTTGGTATCGGTACTATGCACAAGAGTAATGCTGTTCCTGTCTTTAGCGATGAGGAAGCTAAAGATATCAGCACAATGCGCCGCAACTAAAGGAGTTTAATAAACTAAAATGGCAAAAGAAGAGGGAATCAAGATGGACGGCAAGGTAGTCGATGTACTACCTAATGCTATGTTCAAAGTACAGATGAATCCTAGTAATGTAATTACTGGTTACATCAGCGGTCGTATGCGTAAGAACGACATTAAAATATTATTGGGTGATACTGTTGAAGTAGAATTCAGTCCTTACGATTTGTCAAAAGGCCGTATCACACGGCGTAGATAATGCATCTAGAGGTCATCAGTAAAGACCGTGCTACAAGATTTGTCAGGGAAACGCATTACAGCAAAGTAATGCCAAAACTAACAAAACACTTTCTTGGTTGTTTTATCAACGATCCTGATAGTGTTTTTGAGAATGACAAACTAGTCGGTGTAATCACATTAGGTTGGGGAACCAGACCCTTACACACTATTCAAAAGTTATTTGCTGGATATACCAGCGATGATTACTATGAGATAGGCAAAATGTGTATGAGTGAGGAGATGCCACGCAATAGTGAGAGTCAATTGCTCAGTCTCACAATCAACTGGATGAAGAAAAATACCCCAGAAAAGAAATATCTTTTCACTTGGGCAGATGGCATCGTTGGTAAACCAGGATATGTCTATCAAAGTGCTAACTTTTTGTATGGTGGATATATATGGACTGAGGTATATGTTACTGACAAGAATGAAAAGATTCACCCAAGAACCATGCAGGGTCTAGGGGAGAAAAAAGAAGGTCAATCATATGGTTCACGACCTGATTTTACTGCAAGAAAACAACTGAACTTGAGCCGTGTTTGGGGCAAGCAGTTTAGATATATCTATCCAATCAACAAAACAGCTAGAAAATACTTAAAGAATAGCACAGTAAGTTGGGATATCAACTACCCCAAAGATAAAGATTTAGTCTGGGATATACTACGCCCGGGTGAGACTACAAAAGAACAAACAACTGCGATGCCGTTCGTACAGACAGGATACATTGAGATGCAGAAACAGTAATACAATCCCGTATAGCATAAATACTATGTTATGCGTGACATTATTACATTGCTTGAGGAAAAGAGTAAGCCTCAAGATATAGAAATCATACCACTAAACTTCACACCAAATGAAGTTAGTCCTGTACTGTCCAAAGATACATTGGATCTACATTACGGGAAATTAGCCCACGGCTATGCTGAACGCTATAATAACAAAGAGGGTGACAGAGATTTTAACTATGCAGGGGCGTTCCTGCATAACACATTATTCCCACAGTTCCGTGAAGTAAGAAACAATAACAAACCCAACGGCCCTATGTATGGATTTATCAATAAACACTATGGTGATTATGATAATATGAAGTCTGAATTTGAGACTGCATTTATGGAGTTAGAAGGATCAGGATGGGTATACATAGCAACTGATGGTAAGATCAAAACGATACCAAATCACCAAGTACGCAATGATATCTTGTTATTAGTTGACCGATGGGAACATGCCTGGATATTAGACTACGGCAGTGATAAGAAAAAGTATTTAGCTGAACAATGGAAGATCATAAACTGGAATGTAATTAACACCAGGTGGGGGAAAAGTTTATGAGAGCAAAAGAATTTATAACTGAATGGCAAGAAGCTGACTTATATCATGCTACCGGCATACCTGGTATGTTGAGTATGTGGCATAATGATAAAATGGGAGTTAGCGGTGATGTTAGCACCACTAGAAACTATAACTATGCTCTGGGCTATTTAAAAAACATAAGCAGATATGGCACTGGTGGCGGAGTGATATTCACGCTGGATCAAGACCTGCTGCGTAGAGACATCGGACGCAAAAGAATGCCCGGTACTGACTGGTTCAAAGGTGAGCCGCCAGAAAGTTCCAGTGATGAATTTCAACGGCGCAGCGACATGAATGACACTGACAGATTTGAAACACTGATCAAAGGTGGATTGAACCCATTTAGAAAATATGTGAAAAAGATTCAAATATGGTTGCCTAAAAAGCGCAAAGTAAAGCCAACTCCGCCCGGTGAGAATCCAATGTATCGCTATAGTCAAAAACCTGGCGACGATCCTGATCAACACTATGATGTATCAGTTGATGATGAATTGATGCAAAACAATTGGTTTAGAAATCCTAAAATGAAGGCAACATGGGATGCTGTACTGCGTGATCCGCGAACAGAAGTCAAACAAGAAATAGGATATCAAAAGACTCAACACAACGTTCCTGTTAGTGCAAGAAGTCAATATGGGCCAGATCATGCATTATATGATCCTTCAAGGGATGAACACCGATGAGAGCCAAAGAATTCATCCCTGAAGGTATACATAAAGATGTAGTGGCCGACCCCAATGATCCAGAATTAGATCCTTTATATTACCATACTTTAGGTAGTAGAACAGTAAACGATTTTTTGCATCGTCACTATAGGGGTGAAACAGAAGTTGATCCAAAATCACATGTAGCTAAATTTATTAAAAAAATGGACAAAGTTCTTAAAAGATTCAATTTGTCTAAACCAGCAAAAGTTTATACAGGAGTACCCGTAAGTGTAGAACATGCTTATAAAAAATACAAAGCTGACCGTTCTAAGCCAATTAGGTTGCACTTACCTGCGTACACTAGTGCATCAACTAGGTTTCTCCAAGCAAGCAGCTTTTCTGTTGGTCGTGGAAATAATTTATTAATGATAGAACTTCCAGCCGGAACACCTGCGGTTAGTCTTAAAAAAATAAGTAGTCACAGTTACGAAAACGAAGTTTTACTACCAAGAGGCATAGATATTGAGGTTCAACCAACTCCAGAAATTGTTGAGAAGTACGGTGGAAAAATATATGTTTGGAAAGCTAAAGCGTTAGGGCATTCACCAATACAAATCTTTCAGGATAAAGTATGAGAGCAATAGAATTTTTAATTGAATCTAATGATGCTGCAAAAGCATGGATCGAAAAAGTCTATGCCAAGTATCCACACACCATGCAGAATAATCATGTAATGGTTTGGGGTGAAGGTGATGACCAACAGTTTGCTATGTTTGAATTAACTCCTAGCTTTAGTAAACGCGGTGCAGTTGAAGTCAAATGGTTCCAAGCATATCCATTACGTCAAGGTGTTGGCAGTCGTGCTATGAAAGAATTACAAGCATTAGCTAGAGAAGATGATATTGCACTAACATTATTCCCTTGGGATAAAGGACAAGTAAGTCAAAGTAAACTAACAAAGTTCTACAAAGGACAAGGCTTTAAACCCGCAATGAAGGGCAGCAAAAACATGACTTGGATTCCAGAACTAGATGAAGGACTTAGAGTTGATGTGCCCAATGAAGAATGGTTGCAAGACGCAATTGACTATGCTAAAAGTAAAAGTCCCGATCGTTACGGCTTACCCTACATGGGCAAAACTACTGCCACCGTTAGGAATATTGACGTTCCACTACGTATATTAAGACGAATACCAGGTATGCGTCAAGAGCAATCAAAGATACGACACCACGACCTTGCTGCTATTAGAAAAATAATGAGTACCACCGGTAAACTACCACTACACGGACATACTGGACAAGAATATAAACCTTTTATTAATGTAGCATATGATGGTAGTGCTTGGGTCAATGAGGGAAATCATAGGATTATGGCAGCGGCTGAACTTGGTTGGGAATCATTACCGGTAGAGATTTCATACTTTGACGGCGGGGAACGAGTTAAAAATGGTAATATGTATCCGGGAAGAATTGGATTGAGTGACCCACAATTAGATGAAGCAGAAGTTGCTACTAAGAATAGTAATGAGATTTGGAGACAGCTTAAAGATGCCGGATATCAATATGTTGGCAGCGGCGCCGACGCTACTGTATTTGCCAAAGATGATAGTCATGTAATTAAAATATTGATGCCAGAAGATTCAAGTGGCAAAGCAGAAAAAGTGTTTCGCAAGTTTTATGAATTTTCAATGAGTCATCAAGATTTACCATGCGTTCCTCGATTCAATGAAGTAAACACTATTGATATCAATGGTAAAGACTACACACAGATTGAGATGGAGAGATTATCTCCTTTAGAAAAAAATTCATTTGTTGAAGGACTAATTTGGTACCTAAGTGATTTTGTTAATACAAATACTCCATGGGCAACTGTAGAAAGTGAACTAGCAGATGCAGACACATGGTATATGTATAATCCAAATTATTCTGGTACCTTTGCTAGAACATGGCAAAGTCTACTAGAAAATCCTGCAAGTAAAAAAACTTACGCCATGTATAGGCAGCTATATAATGTAATGAAGTTGTTGTATACAACAGGTACAATCAACAAATTTGGATGGGATTTGCATACTGCAAATGTCATGCAAAGAAAAGACGGACAACCAGTTATCATTGATCCGTGGTTTAGTGAAGGAACATCATAACATGAATTTAACAATTACAGAAAACGCAACAGCAAAAATAATAGAAGTAATACAAGAGGAAGGTAATCCTGCATTAAAATTACGCATGTATGTACAAGGTGGAGGATGCTCAGGAATGAGTTATGGATTCACCCTAGATGAGGTACAAAATGAGGATGACTGGGTAATTCCTGCAGGTTCTGCTAGTATTTTAGTAGATAGCATGAGTATGCAGTATATCGCAGGGGCGGAAGTTGACTATAAAGATGACTTGTCCGGTAGTCAATTCGTGATTAATAACCCAAATGCACAGACAACTTGCGGGTGTGGAAGCAGTTTTCAGCCGGATTATGATATGATGGAGTGATACTGATTTAATCCCTATTGATAAATACATAATAAGGACTAATCATGGCAATTTCAGGCATAGAAAACATTAATATAGGTTTACCCAATGAAGCCGCCGGCAGTGATTCACTGTACTCGGCTTTTAATAAATCTCAAAATAACTTTACTACACTATTTTCTTGTGCTAGTCCAACTTCAAATTTTGTTGCTGGAAGCGGAATAGCAGTTGCGTATAGCAATAGTAACACATATTTAACCATCACAAACACCGGTGTAACCAGTCTAACCGCCGGAGATGGAAGCATTGTTTTAACACAATCTAACGGAAACATAATAATTACTGCAACGGGCGGTGGTGGCGGAAATGGAGGGGGTGTATCAAATATCAATGTGATTGGTGCAGCGGCTGGTGCTAGAATTACCTCTACAGGGGGTCCTATCATTAGCAATGGTATTATAACATTAGATTTAGCAAATTCGGGTGTTAGTGCAGGCACATACACATATCCTACAGTGACAGTTGACACTTACGGGCGCATCACTAGCATAGCAAATGCTTCTTCAGTTGGTACAGTTTCTAGTGTAGGCGTAGTCACTACAGGAACAGGTATACAGATATCAGGCAGTCCAATAACATCTGCGGGAAATATCAGTATTATTAACACTGGCGTAACTAGATTGAATGCTGGTTCCGGAATAGCACTTAGTAGCAGTAACGGAAACATCACAGTATCGGTATCTGGTTCAGGAGTCGGAGTTACTAGCGTAGGCATTTCTAGTAATTCTTTATTAGTAACAAACAGTCCAATCACCTCAACTGGTACCATGTCAGTAGATTTACCAACTGATACAGCAATTGTTGGTAATTTATCTGTAGGTAATAATTTAACTGTGGCAGGTAATTTTACTGTTACCGGTAATACAACTTATGCTAATATTAGTGGCATTCAAAATGGAAATAGTAATGTTACTATTACTGCAAATAGTAACATCAGTATGTATATTGCAGGAAATGCAACAGCAAGATTAACTGCTACTAATACTGGTGTTGTCGCTAACGGAACACTTACCGCTTCTAGCAATATAACTTCACCGCAAATCATATCGAATGTAGCAACTGGTACTGCTCCGTTTGTAGTAACAAGTACAACACAAGTAGCTAACTTGAGTGTAGCTACAGCAGATACTGCAACAAGTGCAACAAATGCAACAGCAGTACAAACAAACACATCAACATCAACTACAGTTTACTTAGCTGGTGTAACATCAAGTTCTAACGGTAATAGCGCATTGAATATTGTCAGTGGTATTAGTGCTAACATGGCTAATAATTCTATTACAGCTACTACATTTATAGGTACTTTGGCTGGTACTATAACTAGTGCAACCAACGCAGCAGCATTATTACAAAATACATCGACTGCAACTACGGTATACCCTACATTCACTACTTCAAGCGCAAATGGTAATTCACAGGCAGTAATCAATACAGCGATAAGTGCTAACTTAAGCAATGGATATATAACTGCTACTGGATTTGTAGGCAGCGGTGCTGCACTAACTGGTATTACTGCAACAGTATCAAACGGAAACAGTAATGTAAGTATTCCAGCAGCTAACGGTAATGTAAACATAGTTTCTGCTGGTAACACTACATTGGCAGTTACTGGCACAGGTGCAAATATAACTGGTACTGGTAACTTCACTGGTAATTTGTCAGCAGCAGCACATTATGGCCCATTATCAAATGGTAATAGTAACGTCAACATACCAGCAGCAAATGGTAATGTAAACATATCAGCAGTTGGTAACGCTAACATATTAGTAGTTACAGGCACAGGTGTTAATGTAGCTGGTACATTGAACACTGGTTCTGGCATTATTACTACGACTGGTAATATAACAGGTGGCAACTTATTAGGCCCATTAGCAAATGGTAATAGTAACGTCAACATTCCAGCAGCAAATGGAAACGTAAATATATCAGCCGTTGGTAATGCTAACGTATTAGTAGTTACAGGCACTGGTGTTAATGTAGCAGGTACATTGAACACTGGTTCTGGCATTATTACTACGACTGGTAATATAACAGGTGGCAACTTATTAGGCCCATTAGCAAATGGTAATAGTAACGTCAACATACCGGCAGCAAATGGAAACGTCAATATATCAGCAGTTGGTAACGCTAACATATTAGTAGTTACAGGCACAGGTGTTAATGTAGCTGGTACATTGAACACAGGTAGCGGAAATATCAATACTACCGGTAACGTCAGTGGTGCATTCTTCATAGGTAACGGTAGCCAATTGACAGGTTTAACAATCAGTGCAGGTACTGCAATAACGAATGGTACTAGTAATGTAGCAGTAGTTAATAATGCAAACGTAAACTTTAGTATAACTGGTGTAGCAAACTTATTATCAGTTACTTCAGCAGGTATCATAACTAGTAACACCAATGCAACTATAACAGCAAACAACTTCACTTCAAACGGCGGCGCAACGGGTAACAGTAACGTTTCAACAGTTACCGGTAACTTAGGAATTAGAGCATTAGCTGCTACATATACAGATAGTGTAGTAGCAGCAAGTACAACTATAGCAAATGCAGCAATACATGCGATTGATAGACCTACATTAGCAGCAACTAACACTACCGTAACATTTACAAATGCAGCAACATTCTATATTGCAAATAGTCCAGCCGCCGGAACTAATGCAACATTAACTAATCCATATGCTTTATTTGTAGCAGGTGGTAATAGTTTCTTTGGTGGTAACATCATTGGTGTATTAGCAAATGGTAACTCAAACGTAAATATACCAGCGGCTAACGGCAACGTTAATATCTCATCAGCAGGTATTGCTAACATATTAATAGTTACTGGCACTGGTGCTAACATTACAGGTACTGCTAACGTCTCAGGTTTAATTACAGGCGGCAATATTTCAACTACCGGTGCTAACGGTACAGTTACAGCAAACAATCATACTGCTACTGGCGCAGTAACTGGTAATGCTAACGTTTCAACTGTAACCGGTAACTTAGGCTTTAGAGCAATATCAAGTACATATACTGATAACTCAGCAGCAGCGTCCGGTACATTGTCAGTTGCAGCAGCACATGCTATTGCTACGCCAACTTATGCAGCAGCAAATACTACAGTGACTGCAACCAACGCAGCTACTTTCTATATTCAAGCGCAGCCAACTGCTGGCACAAACATGACCATAACTAACCCGTATGCATTATATGTTGCAGCAGGTAATAGTTTCTTTGGTGGTAATATCATTGGTACATATGCAAACGGTACAAGTAATATAAGTATTCCAACAGCCAGTGGAAATATTAACATAAGTGCAGGCGGTGCTGCTAACATATTAGTAATCACAAGTTCTGGTGCTAATATCGCAGGCACCGCAAACGTTACGGGTAATGCTAACGTTGGTAACATAGGTGCTACTCAAGGTATATTCAGTACAAGTGCTAATATTCCATTAATCATTAGCGGTACAAGTAATATTACACTTACATCAGGTGCTAATGTTTCAACATTCATTGCAGGTAATGCTACTGCTCAGTTTGTAGTTACAGCAACTGGTGCTAATATTCCAGGAACTGCTAACATCGGAAATGCTAATATCACTACAATCAACAGTGGTGTATTGCAAAATGGTAATAGTAATGTATCCATTGTATCAAACGCAAACATTAACTTTGGTGTTACTGGTACTGCTAACGTAGTATCTATAACAGCAAGCGGTATTATAACTACTGCGGGTAACGCAGCGGTAACTTCAAACAATTTTACCGCATCAGGTATCGCAACCGGTAACATGAACGTTGGTACTGTAACGGGTAACTTAGGCATTCGTTCTATATCTGCTATCTATACTGATAACTCAGCCGCAGCAAGTGCAACAATAACAAATGCAGCAAGTCATGCTATTGCTACACCAACATATGCAGCAGTAAACACTGGTGTGATAGCAACTAATGCTGCATCATTCTACATTCAAAGTGCCCCAACTGCCGGCACAAACATGACGATAACTAACCCGTATGCATTATATGTTGCAGCAGGTAATAGTTTCTTTGGTGGTAATATCATCGGTGGTCCTTACGCTAATGGTAATAGTAATGTTAATATACCAGCAGCAAATGGAAACGTTAACATATCGGCAGTGGGTATCGCTAACGTATTAGTTGTTACTGGCACTGGTGCTAATATAACAGGTACTGCTAACGTTTCTGGTAATGCTAACGTTGGTAACATAGGTGCTACTCAAGGTATATTCAGTACAAGTGCTAATATTCCATTAATCATTAGCGGTACAAGTAATATTACACTTACATCAGGTGCTAATGTTTCAACATTTATTGGTGGTAATGCAACTGCTCAATTCGTAGTTACAGCAACCGGCGCAAACATTCCGGGTACCGCAAACATAACTGGTTTAATTACTGGTGGTAATGTATCAACTACAGGTGCAAATGGTACCGTCACAGCAAATAATCACACTGCCACTGGTGCAGCAACTGGTAATGCTAACGTATCGACTGTAACAGGTAACTTAGGTATTCGTGCAATATCTACAACTTATACTGATAACTCGGCAGCCGCATCAGGTACATTATTAATAGCAGCAGCACATGCAATAGCTACACCAACATACGCAGCGGCAAACTTAACCGTAACAGCCACTAACGCAGCTACTTTCTACATCCAAGCACAACCAACCGCAGGTACAAACCTGACATTAGGCAATGCATGGGCGATGTATATAGGTGGAGGTAACAGTTACTTTGGTGGCAATGTAACACTAACCGGTAATATATTAGCAAACGCAGCAAATGCTACGATTCAAGCAAACAATATAACTGCAAGTAGTGGATCAACCGGTAATGCTAACGTAAGCACAGTAACCGGTAACTTAGGTATTCGTGCAATATCTACAACTTACACTGATAACTCAGCAGCCGCATCAGGTACACTATCTATTGCAGCAGCACATGCAATAGCTACACCAACTTATGCAGCAGCGAATGCAACAGTAACAGCAACCAATGCAGCAACATTCTATATTCAAGCACAACCAACTGCTGGTACAAACCTGACATTAGGCAATGCATGGGCAATGTATGTAGGTGGCGGTAATAGTTATTTTGGTGGCAATGTAACACTAACCGGTAATATATTAGCAAACGCAGCAAATGCTACACTACAAGCAAACAATATAACTGCTTTTGGTGCAGCTAGTGGTAACTCTAATGTTTCAACAGTTACTGGTAACTTGGGTATCAGAGCATTAGCTAACACATATACTGATAGTGTTGTAGCAGCAAGTACGACTATAGCAAATGCAGCAATACATGCGATTGATAGACCTACATTAGCAGCAACTAACACCTCAGTTACATTTACAAATGCAGCAACATTCTATATCGCAAATAGTCCAGCAGCAGGTACTAATGCAACATTAACCAATCCATACTCGCTATATGTCGCAGCAGGTAATAGTTTCTTCGGTGGTAACATTATTGGTACAATAGCAAATGGTAACAGTAATGTATCTATTGTTTCGAATGCAAATATCAACTTTGGTATAACCGGCACAGCTAACGTTGCATCTATCACAGCAGCAGGTATCATCACTACAGCAGGTAATGCAGCAATCACCTCTAACAGTCATACTGCGACAGGTATAGCAACAGGTAATGCTAACGTTTCAACTGTCACTGGTAACTTAGGTATTCGTGCGATATCTACAACTTACACTGATAACTCAGCAGCAGCTTCTGGTACATTATCTATCGCAGCAGCACATGCTATCGCTACGCCTACGTATGCAGCAGCAAATGCTACTGTAACTGCTACTAATGCAGCAACATTCTATATTCAAGCACAGCCGACAGCCGGTACGAACTTGACATTAGGCAATGCATGGGCGATGTATATAGGCGGCGGTAATAGTTATTTTGGTGGTAATTTAATAGCTACTGGTAATATATTAGCAAACGCAGCAAATGCTACACTACAAGCAAACAATATATCTGTAACTAACGCAGCGACAGGTAATGCTAACGTTTCAACTGTCACTGGTAACTTAGGTATTCGTGCGATATCTACAACATATACTGATAACTCAGCGGCTGCGTCTGGAACCATAACAATCGCTGCGGCACATGCTATCGCTACACCGACGTATGCAGCAGCAAATGCTACTGTAACTGCTACTAATGCAGCAACATTCTATATTCAAGCACAACCAACTGCTGGTACAAACTTGACATTGGGTAACTCATGGGCGATGTATGTGGGTGGTGGTAACAGTTATTTTGGCGGTAATGTTCGTGTAACCGCAGGTGGTATTACTTCAAACAATAGTACCGCAGGTGTTGGGTATGCAACAGGTGCAGGTAGTACAGGTACCCAAGCAACAAACCGTAATACTGCTGTTGCAATGACTGCTCCATGCGTATCTGGTTCAATAACATTGTTCAGCACTACAACTCTTGCTAATACATGGAATAACTTTGCTGTATCTAACGTAGTATGTACAACATCAGATATAGTTATATTGAATATGCGTTCTGGCGGAAGTTTGAATAGCTATAATTTTGATATCGTAGCAGTGGGTAGTAATACGTTTACTGTACAGATATACAATGCAGTTGCTGTTGTAGCAGGTGAAGCTCCATTACTTGGATTTGCAATTATCAAGGGTGCAGTAGCATAAAATATAATGGTTAGCTAAAATCTAACTAAATATTTGAATGGAACATCCATTCTTAGACAGAAAACAATTGTCCGAAAAGACACTTGAAGAAATTCAGACCGATATAACCGGTTTAATGAATAAATTAAACTTTGCCTACAGAATGGGTAATCGTCCATTAATCAATCAACTTACTATGGTAATCGAAAGCTATCGCAGAGAAGCCGGCGAGAAACTCGATAAGGTTATGGAAAAACAAAACCTCAAGAGTCAAGTATCAATACAAAAAGAGGATGAAATTGGCAACAAAAATAGAACGTGAATTCGCATTTCAAGCTGCGGTACACTTTGAAGGTAACTTCTTAATGACAGTATACGAACTTTCATTGGGTATGGAAGTTGATACAGCATCCATAAAAGAGCAAAATATAGCAATGGACAGGATAACTTATTTTTTAAGTGAATGTTTAGAAAATAGTGTATTCGTTGAACATGCTGACAAAAAAGCTATAGAAAAATACCTACAAGCCGATATCAAAGTATGTACTCTTCCAGAAGAACCATACGATCAAATCATAACTATTCTACTATTACTTAAACTCAATGCCATTACCGAAGGTAAACTTCATGTGAATAGTATCTCACTACGTTCTGGACTAAGTGATGATGTTAAGTTTATCTATGATATAGAAACTGCTAGCAATCACCCTTTTGGTAAATCTTGGTGGACAGAATGCACTACCACTATGTCTGACATAGCCAAATCTAGTAAAAAAGACAAAATAGTTAAACTGAAAAAGCAACATTGTGATTGGTCAAGCGTTGGTTTAGATTGGGAACAAAAAGAATACAAAACTACTGAAATTATTTTTCAGGATAAGCAACCATAACTGTTGATTTGCTCAATAGTCTATGCTACAATATGTAGATGAAAACTGATATGTATGGGCAAATTATTCTCACAGAAAATGATCTCTGTGATTTATACATGCGTGACCCGATACGAACTATCAAAGGTTGTTTCGTAGATAAACAAATCAACTTAGACGATATTTTTCTGTCTACCGAAAATCTACCCATACTAGTAGAATATGTTGACAGTAAGTTATCAACAGAAGAATTTGATAACAAGAATCAGTCAGAATGGCAAATGCCCATAGAATATCAAGAGATGGATATCGCTAAATGGGTATTAGACTGTTGCAAAAATGAAGAAGAACTGCAACGTGCAGGAGATGAACTATTAAAGTTCCATGATAGGAATATGTTCCCATTACTACAGTATCTAAAGTATCTTGTTGATACGATGCGTAGAAATAATATCGTATGGGGTGTGGGTCGAGGAAGTAGCGTAGCAAGCTATGTATTGTATTTGATAGGGATTCACAGAATAAATAGTTTGTACTACCAATTATCGGTAGATGAATTTTTAAAATAAGGAGATAAAAATGGCTATATATAAATCAGCAAAGGGCAAAACAGTTGATATGTCAGCACTAGTTGCTAGAAACGAAAAAACTAGGGCAGTTGGCAACATGAGCGTAAATGCGAGGGGTGACACGATTGATTCTCATGGTAGAATCATAAAACCAGTAACTGCTAAAGTTAATGAAGCGTATGGGAAAACAGTAGGAAATCGTTCTGCACAACCAACAAAACCTCAACCAAAAATACAACCGGATATGCCGACAGAGATTCCAGAACTAACTAAAGAAGAACTTGAACTGGATGAGTTTTTAGAAGATGATATTGAAGTCGAAAAGATAAAAGCAGAAGAAATTAAAGCTAAGGAAACCAAGAAGAAATAATATGGAAGAAATTACACTAGACTTTGAAACCACTGACGAAAAGAAACTAGCGTTTGAACCGCATAAGTTTAAGAAAAGCCAATTCAAACCAATCGGCGCACATATCATTGTTTATGATATGAGTTTTGATGTTCGCATCACTTCCGGTGGTATATTACTACCCAATGATGATATGAAAAGTGCAGGTATCAGACCTCGCTGGGGAAAGATATACAAGATTGGCGCAGAGAATAAAGATCCTGATTTGTATGAAGAACTATGGGTTATGATAAGTCATGGTCGCTGGACACGTGGAATCGATATCGAAGATGAAACGGGTAAGAAAACATTGCGTAGAGTTGATCCTAGTGATATACTATTAGCGTCAGACGAACAAATATATGACGAAACATTTAGCGACAAGGTGTATTAATGATAAGTTGGTTTAAGCAAAAAGTTATTAGCTGGGTTAAAGAAGATTGGGATAAAGTCCGTTCTGACAGGGATGCAAACATGCCTACAACTAGTATTGGTATTAGTCCTATCAGTAAAGGTCGTAGACTAGATCATAATGGTATGAACTTTACTATACATTCAGCTAACGGTGGATATGTCATGGAGTATAATACATATGATCCTAGAACAGATGAACGCAATACTGCACTACATCTCATCACTAGTGACCAAGACTTAGGTCAAAGTATCGCACACATCATAACTTTTGAAATGCTTAGAAAATGAAGAATCAACTCTGGGTAGAAAAGTATCGTCCGAAGTCTGTAACAGACTATGTATTCGTAGACGACCGACAGAAACAACAAGTAGAAGGTTGGATTCAGAATCAATCTATTCCGCATCTATTGTTGAGCGGTGACCCCGGTACTGGTAAGACTACACTAGCAAAAGTATTGATACATGAACTTGGTGTAGAAGATTATGACGTATTGGAAATCAATGCGTCCCGTGAGAATGGTGTCGCAATCGTGCGTGACAAGATTAATGGTTTCGCACAGACTATGCCTTTCGGTAAGTTCAAAGTCATCTTGCTTGACGAGGCTGACTATACTAGTCCAGAGTTTCAAGCGGCATTGCGTAACGATATGGAAGCATATGCTGACACAGTTCGTTTCATTCTTACTTGTAACTATGAACACAAAATCATTCCAGCATTGCGTGAAAGTCGTTGCCACAAGTTTCATATTGCTAAACCCGATCGCACAGAATATACAGCACGAGCAGCAACTGTTCTTGTGACTGAAGGAGTTGAGTTTGATTTAGACACACTAGACAGCTATGTTCGTGTAGCATACCCAGACTTGCGTAAATGCTTGAATCAACTACAGGTCAATAGCAGCACAGGTAAGCTATTGCCACCGCAATCACAAGGTAATAGTGAACATGAATTACTCTTGGAAGCAACAACATTATTTAAAGCTGGGAAGATTATTGAAGGTCGTCAGCAATTGATGCAATACATTGCATTGTATCCAACACGCATTGAAGATACATACAAGTGGATGTATGATAACTTAGACTTGTGGGGAACACAACAAGAAAAGCGTGATGCAAGTATTATCTTTATTCGTAATGGTCTTGCACAATTGCCACTGGTTGGAATACCTGAGATTAGTCTAGCAGCGACATTGGTGGAATTAACATCGTAAAGGAGAAACAAATGATTAAAAACACATTAGTAGGATTATTGGTTGGTATTACATTAGTGGGTAATGCTATGGCAGAAGATGCACCAACAACATTATCAAACTCAGGAACTATAAGTCCTTACA
>Ga0209084_1001890_pt1 | contig 16947 bp, 11 predicted proteins | sample C_130820_MF_Meta_FD_187309 | JGI IMG/M metagenome (GOLD analysis project Ga0209084, IMG submission 187309) | Freshwater microbial communities from Lake Croche, Canada to study carbon cycling - C_130820_MF_MetaG (SPAdes) (version 2) | ecosystem: Environmental > Aquatic > Freshwater > Lake... | reverse complement strand
GCGGGTCAACCGCGTGCGCGATGCGTTCTAGCCAGGCTGCGCCTCAAGACACAAGACTTGGAGACACAAGACGCAAGACAAAGAAAAGAGGGCGTTGCGCATCTTCTCTTGTGTCTTGTGTCTTGTCTTGCAATCCGGCTTGCCCACACCGCGTCTCTACCGTATGCTGGCGCGGCGAAATATTCATGGCGAATCTATCTGAATCTATGGCTTGGTTGGCGCGGCGTGACGGCAGCGTCGTCATCGGCCACGGTCCGTTTGAGGCGGCTGCGGCGATGCCGGCGGCAGGCACCGCGTTTTACGTGAGGGATTTCGCCTTGCGCGAGGCGCGGCCGTGGAAAATCCCGGCAGCGGTCGAAGTCATCGACAGCGGCGAGTTTGCCACGCGACATGTGGCGGTGGCGGCAGCGCCATGCCAGTGGCAAGCACTGGATGCCGCGCCATTTGCGGCGGTGTTTCAAGAGGTCATGGCAGCGATTCACGCTGGACTGTTTGAAAAAACCGTGCCGGTGGTCACCGAGACTGGCTGTTGCAATCATGCCCCCGGCCCCGCCATCATCGCGGCCATGGCCCGTCAAAGCGCTCCGCTGTACTCGTTTGGCTGGTCGCAGGGCGACAGCGGGTTTGCCGGAGCCACTCCCGAGCTGCTCATTTCATTGGACGGGTTGCGCCTCGAAACCATGGCTCTGGCTGGCACCGCCCGCCGTGATGATTGCGATGTGTTCGCAGTCGACTCCAAGGAAATCCGCGAACACGAATACGTCGCCCAAGCACTCGTCGCCAAACTCACCGACCTCGGCCACCTCCAACGCTGCCCGCGCGAGATCCTCGATCTCGGCAGCATCGTCCATTTCCTCACCTCGCTGCGCCTCGATCTCCACCAGCCTCAAAGCCCCGAAGCACTCGTCCAACGCCTCCACCCAACCCCGGCCCTCGGCCCCCTGCCTCGCACCGCCGACACCCTCGCCCTCTTGCTAGAGTGGCGCGACCGCCTCGGCTGCCCAGACACTTTTGGCGCCCCCTTCGGCGTCTGGCACGCTGGCCGCTTCGATGCAGTCGTCGCCATCCGCGGCCTCTGGTGGAATAACTGCCAACTCACCCTGCCCGCGGGTTGCGGCATCATCGAGGCCAGCCGCCTAGTCAACGAATGGCGCGAGCTGCGCCTCAAACGCGAGGCAGTCAAAGCCGGCGCTTGCATGCCGATGGGGTCAGTCCCGCTTTTCGGGCATGGTGCAGTGGAAGCGGGGGGCCGTATGCTCGAAAAGCGGGACTGACCCCATCGGCACAAAGTTTTAGCCGCATGGGCTTCTTGCGGGATGAGTGGATAAGCGCGTACGGGCCGGAGAAAACTCCCTTGACCGAGTATATCCCAAGGCTATACTCGCCTGCATGAAGACGACATTGCAGCGCTGGGGCAACAGCCAAGGGATCCGGCTGCCCAAGGCGATCGTAGAATCCATGGGCATTGCGGTTGGGGCTTCGGTGATTGTGAAGCTCTCAGAGGATAGTTCACAGATCACGATTACACCAACGCCGGCATCGCGGCCGATCCGGGGTAGGCATCGCATCGAAGATCTCATTGCGGAGAGTTCAGCGCAGGCATTTGAGGGTGAGTGCGACTGGGGCAAGGTGGCTGGGAAGGAGGGTTGGTGATGCGCGGCATCGTGCCATTGCAAGGGGATTTCGTGACGCTCACGTTTGATCCACAGGCAGGCCACGAGCAAAAGGGCCGCCGCCCGGCCTTCGTCGTCAGTGTGTCTGGATTCAATCGCGCGACCGGCCTCGCCATCTGCTGTCCCATCACCAACACGGATCGAAAGACGCCCTTCCATGTGGGTGTTCCAGCCGGCTCGGGACTTACGGGTTTCGTCATGTGCGAACATATGAAGTCAGTTGATTTTCGCGCGCGAGAGGTTAAGCGCATCGGCAGCGCCCCCAATGAATTTTTGGATGAGGTGCTCTCCGTGATCGATGCGTGCCTCTATCCCAAGCCCCAGAGTCCTTCTCAATAACTTGAAGATTTACCGCAGAGTCGCAAAGGCCGCCAAGGGGCGCAAAGTGGAATGGATTATCAAGGAAAGTCCTGCCTTGCTCTGCGTCCCTTTGCGACCTCTGCAGCTTTGCGGTAAGCATTTTAGCTCTTACTCAACGTTCCACACTCAGCCTGCGGGTTCTGGTCCTTGAAAAGCCAAAGGTGTTGTCGTTAGCAAAAATTTCTTCTCTTGTGTCTTCCTGTCTTGCGTCTTAGGTCTGTGGCGGAGCTGCGCTAGCAAGCCACTCTCGCAAACCGCCCATGATTCCCCAATTCCTCCTCACCCTCGCCACCCTCTGCCTGCTGGCATGGATCCTACGTCAGCGCCTCATTATTCGTCGCCTGCGCCACTTACAGCAACGCCAGCGCGACCAGGATTTGCGGGCACTCGCCGCCGCCCGCAATGAACGCGATAGCCTGCTCAACGCCTTTCCTGACGCGTTTCTCATCGCCGACGCCCACGGACTCATTCAACATTGCAACCAGGCTGCCATGGCATTGTTAGGGCCATCACCGTTTATCGACCGCACCGTGCTCGAAGTGCTGCGCGACGCCCGGCTCGCCGCTCCCTATCTGGAATGCCGCAACACCGGCGAGCCCAACGCCGCGCAAATCCACCTTCCCTCCGAAGCCGCTCCCGGCCGCGACCACAGCCCCGGCAGCGGCGACTCGGTGTGGCTGGTAGATGCCGCGCCGGTGCTCCAAGCCACAGGCGCGCCACATGTGCGCATTCTGCTGCGCGATCTATCCGCCGAGCATCAACTCGAACAAATCCGCAAGGATTTTGTCGCCAACGCGTCCCACGAATTGCGCACGCCCATCACCTTGGTCGATGGCTATCTGGAAACATTCCTGGATGCGCCGGAAATGTTAGATGAACGACCGGCCGCATTGCGTATCCTAGGCATCATGCGCAAGCACACCGGGCGCATCACCCGCATCATCGAGGACATGCTGCTCATCTCGCGGATGGAATCGGGCGATGCCTCGACGCTGCGGATGGAGGATTTTCAACTAACCGAATGTGTACATGACATCATTGAGCGGCTGGAGCCGCTGATTCGCGCGCAAAATGCCACGCTAGCCGTGCAATTCCATGATCCGGGCATCAGTCTGCATGGTGACCGGTTTTATTGGACACAGATTTTATTCAACCTCATCGAGAACGCCCTCAAACAAAACCTCCAGCCCGGCCTGCAGGTGCGCATCCTCAGCGAAGCCTGCGGCGAGGGCCTGCGCCTCGCCGTCGTTGACAACGGCATCGGCATCCCCGCCGCCGATCTGCCGTTTATCTTCAAACGTTTCTATCGAGTGGAAAAACACCACTCGCAAAACCAGATCAAAGGCACGGGCCTCGGCCTGTCCATCGTCAAGCGGGCCATCGAAGCCCACGACGGCAGCATCACCTGCCACTCCGCACCCGGCCTGCGCACCAGCTTCGAGATCACCTTGCCCCGGCAAGCCACGCATGCTAACTATCCCGAGCCACTCGCAGATTTACCCTGAAAAAGGAAAATGGGAACGGTAGGAGTGCCGTCTTTTTACCACTGATTTCACGGATTGAAGAGGATTGCACGGATAAGATGGTCCTTATCTATCAAACCCTTGGCTCATCCTAAAGGTGAATTCCATGAAATCCATAACTCTTTCTTTATCCGTGAATTCCGTGAAATCCGTGGTTTCTAATTTCCTTTTTAGGATTATTCGTGGAATCCGTGGCTTGCGTCTTCCTCCCCAGGCTAACGGGTCCGGCGATTTTGATAGGTTAGGATAAAACTCGCCGCTATCCAACAAGCGCCGACCAGCCCCACCAGCACCAGGCAACAGTAGCGCTGGGTTTCCATTTCCCACTTGGAAGGTCCCGGCCGGGCAGGCTTGGCCGCCCCTGCCGTGGACTCCGCACGCTTGGCTCCGACAAACGGCAAGGGTTTTTCCAAGGCCAGGAAAATATTGCGGATGCCCGGGTTGCGATAATCATTGCGGAAGGTCTCAGCCTCCCGGACTAACAAATCAATCCGCTCGTTGACAAAAAACTCAGAGGCCGGTCGCACTGCCGGGCGATCCGCCCAAACCTTCATGGTTGCCACCTCGAGCTTGCTGCCATGGCTGGCAATCCGCGCAATGCGCGACACCAAGTCCGCCGCCTCCTCGGGCGTCTCCGCGCCAGCCGCCAGCAAGTGCCGCAGTCCTTCCTTGAGCAACTCGAAGCGCTCGGCTTGCGCTGGAGTCATGTCGCGGCCGCTATCGCGCATGGCATCGATGCGGCGCTGCAAGCCGATGCGCTCCAATTCGAACGGGTTGCGCGTGGCCTGGCCGACGACCATGCCCTCATAGGCGTAGCGCAAGGGCATGAAGGCGGAGGGCACCGGCGCGCCGCCGTGCTCGCGGTTGAGGGGCACCTTGTCGAACAAGCCGCGGTTCATTTCCCGATAGGGCACCAGTGCGCCAGCCAGCAACATTTGTGGCACCAACAGCAAGGGCACAGCCGTGAGCGCCGCCCGCTCGGTCTTAACCACGGAGGAAACCACCAGCGCCAGCGCCGTGCCGGTCCACGCCGTGAGAGTCATCCACAACCAATGTTCCATGAGCATTCCGTGGATATCCAGATAGTAATTGCCGACGAGCACATACATGAGGCATTGGCCGGATGCCACAAAGCCAAGGGCCACAAACTTGGCCGCGACATAGGAGGCCGCACTGCCCTGGCAATTGCGCTCGCGCCGCAACATCGGCCGATCCCGCAACACTTCCGTCGCCGAGTTGGTCAGCCCGAGAAACATCGCCACCGTCACGCTCAAAAACAAATACGCCGGAATATGCAGTGCGGTGGATAGAAGGTACTCACCCGTCGGCGATGAGCGCAGCGTGATGGAGATCAACGCGGCCAGCACCGGCGCTTCGATGAACATGCTGTAAATAGTCCCGCGATTGCGCGCCTTGGAAAACAACGAGCGCAAAAAATGCGTCGCAAACACCGCCAATACCGTGCGCAGCCGCCGCTCCGGCTTGAGCGGCAGCGGTAAGCCCGCCGCCGCTCCCGCATCGCTGAGGCGCGAGACCGGCCCGGCACCCGGTTGCAGCGAGCGCAACAACGCGACACTCTCGAAGCGCTCCTGCCAGAATGCCGGTGGGAAGCGCCGCGCGGCGCCGGTGTTGGAGCCGCCGCCGATGGCGCTGAGCGGGGTTTCGAGCACGTCGAAGACGAAATCCGCCCCCTGCGCGGCCCCTCCCTGCAATGAGGGATGGGCGATGCCCAACTCTTCGCAGGCCTCGTGGAAATACTCCACCATCGCTGACGGGGCACCGAAGTACGCCAAACACCCGCCACTATCTAACAACAGAACCTTGTCGAACAAGCGCAACACCAAAGCCCCTGGCCGGTGCAGCGAAGCGATGACGATTTTCTCGCGGGCCAGCGAGCGGAGGGTTTCTGCCACATGCTCGGAGTCTTTGGACGACAACCCGGAAATCGGCTCATCAAACAAAAACACCTCGGCCCGGCTGCCCAGATCCAAACCCAAATTCAAACGGCTGCGCTCACCGCCGGAGAGGGTTTTTTCCCCGGCCGAGCCGACCCGCCGGCGGGCGATGGATTGCAATCCCAACTCCGCCAGCACGCTATCGACCCGCCGCTCGTGTTCTGCGAGCGAGAGCCCCGGCCGGCGGATCGTCACCGCGTGGCGCAGATGCTCGCGTACCGTCAACTGTGGATTGAGCGCCTCCTCCTGCGGCATGTAGGCAATGAAAGGCACCAGCCGCTCGCGATGTTCATAAAGCGCAATGCCATTGAGTTGGACCTTGCCGCGGGTTGGCTGCAATTGCCCTGAGATGACTGATAGCAAGGTGCTCTTGCCACTGCCGCTTGGGCCGATGATGCACATCATTTCGCCGCGCCTCACCTCGAAGTTGAGGTGATCCAAGGCGCGGGTTCCCGGGCCGAAATCATGAATCAAATCCTCCACCTGCAGTGACTCAATCTGGGTGCGCTCCTCATCCAAAAAGCATTCCCGGAACCGGCAGCGCACCGCCTGGCTGCCCGACAAACGAATCAACGACCCGTCCACCAGTACGGCGGTGCCGCGCACCAACTGGCCGTCCACCCAGATCTGCCCCTCACTGGACCTGACTTCCAACTCGCCCTCGGCGCGCTCCGCATCATAGCGGATGAACAACACCACCCGCGGTGCCAGCTTGGGCGCCAGCAACAAATCCCCTCGCGCCAATGCCGCCGCATCGTTGGACACCAGATATTCCTGCCGATCGCCCGCCAAGCGGAAACTCCGCCCACTTTGGGTGGCGCGCCGCCTCAATTCATTGATCGAAAAACTCACCCCCGCCGCATCCCCCAGCCGCTCATGATTGAGGCACTGCACCTTGTCCCCGCGCCGCAACGGACCGTAGTTTCCCGCGTGCAAGTTCGTGTGCTGCAAGGCTTCCACCTCAGCCACCAAACCGAAGTTCACCCGCAACACGCTCATCCGCCCTCGGCTGCGTGCCGCGGTAAGCCCACCTTCACCCGCCTCCAAATAAATGGCGGGCGAATTGCCGGTGCGTTTCACATTGAGGAAAAACATCAGATCCTCGTGGCTCAGCGTCCAGCCCGGCAGCACCAGCGGCTGGCGTTCACGCATCCGCAAGAAGGAGCCGGTTTCCAGCGAGCGGCCGCGAATCCACAAGGGCACCACTCCGGTATTTCTGACCAACACCAAATCCCCCGTCCGATACACCCGAAACTCCTGACCCTGTTGCTGCGCCAAGGGCGGCAACACCACGTCCGCTTGCGTCCCACCAAAAATCACCCGCTCAAATGGCAAACCCTCATCGCCCGCTTCCCCGAGCATCTCCCGCAAAATTGCCGCCCCGTAATCCGGCCGCCCCAAGCGCCGCATGAACACATCGAAGCTGGCCCGCCCACGCTCCGAGCGGCCCGACGCATCCACCAAAGTGAACAATTCCAGGCCCACCGCCAGCTTGCCCGCATCATTCAAGCTATCCTTCAACTCTGCGGACACCGCCTGCAGAGGTTGCGGATTGCGCACCGCCCGCTGCAAGCGCCGCCGCAACCACCCGTGATCCACCTGCGGAAACGCACTCCTCAACAAATCCAAAATCAAGTCGGCCTCCGCCGGGCTCAACTCGTCATCCAGCGTCGCAAACGCCGCAAAGGCGTCCACCAACATCCCTACGTGCGCGTCGGTGCCGGGCCGCAATGCCCGCAGCCGACCTATCCCTGGAATCGTCCGCAACCACCCCCAACCCATCCATTGCGGCGGAGTGAACTTGATGTCTTTGCCGTGAAAGTGCCAGGCCACGCCCACATCCATGCCAGAGCTCGGCCCAACCAGCAAGAACTCCGCAAAAAAGGAGTTTTCTTTTTCCCGCTCTCGTTTACCGTCCCTCACGCCCGCTAGGCGATTTGACCTGCTCACCATGTCCGAACTACCGATTCCTCCCCCGAATAACACGCCCAACCGCAACAGCGGCGACTCCACCGGTTTCAATTGGCGTCTGCTCATCCTGCTATCCGTGGCTTGCCTCATCCTCGGCCTCGCCTTTTTTAACAACCCACTCGCGGGCAGCGCCGCCAAAACCCTCAGCTACTCGGAATTCCGCGCCTGTTGGGACCAGGGGCGCGTGGTCGTCGATGACTCCAAGCACCCGCTCAAGGTCATCACCACCGATACCTCCTACGACGCGGAAATCAGCGGCTTCCTCAACCCCGAACTGCTGAAATCCGACAGCTCCGAAGAAAAAACCAGCAACTTCCACGTCCCGGTTAACCTCAGTCTCCAAAAGGACGAAATCACCGCCATCCTCGGCGATAAAATCCGCATCGAGGCCAAACCCGCTACCGATAAGCCGGAAACGACCGTCGATGCCACGGCCAGCGGCGAGACGCTCTCGCTGCCGGAATTCCGTAAAGCACTCGCCCTCGGCCAAATCCAAGTCAAGGACGCCGCCAATCCGCTGCGCATCCTCACCTTTCCTGACAACTCCCAGTCGGTGATTGTCGGCACCCGCAAAGTGGTCAGCAACCTGGTCGCCAAGAAAGCCGCCGACGGCAAAGAACTGGCACCCGCGCCTTTCACCGTGAGTGTCTCGGTGCCCATTCTCAGCGACGAACTCAAGCAACTCGTCAAGGACAAGGCAGTCTGGGAACGCCACAAAGACTACCTCGGCAGCGCCGTCGTCACCTTCCTGCCGGTGTTACTCATCCTTTTGCTGCTGTTTTTCATGTTCCGCCAGCAAATGAAATCTGCTGGCCGCGGGGCCATGTCGTTTGGCAAAAGCAAAGCCCGCCTGCTGTCCCAGGATCGCGTCAAAGTGACCTTCAAGGATGTGGCCGGCATCCAGGAAGCCAAGGAAGAGCTCTGCGAAATCGTCGAATTCCTGCGCGACCCACGCAAATTCCAAAAACTTGGCGGCTCCATTCCCAAGGGCGTCCTCATGGTCGGCTCCCCAGGCACCGGCAAAACCCTGCTGGCCCGCGCCATCGCCGGCGAGGCCGATGTTCCATTCTTCTCCATCTCCGGCTCTGACTTTGTCGAAATGTTCGTCGGCGTCGGTGCCTCCCGTGTCCGCGATATGTTCGAACAAGGGAAAAAGAACGCCCCTTGCCTGATTTTCATCGATGAAATCGACGCCGTCGGTCGCCATCGTGGCCACGGCATGGGCGGCGGTCACGACGAACGCGAGCAAACACTCAACCAGTTGCTCGTCGAAATGGACGGCTTCGATACCCAGGAGGGCGTCATCATCATCGCCGCCACCAACCGCCCGGACGTGCTCGACCCCGCCCTGCTGCGTCCCGGCCGCTTCGACCGCCAAGTGACCATCTCACTGCCAGACGTCAATGGCCGCGAGGAGATCCTGCGCGTCCACGTCAAAAAAATCAAACTCGCTGCCGGGGTGGATCTATCCAAGATTGCGCGTGGCACGCCGGGTTTTTCCGGTGCGGAATTAGCCAACCTGATCAATGAGAGCGCGCTGTTGGCCGCACGCCGCGGGTTGAGTGCGGTGACCCTCGACGAGATGGAGGAAGCCCGCGACAAAGTCCGCTGGGGCCGCGAACGCCGCTCGTTGGCCATGTCCGAAAAGGAACGCATCGGCACCGCCTGGCACGAGGCCGGCCACGCCTACCTCAACATGGTGCTCCCCCACACCAGCCCGCTCCACAAAGTCACCATCATCCCCCGCGGCCCCTACCTCGGTGCCACCATGTATTTGCCCGATGGCGACAAGTACTCGATCCAGAAAAAGGAAGCCCTCTCCAGCTTGGTGGTCACCATGGGCGGCCGCATCGCCGAAGGCTTCCACAGTGACGACGTGTCCAACGGGGCCTCCGGCGATATTCGCCAAGCCACTTCTTTGGCCCGCAACATGGTCTGCGAATGGGGCATGAGCGACAAACTCGGCATGATCGAATACGGCGAAGGCGACGCTCCCATCTTCGTCGGCCGCGGCGATACTGGACGCCATCCCAACTACAGCGGCCACACCGCCAAACTCATCGACGAGGAAATCAAATTCTTCATCGACGATGCCTTTCGCCAAGCCGCCGATATCCTCGCCGCCGCCCGCGACAAGATCGAAGTCATCGCTCTCGCCCTCCTCGAATACGAAACGCTCGACGCCTCCCACCTGCGCGACCTCATCGACACCGGCGTCATGCGTAACCCTCCCAACGTCCCCAAGCCGCCTCCGATCCCCGACGAACTGCGTAAAACACCGGTCAAAAAGCCGGCCGAGGAAAATCAACCCGCAGATTCGGGCCCGATTCCCGGCGTCATCGGTGCTCCAGCCTGAACTCGGAACGACACTTGCCAGAGCAAAGCGGATAAGCTATCAAGCTGGCATGGAACCGCTTACTTTCGGCCCACTTTACTTGGAACGGGTGTGGGGAGGGCGCGAATTGGAACGCGTCTATGGCCGGGTGCTGCCGACGCCGGAGCGGCGGTATGGCGAGTCATGGGAGATTGTGGACCGTGAAATGGAGCAATCCGTAGTCGATGAGGGGGAGTTTACCGGACTGTCCTTGCACGAACTCTGGTGCAATCATCGCGAGGCGGTGTTCGGCCAAGGGTTTGAGGCTCACCCGCGATTTCCAATCTTGATCAAAGTGCTCGATGCCCGTGATGACCTGTCAATCCAGGTCCATCCCCCCGCGCATCTAGCCGCCAGCTTGGGCGGCGAGCCCAAAACCGAGATGTGGTACATCGCCGATTGCACGCCGGGGGCTAAACTCTATGTCGGACTCAAGGCCGGAGTCACCCGCGGGCAGTTCGAGCAAGCCATTGGCGAGGGCTCGGTCGCGGCCTGCGTCCACTCACTCACGCCGCAGCCCGGCGAGTCAATCTTGATCGAATCGGGCCGCCTCCATGCCATCGGCGCGGGCTTTCTCATCCACGAAATCCAACAAAATTCGGACACCACCTACCGGGTGTTTGATTGGAACCGCTGCGGCCTCGATGGCCAGCCCCGCCAACTCCACCTCGCCGCCTCGCTCGCCAGCATCGACTTCACCGACCACGAACCGGCGATGGATGCGCCCCACGGCGATACCCTCGCTGCCTGTCAGTATTTCAAAACCACGCGGCAAGGGCTCGCAGCCGGTGAGTCCGTTGCCAATCCCGAGGCCGGACGCTTTTCCATCGTTGTGGTCGTGGATGGCGAGTTGATGAGTGCCGCCGGCCGCCGCTTCGCCAAAGGCCAATTCCTGTTGCTGCCCCGCGATGCCCGCCCCTTGCACGCCCAACAAACCACCCGCATTCTGCAGGTGACCCTGCCCGGCACTTAGGCCGGACTGCGGCGGCTCGCCACCGCCTAGGAGTGCGGTGGCTTGCCACCGCCTGGGGTGAGGGCGGGCTTGCCCGCCGTGGTGCGGAGCTATCCATGAGGGGCGGGTGCATCAGCGGCGTTGCAATAGACAGACACTCGCCAGCAAGCTGGCGCGCGGAGTGCGGGGGCTTGCCCCCGCCCTGGGAGGGGCGGGCTTGCCCGCCGTGGCGCGGAGCTGTGCATGAGTTTCCGCGGTGATGCACACGCGCCAGCAAGCTGGCTTGGTTAGGCGGTGGCGAGCCACCGCAGTCCTAGGCAGACGCTCGCCAGCAAGCTGCCGCGCGGAGTGCGGGGGCTTGCCCCCGCCTTAGTCGGGGCGGGCTTGCCCGCCGTGGCGCGGAGCGGTGCACGAGGTTCCGTGGTGATGCACACGCGCCAGCAAGCTGGCTTGGCTAGGCGGTGGCGAGCCACCGCAGTCCTAGGCACACACTCGCCAGCAAGCTGGCTAGCTAGGGCGGTGGCGAGCCACCGCAGTCCTTGTGGCATCTCTACGGCCGGATTTTAGACGAGGACGGGGCATGCCGTCGCTTGGTATGGACTCGCGCCCTGACACCATGCCCATGCCGCCCCTCACACCCGACGCTTCCCACCTGCCCTATCGCCCAGAAACGCCCCCTCCCCTGCACCACCCGGCGGATGCCGAGAGTTTGGTGCGCGAGGCCTCGCAATGGATCCACCCGCTGCGTGCGGAAATTGGCCGCTACCTCATCGGCCAGAGCGACTTGGTGGACCGGCTGCTCATTGCGCTGATGGTCAAGGGCCACCTGCTGCTGGAGGGGGTGCCCGGGCTAGCCAAAACCCTCGCGCTCAAAACCCTCGCCTCACTGGTGGATGCCAAATTCAACCGCATTCAATTCACCCCAGACATGTTGCCGGCTGATATCGTTGGCACCGAGATCTACGACCCGCGCGAGGGCCGCTTCCGCGTCAAACACGGCCCGGTGTTCGCCAACTTCATCCTCGCCGACGAAATCAACCGCGCCCCGGCCAAAGTCCAGAGTGCCTTGTTAGAAGCGATGCAGGAAAAACAGGTCACCATCGGCGAGCAAACATTCGTCCTGCCCGCACCATTTTTCGTGCTGGCAACCCAGAACCCACTCGAGCAGGAAGGAACCTATCCGCTGCCCGAGGCCCAGTTAGACCGCTTCATGATGAAAGTGGTCATGGACTATCCGACAGAGGACGAGGAGCTGCGCGTCCTCGATTTGGCCGGCACTACCGAAGAGATGTCGGCGCCCTCGCCGATTGTTAGTCTGGAGGCGATCCAACAGGCACGCAGCGTGGTCAACGGGCTCTACCTGGATGAAAAAGTCAAACGCTACATCGTGCGCTTGGTTCATGCCACTCGTCGCCCCGATGCCTTCGGCGTGCACATGGCCCCGCTCATCCGCGTCGGCGCCTCGCCGCGCGCTACCATCAACCTGGCGCTGGCCAGTCGCGCCAACGCGTTTCTCAACGGGCGGGCCTACGTGACTCCGCACGATGTGAAGACGGTGGCCATGGACGTGTTGCGCCACCGGGTGACCATCACCTACGAGGCGGAAGCAGAAGGGCTCAACAGTGAGCAAATCATCACCCGCCTGCTCGACGAGTTGCCGGTACCATGATCCAACCCACCCTCACCACGCCCATCAGCGTTGAAGACCAAGCACGTGCCGCGGAAATCCTCGGCCGCGTGCGGCGCATGGAAGTGCGCACCAACCGCTTGGTCAACGACTCGCTAGCCGGCGGCTACGCCAGTGTGTTCAAAGGCCGTGGCATGGACTTTGACCGGGTGCGCAACTATGTGCCTGGCGATGACGTGCGCACCATTGATTGGAATGTCACCGCCCGCACCGGCGAACCGCACATCAAACTTTTCACCGAGGAACGCGAACTAACGATCCTGTTGATGATCGATGTGAGCGGGTCTTCGGACTTTGGCTCGGTGGCAGATTCCAAGCGCGAACTCGCCACCGAGGCTGCCGGCGTATTGGCCGCCTCAGCTATCCGCAACCGCGACCGGGTGGGCCTCATATTGTTCAGCGACGAAGTTGAGTTATACATTCCACCGGGCAAGGGCCGCACCCACATCATGCGCTTGATCCGCGAGGCTTTGTTCTTCCAACCTGCCCGCCATGGCACCGACATTGCCCGCGCCTTGGATTTTGCCAACCAGGTGATGCACCGCAAGGCCGTCATCTTCCTGGTGTCGGATTTCTGCCTCGGCACGCCCTTCACCGATCGCCTCAACCACTTGCGCGGCAAGTTGCAAGTGAGCAACCGCCGCCACGACCTCATCGCCGTTTCAGTCACCGATCCACGCGAACTCACCTTGCCTAACATCGGCCGCATCCGCCTCGAGGACGCCGAAACCGGCCAGGTCGTCGAACTCGACACCAGCAGCGCCAAAGTGCGCGACGCCTTCGCCACCCAATCCCGCCAGCGCCGCGAACTCACCGCCCTGCGCATCCGCTCGCTCGGCATCGATTTGTTGGAATGCGTCAACGGCCACAACTGGCTACCCGAGTTGATGGGATTTTTCCACAAACGCCGCCACCGCGCCGGTTAACCCGCATTTCTCCAGATAGATGTTAGAAATTAGATTCACCCCACAACCCGCCCGCGCCGTTCTAACTGCGGTGCTGGCACTCATGCTGGGAGCCGCCGCGCATTTATCCGCCCAAACGGCCGCGCCCGGAGCTCCCGCCGAGGACATCCGCGAGGCCAAGCCGCTGGTGGAAATCGCGCTGCCGCCCAAGCCTAACATCAAGACCTGGGTCCGCGTCGGGGGGGCCACCCTCACGCCCGCGCTGGCTGGCCTCCTGTGGTTTTTGTATGCCCGGCGCAAGCGCATCCAGAGCCCGCCCCAAATCGCTTTGGCGGCTTTGGCGCAATTGGAAGCGTCACGCGAGCAACTGGTGGCGGAAGCCTTCGCCAATCGCGCCGCGCAGACGATCCGCCAGTACATCGCCGAGCGCTTCGGACTGGCCGCCCCGCGCCGCAGCACCGAGGAATTTTTGCGCGAATTGGCGGGCACTACCGCCTCCCCGCTCATCGGCGAAAGCGATCACTTGCGGACGTTTTTAAAAGCCTGCGACCTGGCGAAATTTGCCGCCTCAAACCTGGATACCCCGCAGCGCGCTGAACTCCTCGAGGCGGCACGCGGTTTCATCACCGCTACGGCAACCCCGCCACCTAACACCAAACCTAGGCCCGTCACGCCATGACCCTGGCTACTAACTTGTCACCGCTGCCGCTAGTTAGGGAGCGACGACGTTATTGTCGTCGTGCGGAAGGATCGTCCATGAACCGAGCCTTCGGCACTTACGCATGGGCCGCCCTTCCGCTACCACCACAAGAATGTGGTGGCTCCTTAGAATGTGGTGGCTCCTTAGAATGTGGTGGCTCCTTAGAATGTGGGGGCTCCTTAGTTGCGCTGGAAAGGAACATGGAAACCACGGCGCTGCAACCCTTGCCAATTTTATTGTTAGGATGACCGAAAGCTTTCAATTCGTCTGCCCGCAGGTGCTGTGGCTGCTGCTATGCCTGCCGCTGCTGGCACTTTGGCGCGGCCGCAGCGGCCAACCCGCGGCATTGCCCATGCCATCCACCGACGACGCGATCCACGCCGGTGCCCGCCCCCGCTCGAAGGTCGGTCGATTCCTGGCATTTCTTGGGTTGCTCGCCCTGGGCTTGCTTATCACGGCGCTAGCCCGCCCGCGCCACGGCCAGGGCAGTACCGAGGCGGAAGCCAGCGGCATCGATATCATGCTCGCCCTGGACGTCTCAGGCTCGATGGAAGCACTGGATTTCACCCTCGAAGGAAAACCCGTCAACCGGGTGGCGGTGGTCAAAAAGGCGGTCGGACAATTCATCAGTGAACGGCCTAACGACCGCATCGGCATGCTCGCGTTCGCGGCGCGCCCCTATCTGGTCAGCCCGCTCACGCTCGACCAAGAATTTTTAGCCAAGCGACTGGCCGGAGTGAGCATCGGGCAAGTCGAGGACGGCACCGCCATCGGATCGGCCATCGCCTCGGCCGTTAACCACCTGCGCAACTCCACCGCCAAATCGCGCATCATCATCCTGCTAACCGACGGGGTGAACAACGCCGGCGCAGTCAACCCGCTCACCGCCGCCGAAGCCGCCAAGGCCCTGGGTATCAAAATTTACACGATCGGGGCGGGCACCCGCGGCGAGGCCCCAATACCGGTTAGGGACGGCTTTGGCCGCACTCACCTGCAAACGATGAAAGTAGACATTGACGAGGAGATGTTGCAGCAGGTGGCGGCGGTCACCGGTGGCCAAGAGTTTCGCGCCACCGACACCGACTCGTTGAAAAATATTTACGAGTCGATCAATAAACTTGAGACCACCACCCGCAAACTCAAGAAATACCAGCGCTACGACGAGCTCTACCTGTATTTCTTGGGGCCCGCCCTCGCCTTGCTCTTGCTCGAACAAGTCCTCAGCCAAACCCGCTTCCGCCGCCTGCCGTGATCTTTCTAGCAACCATCGTGCCGCCCAGTTCGGTGCCTGACGCCGCCCTGCATTTCGCTCAGCCGCTGTGGCTCGGCGCGGGCCTGGTGGTGTGCGCATGCCTCGTCGCCTTGTTCCGGCGCTGCGACCGCCGCCGCGCCTCCGACCTCGCCCAATTCATTCATCCGCGCTTCCGCCTCCGGCTCAGCGGCGGATTGTCGCCGCGCCTGCGTCTCGTCAAACGCGGGCTGTGGCTGCTAGCTCTAATGCTCGCCTTCGTGGCCATCGCCCGCCCGCAAAAAGGTTACGAATGGCATGAGGTCAAACGCAAGGGCATCGATATATTGTTCGCCGTGGACACCTCGCGCAGTATGCTGGCAGAGGATCTAACGCCTAACCGGCTCGAGCGCGCCCGCCTCGGAATTTTGGATTTTGTGGCGCGGCTCGGCGGCGACCGGGTCGGCCTCATTCCGTTTGCCGGCACTGCCTTTGCGCTGTGTCCGCTCACGCTGGATTACGATGCATTCCGCGAGTCGTTGAACGCGCTGGACACCGACATCATCCCGCGCCAAGGCACCGATCTGGCGAGCGCGATCAAGGAAGCCGCGCGGCTATTTGACGAGAGCGGCAACAACCACCGGGTGCTGGTTCTTCTAACCGACGGCGAGGACCTCGAAGGTTCGGCGCTCGAGGCCGCCACCGACGCTGCCAAAAACGGGATGACGATCTATCCGGTAGGTGTGGGCCGCCCTGAGGGCGCCACCATTCCGCTGCATTTTCCCAATGGCCGCAGCGATGTGATGCGCGACGCCGCCGGCCAGGTGGTTAGAACAAAACTCGACGAGGCGACCCTGCGCAAAATCGCCGACGGCACCGGCGGGCTCTACGTAGCACTGGGCCGCGGGGCGGAAGGGTTAGACCGGATCTATCAGGAGAAACTGCGCCTGGTGCCGCAAAGCGAGTTGAACCAACGGATGGAACGCATTCCCTTGGAGCGCTTCGAATGGCCGCTGGGCGCGGCGCTCGCGCTGTGGTTGCTGGAATTTTTCATCGGCGAGCGGCGGCGGGCCCAGCCGGCCCGGGCATTGCCATCGGCGGCGCGGCGGGTTACGCTCATGGTGGCGGGGGCTTTGTTATTGCTAGGTTTGCAAGGCAAGGGTCGCGCCGCAGACGCGCCTAGCGCGGCGACGGACGCACGGGTCGTGTACAATCAGGGCACCGAACTCTATACCAAGGAGGAGTATGCGAAAGCCGCTGAATCGCTGCGCGCCTCGTTGCACACGCCGGACCTGACGCTGCAGCAGCGGGCCTACTACAACCTCGGCAATTCTCTCTATCGGACGGGCCAGAAATCTCTGGAAAAGGATCCGGAAGCGGCGATGAAGACTTGGGGGGAATCGATCAAGGCCTATCAGGATGCGCTGGCGTTAAACGCCGCCGATGACGACGCCAGCTATAACAAGGCGCTGGTTGGAAAAAAACTTGAGGAGTTGAAGAAACAGCAGAAGAAGGATCAGAAGGATCAGAAGGACCAGAAGGATCAGAAGGATCAGAAGGATCAGAAGGATCAGAAGGATCAGAAGGATCAGAAGGATCAGAAGGATCAGAAGGAGCAG
>Ga0209084_1001888_pt1 | contig 16956 bp, 16 predicted proteins | sample C_130820_MF_Meta_FD_187309 | JGI IMG/M metagenome (GOLD analysis project Ga0209084, IMG submission 187309) | Freshwater microbial communities from Lake Croche, Canada to study carbon cycling - C_130820_MF_MetaG (SPAdes) (version 2) | ecosystem: Environmental > Aquatic > Freshwater > Lake... | reverse complement strand
AACTCAATTACGTCACCTACCATTAATTTCCTACCAACCAATTGAATCATATCATTATAATGCACCGTGATGAATATAATATCATTGTTTAAAAATAATCCAAACTGACTTAAATCAAAGTCTAAATTCTGCACATTGTAATGTCCACGCAAGCGATAGACGTTTGGATCATATGTTCTATCACGGTTTTCCAAAAACAACAGGTCTTGTATATTGGTTGGAGCCAACACATCGTATTCAGGTTGTGTATAATCAATAGATGGTCCTTGATTTGTAGGACCCATATACTTGTGGACATATAGATCCGTTGAACCTGCAGTAAACTGTTCTGATATGGTTCTATCAAAAAAGTTATAATCGTTCGTTTTATTTGGGCGCCAAAGGCTTAATCTAGGCATAGTTAATTCACTTTATTACTTATTTATCGTAAATAGAGTTGACAGCGTATTACCAAACACTTGACATTAAATGGTTCCTGTGTTATACTACGTATTCAATTGACAATCTGGAGTAATCAATGGCTACACGCAAGCATACTGACGATCATTTTGTAAAAGCACTAAATCCTCGGGACGCTGACACAAAATACATGGGTGAAGAACCCTTTTTCCCAATTCAACCCGATACCGAAGCACGATTTTCGGCCCTTGCTCGTGGCTTTACTTGGTACACTAGATTCTATAGCAAAAAAGATGCTAGGGAATTAATGGCACAGTATTTGGATTACAATAAACGTACTGACGAAGCCAAACAGATTCGTAAGGTCCATGAAAGCGAATTCATTCTTACCTTGTGCTGGGTAGCACGTATGACAATGCGTGGTCTTGAATTGACCGAGCATGAAGAATTAGCATTGCAAAATGAAGTCAGCCGATTGGTTAAGTCTCTAACAGAGACCGAAGTAAAAACTAGTCAGACTAGTATTCTTAAGGAAGAAGTAGCACGTCCCAACATTCAGGACATTCTGAAAGAGAAAGCCCGTGATGCGGCTGGGGAAATGGAAGGAATGATTGACGATTTTGTAACTACTGGTAAAGCATCAGACAAGACAGTTGACATTGTAGCAAAATATAACGTCATGCCACAACATATCCATATCATTGTTGATATCTGGAAACGCAAGCAAGAAGAATTTCAACAATTGTCAGATGGTGACGAGTCTCTGAAAGAGGGATATGCGTTCCTAGGTAAGATTCAGATTCGTAACATTTTGAAATTCATCGATGGTGTATTGGGTGATCTGAACAGTTACATTAGTATTAAGAAAGCAAGCAAGGCTCCACGTAAGCGAAAAGCAGTACCTGTTGAGAAAATTGTTGCTAAATTGAAATACTTGAAGTTGTTCAAGGATGTTGCTAGCAAACTTGATTTAATAAGTGTGCATCCTACAAAACTGCATGGAGCAAGTGAATGTTATCTATTTGATACCGCAAAGCGTAAGTTGATTTATCTATGTGCGGATGACTATAGTAAAACATTTACTGTTAAAGGTACAACTATTCTTGGGTTTGACACCGGCAAGAGCCAAAGTAAGACCTTGCGTAAACCAGGCGAACAAATTCCCGCGCTTGTGAAACTAGGTAAGCCTGCAGGCAGAAAATTCTTTGAAGATATCAAAGCAGTCGGTACTACTCCAAACGGCCGAACAAATGAGAATATGATTATCCTTAAAGCCTGGTGAGGTTTTTTGGTTTAACAGACCATCCTTTAACTGTTTTTAACTTCCCAGAGGTGACACGACCAATGTCTCCTACTGGGATTTTATATTTTTTACTGAACTCGTTCCTAGAGCATATTTCATATGAACCATTTTTGTGCGTAAAAAAATAAACAGTGTGGTCATAATTTGCGTTATTCTTTCCAGTACGTTGTTGTCTGTTAATCTCATTCTGTGCTGAAGTCCTTTTCTTACCCCTGTTTGCATTAGCATTATTAATTTTGTGTTGTTCCGTTCTAACTATTCCGGTCATTGACAACTTCAATTTTTCTTTAGTTTTCTCTGAAGTTATGTAATTCTTTCTATTAGAAGGTTTGCCCTTCAATTTAGCAGACCTTTTTTGTTTTGATTCCTCTGTTTGTATTATACCTGAATTACCCTCGCCACCGTCCGTGCGATTTAGTAATACACCAGCCCCTAAATCTTTGCGCCCGTACCAACGAATCATTCTTCTTTCAATGGCAAAAGACCCAAGCTCAGTTAAGCGATGCTCGCATATAATTATTTTTGAAGGATCATTGGGAACAGAAATGCCTTTGTGTTTTTTCCATGCTCTATTTCCAGAACCTTTACCAATGTAATATACCGTGCCATCTTCTCGCAAGTATGCGTATACATAGAATCCCTCAGGGGAATTTTGTCTTGAATAAATACTCATGCTGATTGCTCCTTCAAAGCGTTAGAGTAGTTGGGAATACCACTTCCGCGAACTACACTTATATTTAGTCCGTTTCTGTTGTTTTCCTGCATAGTTTAATATATAATTCACTATAGGAGAATATAATGAGCAATATTGACTTAAACAAATACAAAGATTTTGTAGAGGCTGTGACTAGCCAAGCTAGTAACGACTTGACTACATTCATGGATACAGTAGACCGACTAGATGCTAATTATGAGTTGAACACTGATACCGGACAAATGGAACAGGGACCGGATGTAAATATCCCGTTACTTATCACTGCATGTTTTGGCTTAGCGGCTGAAGGTGGCGAATTTATTGAAGTGCCCAAAAAGATTATTTTTCAAGGAAAAGCATTATCACATGATAATGTATTTCATATGAAACGTGAACTGGGTGATGTAATGTGGTACTGGATTAATGCGTGTCGTGCATTGAATCTAGACCCCAATGAAGTAATTGCCGAGAATGTACGCAAGTTAGAATCACGCTATCCCGGTGGAAAGTTTGACGTATTTAACAGCGAGAATCGCAAAGACGGCGACTTGTAATACTTGGACTAACGTGTTACCTGATAAATAGTATTATTAGGTAACACTTATGTCAACATATCCAACTGCCAGTCCACTTTCTACCCCTGCAGGTCTAACACTAGATCAGTTGAAAGACGGGTTATTTCAAAATCTTAGATATCGTCTTGGTGACGGGATGATTGATATTGAATTGGATCCTCAACATTACGAGGCAGCATATAACTATGCTATCAAGGTCTATCGTCAACGGGCACAAGCTGCTACGGAAGAATCTTATATTCTAATGACTATTGAAAAGAATGTAGATACTTACACTTTACCTGCTGAATTTATCAACGTAAGAAGTATTTTTCGTAGAACAGTTGGTTTAGAAACTGGCCCCGGTTCTAGTTCATTTGATCCGTTCTCTAGTGCAATTCTAAACACCTATTTGCTTAACTATAATTATGCAGGTGGTATGGCAACATACGATTTCTATGCAGGCTATGTTGAATTAGCCGCACGTATGTTTGGTGGCTATGTAACTTATACATTCAACCCAGTGTCTAAAATATTGCGTATTGTTCGTGACCCTAAAGGTTCTGGTGAGAAAGTATTGATATGGGCTGATGTACAAAAGACAGAAGAAATATTACTACAGGATCCTGGCGCTGGTGTTTGGATTGGTGACTTTATACTAGCCAATCTTAAACTTATAATTGGTGAGGCACGTGAGAAATTTGGAACCATTGCAGGTCCCGGTGGTGGCACGACATTGAACGGTACTGCTATGAAAGCAGAAGGTAAGGCTGCAATGGAATTGCTCATTGAAGAATTGAAGAAATATGTTGACTATTCGCAACCATTAACATGGATACAAGGATAACCTAAATGCTTTATATTGTCATGCGCTTGTAATATAATAAGTACTTATAGGAGCATTTCACATATGATTATCGGCATCACTGGTTTAATTGGTTCAGGCAAAGACACTATTGCCGATTATTTAACAACTTACCAGGGATTCAAACGAGTTAGTTTTGCTGCTAGTCTTAAAGATGCAGTAGCATGTGTCTTTGGTTGGGACCGAGAATCACTAGAAGGTACAACAAAAGCCAGTAGAGCATGGCGTGAAAAGCGTGACGAGTGGTGGAGTAGTCGTTTAGGTATGAATATTACCCCAAGATGGGTGCTACAATATTGGGGCACGGATGTATGTCGCAATCACTTTCATAATGATATCTGGGTTGCTAGTGTAGAACATAAACTAATTAATTCTAGTGAAGATATTGTAATCACAGACTGTAGGTTTGACAATGAAGTTGCTGCTATTAAAAATGCAGGTGGAATAGCTATTAGAGTTCAACGTGGTCCAAATCCCGAATGGTATGATTCAGCAATAGCATATAATAGAGGACCAGATGGCAATGCCAGTTGGTCAGTTAGCAAAACTAAACTAGACAGACTAAAAATTCATGCTAGTGAGTATAGCAGCATAGGATTAAAATACGATTATATTGTAGAAAATAATAGCACAATTGACGAATTACATAACAAGATTTATGAGATTATTAATAGTCAATCTCAAGGTCTCCCCGTCTCCAAGTAACTTCTTTCTTTTTCACAACTTCTACGCAGTTTAAGCAAATACTGCGTAGATTAGTTTGTTCATTATGGTCTAAGTTTCCGTCCACATGAAACACTGTTATCTGAGTAACAAATAAACTCTTAAAGCCACATAAATCACATGCGGCTTTTTTCTTATAACCACTCTTAGTCCAATTGGCTTTGTGTGGTTTTTGCTTTTGCTTCTTCCTACCACATTCGTCACATATGCTTCTGTAATGTGTAACACCTTCACGCTTATAGTTCACTGCCGCGTGATTCTTGTTACATTTCTTACATATTGGTCGTTGATTTAACATATTATATTTAGTCTTTCTAACCTTTGAAGGTACGGTTATACCGACTTTTTTCATTTTATTCATAAATAATAGTATGCAATTAGGTTGTAAACCTCAAAATTTTACTAAAGGAAAAATAAAATGGCATTAACATCACCCGGCGTAGAAGTCACGATCATTGACCAAAGTCAATATCTCCCTGCCCCAACAAATTCAGTACCCCTTGTAGTTATTGCCACAGCGCAAAACAAAGCTAATCCTGCAGGTACAGGGGTCGCTTTAGGTACCACCGCAGCTAATGCAGGAAAATTATATCAAATGACAAGTCAAAAAGACTTGGCAGATTTTTATGGTATTCCTTTCTTCTATACTACTACAAACGGTACGCCAATTCAAGGTTATGAATTAAACGAATATGGTCTGCTAGCAGCTTACTCTTTATTAGGTACCACTAATCGTTGCTACGTATTACGTGCAGACATAGATTTATCTAGTCTAGTAGGACAAACAGGTCGTCCAGCTGGTGCACCAAGTAATGGCACATACTGGTTAGATACTACTACAAGTTCATGGGGTATCTTTGAATTCAATGCTACTACTGGTACTTTCACAGAGAAAAATCCTATTGTTATTAGTGATACTGCTTATCTATCAAGTGGATTCCCGCTACAAAGTATTGGTAATATTGGTGACTATTGTATAAATGCAACTATTCAACCAGTCCAAGTGTCTGGTTATTCACAATACTTTTACAAAACACCAAATAATATTTGGGTAATCGTTGGTTCTACGGGGTGGCAAAATAGTTGGCCAACGGTGCAAGCTACTACTTCCAATCCAACACTAACTGCAGGTGATACTTTCATTATAAGTATGAGTGGATTGTTTAACAGTACTATTACAGTGCCCGTATCACCCAACAACACTGCACAAGGTGTTGCAAATGCAATTAATGCATTGGGTTATACATATATAACAGCCACTGTAGTTTCAGGTAAATTGAGACTATTATCAGCACAACCAGACGGAGGCGGTCAACAATATCTTGAACTTACCAATGATTCAGGAACTGCACTAAGCGATTTGGGAATAGCAACCGGTATATATAATCAAGTGGCTTATGTTTATGGTACTTCTGCTGAAATGCCATTATGGACAAGTAGTCAATCACAACCTCACCCAACAGGGTCATTATGGATTAAAGTTGGTTCAGCTGGTTTAGGTATAAATCCAGTTGTGTCAAGATATAATTCAGTTACTGCTTCATGGCAAGTTTTAAATGTTGCACTAGCTACTAGTGACTGGGATGCAACATCAATGTTAGATGCCACCGGTGGTCAAGCTATCCCTGTGGGCGAAGTATATGGTCAGTATGATTATGATGGACTATACAATACCAAAACAACTCCTACATACTTGTGGGAAAGAGTAGCATTAGGTCCTACTGTAGCTACTGGTACAACTACTGATTGGACTATCAATTTAAACTTTGGTTTATCGTCAGCAAGTTTGTATGTTCAAACAAGTATACCTAATAGTGCATCATTGTCAAGTCAGTATATAGTTACTATTCCTGACAATTGCACTCCAACACAGTTTGTAACTGCATGGCAAACACTAGCTATTCCGTATACTTCTGCATTAGTAACTACAGACGGAGCAGTACAATTAATTCACACCGAAGGTGGTGAAATAATTATGGACGATATTATTGAGACTGCAGGTGTAAATCAAGGATATAGTGCAGGAATATTAAGTGCTGCAGGATTCGTTCCGTTCACCACTGAATATTGCAAATATGGACCTGCATTAGGGGAAACTTTTGTAGTGGCACCAAATACTACTAGTGGTACAGGTATTAATTGTACAATTACTGTAACACAAGATGCATTTAAGGTCTATGTATTAAACGGTAGTGGGGTTTCAGCTCCTGGAACAGGTTATGCTGTAGGTGATACTTTAACAATACTAGGTACTAAATTAGGTGGCACATCACCTGCTAATGATTTAGTATTGCGTGTTGCTGCAATAGGTTCTGCAGGAGTGATTAATGCAGTAACTTTTGTGTCAGGTGTTGCTAGTTCTGATTATGCTATACAACTTAGTAACTGGGGTAATTTATATTATACACCCAATGAAGGTGCTCCAACAGTTGCCCCATTGAATGGTACAAATTGGTACTGGAGTGTTGTTGATCAAGTTGATATTATGGTTAACTATAACGGTCAATGGAATGGCTACAAAAATCTAAACTATGACTCTGCTGGTTTCCCTACAAATACAGGTGCTAATGCAACAAATTCAACAGGTCCCATCATCAGTGCTAGTGAGCCAACAACACAAACTGATGGCACTGCATTAGTGTATGGTGATTTATGGATTAACACGAGTGACTTAGAAAATTATCCAATTATTAGTCGTTGGCAGTATAATACTACTAGCTTGCAAGACATGTGGGTTACTTTAGATACGGCTGATCAAACAAGTAGTAAGGGTGTAGTATTTGCTGATGCACGTTGGGCACCTAATGGTGATACAAATCCAGTAAATGATCCTATTCCATCAATCACAAGTTTATTAGTAAGCGATTACTTAGACTTAGATGCTCCTAGTTCAGTATTATATCCAAGCGGTATGTTGTTGTTCAACACACGCCGTTCAGGATATAATGTAAAAGAGTATCAAGCAAACTACTTCAATGCTACTAATTTCCCCGGTGCTGCATCTTACCCAACAGTAACTGCTACATGGTTAAGTGTAAGTGGATTACAAGCTAATGGTAGTCCATATATGGGTCGTCAAGCACAACGTGCTATGGTTGTAAAATCATTGCGTTCAGTAATTGATACTAACACTGATATTCGTGATGAAGATAATTTCTTTAATTTGATGGCTACACCTTACTATCCAGAACTACAACCTAACATGGTTGTATTGAATGCAGACCGTGGCGAAACAGCATACATTATTGGTGATACTCCAATGAGATTACCAGACAATGCTACTGCAATTCAAGCATGGGCTACTAACGCAGCAGGTGCTACAAGTACCGGTGAGCAAGGTTGTGTTACACGTAATACTTACTTAGGTCTTTTCTATCCAAGCGGATTGACAAGTGACTTATCTGGTAATATTGTTGCAGTTCCCCCAAGTCACATGATGTTGCGTACTTTTTTACGCAACGACACAGTTAGCTATCCTTGGTTAGCAGCAGCGGGTACACGTAGAGGTAACATTGATAATGCTACTAATATTGGTTACTTAGATGCAGCAACAGGTGAGTTTATAACTATCAAGACAAGACTTGGTATTCGTGATGTATTGTATATCAACTTTATCAATCCATTAGTATTCTTTACTGGTGTTGGTTTATTGAATTATGGTAACAAAACAAGTTTTAACAGTGCTAGCGCATTAGATAGAACTAACGTTGCACGACTAATTGCTTACATACGTAGACAATTGACATTGGCAACTAGACCGTTTGTATTTGAACCTAACGATGCGTTAACACGTAATCAGGTTGCAGGTGTAGTACAAACATTGTTGGTAGACTTGGTTGCAAAACGAGGTTTATATGACTATCTTGTTATTTGTGATGAAAGCAATAACACACCAGCAAGAATTGACAGAAATGAGTTGTGGATAGACGTTGCAGTTGAGCCAGTAAAAGCTGCTGAATTTATTTACATCCCGGTTCGTGTACTCAACACTGGTGAGATAGCAACATTAAAATAAACTAGGATAACCCCGAAGGGGGTTATCTGTTTATTAAGATAAATAAGATTAATAGGAGATATATAAAATGGCAACAGCCTCACAATCATTGTTCAATATGACAGTAGCATCTGATAACGCCGGCGGCAATCAGGGCTTACTAATGCCAAAACTACAGTTTAGATTCAGAGTAAACTTTTTGAATTTTGGAACAAGCGCAAGTTCAATTGAATTAACTAAGCAAGTTATTGATTGCTCTAGACCACAAGTACAGTTTCAAGAAATTACAATACCAATATATAACTCAACAATGTATTTGGCAGGCAAGCATCAATGGCAAACTTTACCAATTAATATACGTGATGATGCATCCGGGTCAGTTAGTAAATTAGTTGGTCAACAATTACAAAAGCAAATGGACTTTGTTGAACAAGCAAGTGCAGCTAGCGGGCAAGATTACAAGTTTCAAACAAACATTGAAATTCTAGACGGTGGTAACGGTATATCAACTCCTATCGTTTTAGAAACTTGGGAACTATATGGTTGTTTTGTTCAAACAGCAAACTACAACACACTAAACTATGGTACTAACGAAGCAGTAACTATTGCATTGACATTACGTTATGATAACGCAATTCAATCACCAATTGGTTCAGGCGTTGGAGCCGCTATCGGTAGAACAGTTGGTTCAATTGCTACTGGTATTGGTAGTTCTTTATAATAAGAACTTTAACTAAATAAATCTAGCATGTCTGGATTTTTTCAAAACTTACTCAGGGACGCTGCCGGAACTTTTTTCGGTGGCGATTACCTTCGTGACTACACTCACGCAAGTAAGACATTTCGTCCTAATGCATATCAGAATGCACCAAAATTAAAATTTCTATTTCACGTTTATTTTGAAGTAAATCCAGAAGTATTTTCTCCGGCAAATTGGAATTATGGTTTACTAGTTAAGACAGTCAAACTTCCAAGTTTTACGTTTGATACTACTCAGATGAATCAATACAATCGCAAAAGAATTATACAAACAAAAATAAAATACGATGCAATTGATATTACATTTCACGATGATAACGGTAATTCTATCAGAAGTTTATGGAAATCATATTATAACTATTACTACAATGATGGTAGAAATCCTCAAGTTATATTTGCGGGTGCTAGGGGAGCCAATCCGCAAGCACAATTAAATGGTGGCGGTGTAATATCTGGAACTAATGATGCAACTTATAATACACGTACACAATATCAACCATCTATAACAGGTAATGATAATTGGGGCTACACGGGAGAAACAAGTAATCCAACTGGAGCAAAAACACCTTTCTTTAAGAACATCACTGTGTTTGGTTTTAATCAACATAATTTTGTAGCATATACTCTTATTAATCCTATTATAACAAGATTCAGTCACGACACATATGATTATGCTCAGGGAAATGGTACCATGGAACATCAAATGGGTGTTGACTACGAAACAGTAGTTTATAATGAGGGTGCTATGTCAGGTAAATCACCCAGTAGTATTGTCACTGGATTTGGTTTAAATCAAAATTATGATAGAACATTAAGTCCTATTGCAAGACCAGGTTCAAATCAAAGTATCCTGGGTCAAGGTGGATTAGTAGACGGTGTTAATGGTACATTAAATGCACTGGCTAATGGTAATATTTTAGGCGCAGTTCAAGCAGCCGGTACTTCATACAATACTTTTAAGAATGCTAATATTAAAAGTATTGCTAAAGCAGAACTTCTTGCGGGTATAACAAACTCAGTACAACAAACACCAAATAGAAATACAAATGTAGTTACACCTATCTTTGGGGCAAGTCCTACAACATTAGGTACAGCAGGAACTCCAAATAGTTCACAACCTAGTCCTCAACAGATAGGAGCAAATCCTTATGCTGGTCAACAATTACCTAATGGTCCTCGCTAATAACTAAATATATTAATCATGCCACAAATTTTAGACACCAGAACACAACTAGATCAAACTGTTAAAATATTTGATTCTTTTTATGCATTTAATCTAGTAGTTGGAGCAGACCAATACGATATCGTTCACGGATATTTCGTAAGCGTATGCACAACAAAAAACATAGCAGATAATTTTACAGCAGTTCTATTTAGAATAGCACAAGAAACAGGAACTAATGTGCTTGATTTGTTAGATTTAATCAAGGGCGTTAAAAAATTAGAAATGAATCAAATCATTAACTATTATCTTAACAGTTTTAAAAGTAAAACTTCATTGTACGGCATCAGTATTGTGCCAAAACCCAATCAATCTGTAGCACGTAATATTGTGCAGTAATTATGGCTAATTATGCCCAAGGTATATTCACTCCCAAAAATCCTGAAAAGTATGTAGGGAAGCACAAGCCAAAATACAGATCGGGTTGGGAAATGCGGGTTATGATGTTTTTAGATGAAAATAAACATATTACACATTGGGCAAGTGAATCAATTTCAATCCCGTATCGTAGTCCATTAGATGGAAAAATTCATAAATATATACCCGACTTCTTTGTAGTTTATGAAAATAAATCACATCAAATTAAGGCAGAAATAGTTGAAGTAAAACCAAAAAGTCAAACATCATTGACTGAAGCAAAAACCAGACATGATAAATTACATGCAATAGTTAACCAAGCTAAATTCCTATCCGCTACTGCATATTGCAAACAACACGGTTATGTTTTTAGGGTCATTAGTGAAGATTCAATTTTTGCAAATACTACTAGTAGTGTAAAAAAAAGAAGATAAATAAGAGTGAGGATCGCGGTATTGATCGTACCCACCCCCTCTATGATTGAAAAGGAATCACAGCAATGATATTTATTAAAAATAAGTATTCTACTATCTATTACAATATAGTAAAAATAGCAAAACAACGAAGTACGCCGATTTACCCGTCGGCAAGGCACCACATAATACCTGAGTCATTCTTTATAAAAAGAGTTAGATCCGGTCCATCGGGCTGGCTTGCCGGGGACTCAGAAGATCCTGAAAATATTGTTTTATTAACACTTAGAGAACATGCGGTTTGCCATAAACTATTAGTGAGAATGACTGAAGGGAAAATGAAGTCAAAAATGGTATTAGCTATATGGAGAATGTTAAATGGCAAAGACAAAAAATTATTCTCCTCAAGAGAATATGAAAAATATAGAACTATTTTTACTGAACATATAAAAATTACCAATAGTAAAAAGCGAAAACCCCTAAGCAAATCACATAAACAAAATATATCTTTAGCAACTAAAGGAACAACAAAGTCAATTGAAGCACGGCAAAATATGAAAAATGCTTGGATTGACAGAGATAGAACAGTTAAAGATTCTACTAAAAAATTAAACAAAATTGCTAGTTTAAAGTTTTGGTCCTCAGAAGAAGTTAGGGTTGAACAATCTAAAAAGAAAAAAGAATTTTTAGAAAAAAATCCTAAAATATTGGCAAATCAAATAGCATCTATTAATAAAAAAACTGAATGTGAATTTTGTAGTATTGTTACTAATTTAGGCAATTATAAAAGATGGCACGGGGATAGATGTATGCTAAATAAAACATTATGACACGAAAATTAGAGGAATTATTTGAACTGGACCAAGATGAAATAGACGGCTTGGCAAAACCAACACCAGAAAATGCACAGTTAATCACTACTGAAGCATTAGACAGCTTATCAAAAATAGAACAAGCACTACCTCAAGTACGTGGATTAGAAGCCGCTGATGATGAGATGGATAGTCTTGCTACACTAGCACAAGATAGTTATAAAGATTTAATGGATCTTGGAATGCAAGTTGATAGCAGATATGCCAGTGAGATATTCAACGTTGCTGGAACTATGCTGGGCCATGCAATTACTGCAAAAACTGCCAAACTAAATAAAAAGCTAAAGATGATTGATTTACAATTGAAAAAAGCACAATTGGATCAAAAAGCCGCAAACAAGACTGAAGAAATTGAAGCTACCCCAATGGGAGAAGGTAAATCATTGGATAGAAACGAGTTGCTTAAGTTGTTGACTCAGAAAGAGAATAAGGGATAAACTATGTTCAACGCCGTTATTTATTGGATACATTTATCGGAACATGCTGATCCAACAACAGAAGGATATATTGGCGTAGCTAAAGATATTAGTAGGAGAATGAAGGGACACTTGGTTAACATAATAAAAGGTAAACACAAGAATCTACATTTAGTAAATGCAGTAAACAAATATGGATGGGATAGTTTAGTAAAAGATATTTGGTTATCCGGAGAAGAGGCATATTGTTATGAGATGGAAAAACACCTGCGCCCAAAGAAAGCAATCGGGTGGAATATTGCTCCAGGAGGACATTGTGGACCCGGTAAACCAAAAGGGTTCACACCCAGCAAAGAATCTATTGAAAAACAAAAAAATACAGTAAAAATAAATAATGCCGACAAAAAAAGAAATATTTTACTGAAAAAACAACAACAACTGGAACAAAAACAAGTTATCTACGTAGAAAAGAAAAAGATCGCCCAAAATAAAAAAGCTGCTCAGGCAAAAATAGGAGCACAGAATAGAATAAAGTCTAATACAGGTAAAATAAGGAATGATATTCACAAAAAGAATATGTCAGTTGGTTGGGAAAACAGATTTGCAGTAGGTAAAGGAACCGGTAGGGAAGGAAAACCTAGAAATACAAACGTGTACACGTTTGTTCATCCCGCATTTGGTATAGAAAAATGCACTCAACTAGAATTACGGAAAAAATATAATCTATCACAGGGTAATCTGGGCTCTATGTGTAGGGGAGACAGAAAATCGGTATCCGAATGGAAAATAGATAATAAATGATAAATAAGATATACAGGAATAAAAACATGCGAAGCCTTAAACATTTCATTGTTGAAAGTATACATACTTACAAGTATACTATCAAAATTGCCGGCACCATTGACAAAGAATTTTTAGATATGTTTAAGTACAATCTAAACAAGTTTGACCCAGTGGAAATCAGTGAGCCAAAAAGTACACCGATACAAAAATCACCGTACGGATTTCCTAATTTAGAGAATGAAAGTGTTACATTGATTAAAGTTGAGTTTAGATACCCAGCTACAGAACCAATGGTACAACAACTTGCTCAACTATTAGGTTACAACGTTAACATGGTGCGTATGGTATCTACACATTATGATGATAGTGTTGATAGTGAAATGATGGGATATGAGAATGAGATGAAAGATAGCCCGTTGCTTGACAAAGAACAAATGGGTGAGCAGCCTGATGCTAAAGAAGCAAGCAAAGCATACGGTGATTCATACTTACAGTCAATCAAAGACCAAGCTAAGGATTCTAAAATTGATATACCTTATGCCGGTGCAAGAACAAAAGATGCGTTTGACCCGTTCAAGCCATACTTAGATGATAAGAAGTTGGGTGACAAGAGCCCAATGAGTACAATAAAAATGCCACCAAAGCCAAAGACTGGCGCAGCATACAATCGTTAAGGAAAACAAAATGGATATTAGAGACATATTAAAATCATTCGACCAATTAACTGAAGGCGATTCAACTGTGCATAAAGCAGGCCCAGGTGGATATGGTAATAAACACGGTTCGGAAGACGTTACAGATCAGTATGGTAAACCAATTGGTCGTATAAGTTTAGGAAAACTTGGTGCTCAAAAAGATGCTGAAGGCAAAACAAAACCTGGCAAAGGTCGTCCAGTAAATCCTGACAAAGCAAAAGAATATGATAGCACAGCATTGAACAAAGCAATGGGTATTGGTAAAGCACCTAAACCAACAGGCAAGCCTAGTGTTAAGCACAGCTTAACAGAATATTTTGACCAAATGGATAATATGGCGGAAGGTCAACTGAATGAACTTTCAAATAGCTTGGTAAACGCAGTGGCTAGCCAGCGTTATGCTAACGACAAGGGTCGTAGAGATTATTATGACGCCGGCGGCCGATCCTCTGCAGAATCCGACGAACAAAACAGAAATATAGCATTGAATCAGCGCCGTGATGCTCGTCAAGCAAAAGATGGAACAGCAACAGGTCTGAACAAAGTAAAGAACGCAGTAAAAGGTATGTTCACTAAATCAATTGATGAAGCAGATGCATATACTACTGCTCCTATGCCAGGTGCAGTTGCAGTTAAAGATGCTACTGGCAAAGTTGTAGCAACAGCAAAAAATCCACAAGCAGCAGCAGCCTTTGAAAAGGGTGACATTACTCTAGGCGGCGATGAACAAGGCATGGCAGAAGGTGATGTTGGTAAGCACAACAATGCTACTACAGGATTTGACGCATTAGTTCGTAAACTAACACCTAAGTATGGTGAAAAAGCTGCTAAAAAAATTGCAGGCTCACAATTAAAGAAAATAGGTGAAGCAGAAGCACCACAAAACTATGCTCAATCAAGCCCAATTAGCAGCAACAACCGTAGTGATTTTGCACTAGAAGAAGGCAAGAAGGGTGTTAATCCTTTTGCTAAGAAAGATACAACTGACAAAAAGAAATGCCCACCAATGTCACATATCAAAAAAATGTGTCAAGATGGTAAATCAGTAGCAGAAATTTGCAAAATGCATCCTGATTGTGATCAGAAAGAACTAAAACAAATGGTAGCTGATTGCAAAAAGAAATTATCAGAAGGTGCAAAGCCAGACTTCTTAGACATGGACAAAGACGGCAACAAGAAAGAGCCAATGAAGAAGGCAGTTGCCGACAAGAAGAAAGGCGCAACACCTAAGAAAGGTGTAAATCCTTTTGCTAAAAAAGATGAAAAACAGAAAGTGAAAGAAGGTATGGATCATAAACTACAATCAGCAAGACTAAGAGGAAAATCCCATGCTCTTGCACAAGAAGCATATAATTGCCATTATGATGACATGGAAGAAGCACGTTGCTATCATGACGGTTTTAAAGAAGGCTTAGATGAGTGCTATGGTCAAATGCCAATACTAGGTCGCACAGCAGTTGGTGAAATGGGTCAGGGACCTGAAGTAGATACAATGGCTAGCTATGGTGCAGATGCACTAGGTGAAATGGATAAGACTGCTTATATGAAGCAACAAGCAATCAAAACACCGGGTGATACATTTAAGGCTTTTGGTCAGACAATGCATGATAAGGATGTGATAGACGAATTTGCTTTTGAAGCACTAGACAAACAATTAAATGCTATACTTGAAGGCAAAGAAGTATCAGAAGGCATGACCGTTTCAATCTCTAAAGGTCAACAAGGATCTCCTGATTCAGTAAGCGTATCGGCACAAGACAGTGAAGCAGATCAATTGTTATCTATCATCAAATCAGCAGGCATGGGCTTGTTCGGTGGTGATGAACAAAACGGTTATGGCGCACCACAAGGCTCAACACAAACACCAGGTGGAATTAGTGTAGTTGATGATCATGACGGTATGATGGCATTAATGAAGAAATTAAGTGGTAACAGTGGAGAAATGTCCAACGGTGACTACGAAAGCGAAGAAGGATCCGATGAAGGTCATATGCACGGACATGAAGAAGAAACATGTGATACATGTGGATCTAGCCCATGCGATTGTGATTCCGAAGAAATGGTTGATGAAACTCAATCTGAAGACCAAATGGCGTATGAAGTTGCTGAAGCAAATGCACCAGATTCTGGCGCTGATAATACTGATGCTGATGTTGCAGGTAATGCAGCAACCAATAGTGCATTAGCAACAGCAGATGCAGGTGATGACGAAGAAGAAGGTCAAGTATATTCAAGCCCCTCTGAAGGTAAAGAAGATACTACTGGCGAAGAAGCAGGTAAAGAAGAATTAGATGAAGGCACTTGCAAAAAATGTGATTCTAATCCTTGCAAATGTGAAACAATGTCAGAATCAAGTTTTGCTAATCTTTTCAGAAAAATAGCAATGCTTTCAGAAGAATCAACCAGCGAGAAAGATGCCAAAGCAGAAAAAGCAGGTAAGAAAGTCGCTAAAGATATTGAATATGACGAAGATCACAAAGGTAAAGATGACAACAAAGCAGAAAAAGCAGGTAAGAAAGTTACTAAAGACATAGAGTATGATGACAAGAAAGACAAAGTAGATGAATCATACGCTAATAGTGCAGATGATACTTTTGAAGCTGACATTGAATTTATGACTAATGTTATCAGTGGTGGATTGAATAAACAAAAATCTACTGGTCAAACAACTATTCCAGTCATTGCAGGTCAAAAGAATCGCATGGGCGCTGATGGATTAGGTAATCCAATGAAAGAGTCTACTGATTTGTTAAAAGACTACATGAAATTAAGCGGTCTATAATAGAATCGTAACATAAAATACCCGGCTTATGTCGGGTATTTTTTTGGGTTGTTGTTTCTTAAAAAACGATAAATACTTTATAAATAGGTAATACAAACATGAGCCAGAATAACATAGACTATGGA
>Ga0209084_1001887_pt1 | contig 16957 bp, 17 predicted proteins | sample C_130820_MF_Meta_FD_187309 | JGI IMG/M metagenome (GOLD analysis project Ga0209084, IMG submission 187309) | Freshwater microbial communities from Lake Croche, Canada to study carbon cycling - C_130820_MF_MetaG (SPAdes) (version 2) | ecosystem: Environmental > Aquatic > Freshwater > Lake... | reverse complement strand
TAATTCTGTATCTGCTTGTCGGTCTAGGGGTACAGCTTTCTTACCTTGTATTTCATCTATAATAAGATCAGATAATGCTTCTACTCCGCCATCGACTTCATTTAATACATCAGCATTTAAATAGCCGTTATCAACCGCAACTTGAACTGCATCATCTAAACCTCTACCATTTTTAGTAAATAGTCCTACGGTAGCGCCAGATTTATTTACACTTTTTTCACGTGTAAGATCAAATAAATGATCTGTACTAACACCGCCACTTTGTTTTAACACCGCTTGGATACCCATAGCTGGCGCTAATTTTTTCTCAGGTTTTAATACTTCGGTAGATTCAGGTGCTAGTGGAGCTGGGCGTGGGCCCTCTCGTCCTGCAAGTTGTTGAACATTATCTGTAGTAATTCCCAGTCCAGTTCCGTCAACTCCTTCAGTTCCTGTGGTAAGACCTCCTGCCATGGATTGTCCAGATACTTTAACGCCTTCTCCAGATCCTTCTGTGATAGCTGTTTCATTTTGTAATCCTTCTACAGTAGGTATTTGATTTAAATAATTTCTAATTGCTATTGATTGTGGTGCGTCATCTTCTTTATTTTTTAAAAATTGTTCCCATGTATTTCTAATAAGTTGATTATCTTCTTGGTTTAGTGGATCTTTACCTTTCAATACTTCAATAACTTTAGCTGTAGGCCCTACTTTTAAACTTTTAAATGTTTCATCTGATATAACATCAGTAGGTTTGGTTTCATATTTTTGTGCAAGAGATACAATATTAGTAGGCACATCAGTTAATTCAGCAATTGCTTTTTTCTGTGCATCAATATCGCCTTGTTCTATAGCCTTATCAAATGAAACTCCCATAGCAGCAATAGATTTAGCTATCTTAGATTTTTCTGGGGCTTTATTACCTAATTGATTAATTGTTAATTGATATAATGCATCAGCAGCTTCTTTAGCTTTAAGCATTTCGGCTTCAGTTTTTGCATCTTCGGCTATTTTATTAATTCGACTGCGTTCGTTATTAATATTTTCTAATTTAGCATCAAGCGCTACTTGATCTATACGAGCTCTTTCTGTATCAATTCTATTTAATTGTTGTTGTTGACGTTGCTCTTGACCTTTAATAATACCTCGCTGTTCACCGCGTTCATATACACGACCAGCACCACCAAGAGGACCCATAAGAGAAGTTTGATAAGCTATATCACCATATTCTTTTAAAGCATCTTCACCTGTAAGAGGTAAACCCGCGTAATATCTTTCAATAGCTTGTTGAGCAATTTCTGTAGGTATTTCAGCTAATTCTGTTTTTATTGTGCCTTTAGCTAGTGCCATACCAAAAGATTCTTTAGCTAATTTTTCAGCAGCACTTGTACCTAATTCTTTAGCAGTAACGCCAAATACTCTAGATAGTCCACTTAGACCTAATGATAATCTATCTAATGCTGCTTGACCCGCACCTGAAGCAAACGCACCTGCTGCGCCTACATCAACGTTTTCGCCTTTAGAAATTTGTTCTTCAGCTTTACGTTCAGCACTTGATCCCGCATAAGAAAATAATGGAAGTAAGATTGATCCTGCAAGCGCAGTAAATGGTTTAAATTGAGGAGGTACAGGAAGCATAGCACCGGCTTTAGCGCCAGCATACATAGAACCAACAAGCGGAATTTGTTCTGCAATGACGCCTGGTGCCTGAGTAACAACTTCTTTAGCCGCACCTAAAACACCTTTGTTCTCATACGCTTGTTTAACAGCTTCTAAACTACCTGCAGGTTTTTCTGTAATATCTTTTTGGCGAGAGATACCTTGCATTGCTGCTTCATCTGCGCCAAAAGGTAATTGTGCTCCAGTAAATGCACTAGATGCTAAGCGTTTAGTACTACCGATAGCTGCTTCTATTGGACCCGCTGTACCAGACTTTTGTTGTACTGGAACTTCAGGAGTTGCGAATTGGTTTTGAATGTATTGAGCTAATTGTCTAGCGTCTTCTTCGTTACCGGCTTCATCTGCGCGCCGTAACGCTTCGTAGACTTGACTAAGATTTGACATAATTATTTTTTAAGGTTGTATTTATTCACTAGGCTATTAATGTCAGCTGGCATGCCCATATATTTTTTTCTAAATTCTTCCCACGGACCTAAAACTGTTTCGCCTCCGCCAGTAATATATTTGTCAAATAAATCTTTTTCTGTCATGCCGCCTGTTGGACCCTTTTCCTTATAGTAATCAGCTTGAGCACCTTCAAGTTTACCTTTGTTAACAGCTTCAAACGCATCAATTTTATTTTTCTGATTAAGAGCTTCTCTGTTAGTTTTATAACCAAGTTCAGCAAGTTTATTAGCTTGGTTCTGAGCTTTGATATGTTGTTCACTATTAAGGCCGTATGTAGCTGCAGCCACTTGTTCAGCACGTTGTGATTGAGAAATTCTAGCTTGAAGATCAAATTGTTTATCACGAGTTGTTTCGAGTTTGTCTTTAGTATCTGAGTAATCTTTGAGACCCATTGTAGCGCCTTCAGCAATATTTTGTAAGGCATATGGGGATTTACCCGCAGCCATACCTAGTCCTGCTTTAGTTAATGCCATCCATGGAGCTTGTTCTTCTGTCTTGGCAGCACGCTCTTCCATCTTAGCTAATTTCTTTTCTAGCTCAGGACGTAATTTATCTTCGCCAATCATAGCGTTATATCTAGCCATATCTTTTTCAGCTGCGCCTGCAGGGTCTTGATAAAGTGCTGCATAGTCACTAGAGTAATCTTTTAATGGTTGATATAAACCACCAAAGTCTGGACCACTTGGTTTTGCTGTTGGAGCCGCTGGCGGAGGAGACATTTGATTAACAGCACTTGGAGAAACACCTAACTGAGATGGTACGCCTATACCTGTAAATGATGAAGGTAATTGTGTAGTATCTACTCTTGGTCCACCTGTTATTGCTGTTGGAGCTGTTGATATAGGAGCTGCACTATTTGTAAGTTGAGCAATTTGTTGTTTAATTTCTGCTTGTCTAGCTTTGTTAGAAACACTTTGTGATGGTGTAATTTTTGTAAATGGACTAGTGGTTAAAGAAAGATATTCACTTTGTAATCTTTGAATTTGATCTTGCTTTGTTAAATCAGCTTGTGATGAAGATTTAATTCCTTGTAACCAATCACCAAATCTAGATGTAGCTACTTCACCACCGTCATCAAATGCAACGATACCGCCGGAAGCAAAGTTTTGATCTTGATACATAGTTTCAGGTACAGGAAGACTTGCAACACCTTGAGCTTGGGGTTGTGGCGCAGCTTGTTGTTCTAAGTCTTGAGCCACTGTAGATTTTTCTGGTTTAGCTGCCTTATAATTATCACGCATTTCTTTTCTACGTTGTAATTCAGATAAAGCTAAAAAGCTTGGTACTTGACCAGTAGGATTTTGAACATAACCGATAAGAGCATTATCAGGTACACTTTTTAAATCATTTTGTACTTTTAAAATATTCATATGTTATCCTTATCCTAGAGCTTTCGCTAAACCAAGTCCTGCTAAACCTAAACCACCAATTTGAGATACTGTTGAAGGCTGTGGCGTATATTGAACTTGAGTAGAGCCCAATGCCGCTGCGTTACCGCGAAGAATATTACTGAGGTATTCAAGTTGTTGTTTTTGATAGTTTTGTTGATCCATAAATGTTTGATACTTAAGATCATCAATTTTTTGTTGGTAAGCTTGTTGTTCAGCACCTGTTGATGCTTGTGCTTTTAATCTTTCTAGATCAGAAGTTTGTTGTGCCGCGGCTTCAGCGGCTTGTTTACCTGATGCATCAATACCTGTAGTAAGACCCGCGAGACCAATGTCTTTACCAAGACCTGCACCGAATTGTTGACCTTGTTGATTAAGTTGTTCGGCTTGTAAGCGTCTAGCTTGGTCAGCTTGAAATTGTGCCTGAGCATTTGTGTAAGCCTCTTGTTGACCTTTAGCTCTAATATCTCCAATATTTTGATTAGCGCCTCTTTCTTGCTCAGCTTGTAGTAAAGTATTTCTAGCGCCACCAAACGTACCACGACTAATAGCACCTAATGCTCCGGCTGATTTAGCTAAGTCTCTTTGTTTTTCAGCTTCACGAACTGCAATATCTGTTACATTAGAAGCATAAGGGGACATATAATATGAAGCAGCACTTGGACTAAATGTACCACCATAAGTTGATGTTGGGCTATATCCTAATGCACTTGATAACCCTGCACCAGCTGCACCAAATCCCATCGCTTGACCAGTATTTAATCCAGTAGCCGCTGAACCAAAACCGCCTGGTTGTGTCATACCCGCTACTTGTGATTGTACTGCTTCTTGTCCTGGGGTGAATCCTGCAATCCTGCTACCTGTATAAGTAGGCATTGCATTAACGCCGGTTACAGTACCAGACGCATCTGTTGTATAAATATTTTTACCTGTTTGTTTTAAAAGCTCTTCATAGTATGGCTTAGCATATTCAGGTAAGTTTGTAGAATAAGAAGTAGAAGTTTGAGAACCCCCGCCACCACCAGATGAGCCTCCGCCGGCATAAAAGGTAAATGCTTCTACTAGGTTAGTTACCCAGTTAAACAAGTTAAATAATTTCATAAGTCTTTCTCCACAACGTATCTTATAGTATTAAAATTTGATTTGATTTTATATAGCCTAGCTTGCGCTTCTTGAGCCCACGCACTTGCTTTTGTAGCACCTTGCATTTTAGCCCATGATTCTACTTGGCTAAACGTTTCATCATTCACAATCCCATGACCACCTAATGCTGTTATAAACATGACTCTACTATTAGGACGATTTATAAACTCTACTGTCATAGCCCCATTAAGTACACCTTTTTCATTAACAGATACTAATAGTGTTTGTTCACCTCTACTTAATAAAAGCTTTAATTGCTCTAACGTATAATCCCCGCCACTTACATTAATAGATGCATTTAAATATTCTTTTACGTCTTCCCAAACATTATATATGTTATTGGGTGCTACGATTTGTACTGTGTTCATGCAGGCATGTATTTATTAGGATTAATTTGTTTACCTTGTTTAGTGTGACCTGTTCTTGCTTTACGTACTTTATCTAACATTGAGTAAAGTCTTTGAGAACCTGCTTTAGATGATCCATTACCAATATGACTTACAACATCTGCAGGCACTACGAATTCACCGTCAGCTAAACGAGCGGGTTGTTTACCTTCTATTGTAGCAGGTATTGAGTCAGACATACCATCACCGGCGCCATCTAAATAACCGCCGTGAGCATAACTTGATGTAAGATTTCCACTAGATGTATAATATTCTTGTTTAGGTCTTTCTTGTAATCCTATCCAAGCGCGCATGCCTGGGTCACTTATAAATTTTGCACGATCTGATTGACTCATTTGTCCAAGTATATCTTTAAATACCGGCGCAAAAGCAGATTTATCATTAAATGAATATAAAGCATCACCTCCCATACCACTTGAACCGCCTAAAGAACTAATTCCGGTATTTACATTAAGTGAAGGAAGTTCGTCTAAATTTATATGAGTTTCACCACCATCAGCATAACCACGAGGTGCATTCATACCAGCATAATAAGTTGGTGCCATTGCTTGAGATGGGCTAAAACTTGGTGCCATAGGTTGACTAGATGCTAATGAACCTAAACCTTGTTGACTTGGTTGCATCGGATCAGTACCTTTAATTTGTTTAACAATAGATGCTTCAATAGGATTTGTAGGTTGATAGTTAGGATCAGCTTTTAAATTAGCGGTCACTTTAGTAATAATGCTATCATTATTTTGATCTGGCATTTGACCTTGTGTTGGCTGCATAGCTCCCATAACGCTTTGTATCATCGCTAAATTATTAGCGCCTGTGTTTGGGTTCATCGACATATCTGGAGATAAATTTGGTAATCCCAGTGCATCTTCTTTATTAGAGTCACCACCATCAGCAAAACTTATTGGGCCCCCCATAGCATAACCATATGTTTTAGCGGTATCCATTTCTTGTGCACTTGATAAATTATTTAATCGGCCAAGTCCGTACCCATTAGTAGGTGGAGGTGATATTTCTGGATTATCTGTTGAACCGTATAAATCTCTTATGCCACCCGCTGCAATTGCACCGCCATCTGCATAAAGTCTTAGTCCTGTATCACCTGATAAATTTAAACTTCTAGTAGGATCATAAGCTTCTTTCTTTTTAGCTTCATCCATGTTAATAGGGTTACCATAAATATCAGAAGGTTCTAAACCACCTAATACTGCACCACCTACAGGCATAGCAATTTTGCCATAAGCAGCCAAATCACTGATTGGTTTTGCACCTGGCGCAGAGAATGATCCTTTGAATGCATCCCATGCACCGGGTTGACTAGTTGCAATATTTTTAATACCAGTGCCCATTTGACTAGCACCAGGGCCTAATCTATCCATACCACCTAAGAAACTTTTATCTACGCCTGAAGCGCCAGTACCAGCAGACCCTGTAAATCCAGAAGTGTTAGCGATGTTATTAAGATTTGCTGTGTTATAAGTTGCTGGATTATTCATCATAGAAGCACCCGCGGTATTCAAACCTGTATTAGCGCCTTCAACTGTACCTGGGACATAACCACCTGCTTCTACAATAGGAGCGGCACTTGGAGCAGCACCCGCAGCGGCAAGACCTTGACCTAATCCAAATCCACCGTAGCCACCAAGACCACCAGTTAAAGCACCCATTAAATGGTTTTTATTAGTTGCAGCACCTGTCGCAGCTCCCGCAGCAATACCTGCCCATAAAGGCATCCCCGCACCACCTGTTAATGCGCCAGCAAACATAGGTAATAAAGAACTAAAGAATCCGCCTAGGCTAAATGCTTCAGGAAGACCTGTATCTGGGTTTATAGTCAATGATCCGCCTTGAGACATAGCTAGACTTTGTAATCCTGCTACTTCGGTGGGGTTCATGTGAACTAAAACTGAGTCGCCGTTACGACCTAATGATGCTAATCCCTGAGATGTTTGGTATGCCATAATCGAGTCCTTAAATATATGCTAATAATATCATGTTTATAATACCTTATGCTACTGTAATTGTAGGCGCTATGCCCACTAAGTTAACGTTTCTTACAGGTGGTGCTATCATATCTAACGAAGGAGCGTAGCCTGTAAATGTTAACCCTGTTGCTGTTGGTACTAAAATCGTGTTACTTAATACAATCTTTAAAAACCCACCATCGTTCCACACCGTTCCTGGTCTTAAACCTACTGGGCTAGTAGGTAGTGCTAACAATGTTAACTGATCTATTACAATAGGCGTGGTAGATCCAACTTGTTTTAAATAGGTATTAAGTGCCCGTATTAACTGATTAACATATTCAGCATTATATTCAGTTGGCGCTAATGGCAATACCGGAGGAGCAAATAGTTGTAACGCCATTTTTAGCTTCTTAGTCCATCAGGCCTTGCATCAACACGAGGCATACCAAGTTGCCATTGGGACCTACATCGTTAGAACTAATTTTAAAATTCATCTGACGACCACGTGCTCTAATAAATACTTGGTTCGTATACTGATCTATGGTAGCTGTTGATGTCACAATGTCTTTTGCTGTAGTTTGACCCTCAGCATTTGTAGTCGTTGATGCGGCACCTGGAAAGTTTCTAACCCCTACAGTCATAGTAACTTGAGGAACAATCGTAGCTCCCGTCACAGGATTAACAGTTTCTGATTTACTAAAGTTAACGTCAGGAATAATACGACGTATAAGCAAGTATTTATCGCCGTCTTCAATATCTATGTCTGCTGATTGTATGTAGGCTGGAATAGGTAATGGCGCTGCGTTATTGGGTTGGCCATCATTAACACCATATTCATGATAATATACATATCCATCTTTAGCTGCTACTGGGTAATCAATCACGCCTGTATCGATCCACGCAGTTCTTTCTAAATCACCAAAATACCAAATGTTTTCAGCGTAGTTATAAATAACGTAACGATCTATTTCAGTAGCATTTTTAGTGCAGTAGAACCATATAACTTCATTAAACTCAGCATTTTGACCTGCAAAGAATAGTCCTTGTTGTGTTCTGTTAATATCATTAAAAACATACTGACGAAGCGTACAAGGTAAGGTATCTACACGACCTGAGTAAGTATAGAATTTATCATTGCCCATCCAATAAACTACGTTATTAGCGCCAATCACAGTGTTAGCGCCAAAAATAGTCGTAGCTGAAGAAACTTCTTGTAAACCAAATACTTCTGACGTGCCTAAGAATTGTAGTGATGATAAAGACACATCGGTCCATACAAGAATTTCTTGTTTAGTTCTTATTGCAGTTACAATTCTAGATCCGACAGAAAGTCTTAAATAGCCTGCGGTGTTAGTTAAAGTGGGTTGCCAGTTAAGTGGATCAGGTCCTATATCAGCACTTACGTTTGCCCAGCGAATAAGTAATGGATCAAAAGTTCCTAGGTAGTTAGGACCAGGTTGAGAAGCATCATAATTAGTACAACTAAAAGCTAATAGATGTCCACTTGGCGCAAATAGTACTTTACCTACCTGCTGAGGTACAGCGACAGCGCCTGAGATTGAAGAAAGTAATACAGCACGGGTACTAAAGGCACTTGTATAGACCCAGTAATAAATGTAACTACCTTGTATATTAAAGATTAAGTCGTTATTAAATTTGTCTTGGAATATTAATCGGGCAGGGAAGAACACAGCACTAGTAGAACTAGAACCCCATGTACCCCGACTCCACGTAGATGTACCCCAACCATAACCCGCCGTAGAGGTTGTATATCCTACGCTAATTTGAAACGCCGCTGTGATAGCCGTACCACCTTGTGCTGATGTAGTACTTGTAGCCGCAGTTGCAACTGTAAATGTAAAAGTACTTGATGTTAGATAAGTTATTTGTTGTTCGGCATTAAATTGTGAAGCAGGTATACCTGCAATAGGGCCCACTACACCGCTAAAAGTTACAAAGTCGCCTGTAATGCCCCCATAACCTGAAATAGTTACTGTGATAACTTTAGATCCACTAGTCGTACTTATACAGTTATCAGTAGTAGGGGAAGTAAAAGTAGCTCGTATAGGGGTAATATCATATATATTAGTACCAGCACTTACATACATTTTAGTGTCTGTGCCAATACCTAATATGATATTGTTATCTGTTGTACTCCAGGGAAAAAGACTTCGAGCAGCGCCGTTGTAAGCCGTAAAATTTCTAGGTTCCCAACCACCCATTTTTTCTGGAAAACCTGAACGGAATCGTACCCACTGAGTGTCATACCAACCGCCTTCTGAAGCGTAATTAGTTTGATCTCGATTGACGCCTGGTTTAAATATGAGCTTACTTAACGGCATTATTTACCTTCAAAAAGTGCTTTTTCGTCTAATCTACGAGTTTGTAGACCTCTGAGTATTTTACCACCTGCGCGACAATATTTCACTAATGATCCCATAGCTTGCGTTTTATTTCCGCGAAGCAGCGCTTGACGGAGTGTTGATCTTTGAAATGTACCCAGACCAAGATTAAAGGCAAAAGATACCAAGCAATCAAATTCACATTGTCTAAGAGGCACGTTAGGTAACATCTTAGATATTCCGCGTTCAAATCTATTGAGATCCCGTATAAGGAGCGCATCTATTTCTTCCGTTGTAAAAGTTCTGTTATAAGAATCAGGCAACAATTTGCCATCCCCGATAAGGTGACCCACACCAACAGTCCACAAGTTTGCAGGACAACGATAGGGACGACTACGCACACCCTCGTAATGTTTGATAAGAGCGATGCCAGCTTTTGATACATTCACTTATTTCTTTTCCCAAGTTCTAGCTCCAAAGTAGAAGCCAATAATAGAACCTACAATAGCCATTTCATCAGATGAAAATATAACATCCATAGCATCGCGGCTAAACCCTGCAGTTTTAACTGCCCAAATAAAACCACCAATATCTACAAATAAAAGTAATGCTACAAAAGTGAAAGCAACAATAGGGCGGACACTTGCGTTAAGAGTTCTAACCCAGGGCGCTGCATCGTGTACAAGTTTTGCATCGTGCTCATAAAGTGCTTGACGTTCTTGAGTAAATGTTTCTGCATAGGTACCCTCCAAATTAATCGCTGCTACTTTTTCTTGTGATTGAAAACCTTGTTGAGCCATAGCCATAGCTTGCTCGTTTTGTAATCTTGCCATTTCACGTTCATGAGCTTGATCTCCTTTTTGTTGAAAGAAGCCTAATATGGACGGGAGTCCTGCAGTTGCAAAACCTAATATGGATGAGAGGATACTAAACATTATTTAAATCCTTTTGATTTTTCATGTTCTTCTAATAACCTAATACGAATAGATAGTTCTGCTATTTGACCTTTGAGTTCTTCTTTAAGTCTTGCTCTTGCTTCAGCTGATATAGGGCTGTCAGTAGGTACACCTTGTTCTGTGATTAAATTAGGCATTTTAGATTTAATAGTAATTAAGTCTGCCTGAATAGTAGTCATTGAAGTAAGTAACCAAGCAATAGCCGAGACTATTACAGGGAACAACATTGATGTTATTTTTTCCATGTTCATTTTTAACTCCTATATAAACCACGTAATTATTGAATATCTAGTGCCTTTTGTTACAGGCATCACTTCATGTGGATACATAAAATTAGAAGGGAATAATAATGCATCGCCTTTTTCTAATTTATATTTTAGTTTTTTATTAAAGAAAGCAAACTCGCCGCCTTCAAAATCATCATTTAAAATAAATGAGCAAGACACTGCACGAGGTCTAGCTTTAAAAGAATCTGTATGCTCTGTATAAAAACATCCTTCAGGGTATTTTAATAATTCGTACCCACTATCTTCTTCAATCCTACAATGGGAAAATTTAGTGTTATATTCCCTTATGCATTTACTAGCGCCATCAAATATTGCATTATCTAGTTTATGTCTAGTATCTTTATTTTTCTGTATAACATGCGGATAAGATATAACAATAGTTTGACAGTTTCTTACGCTTTTATTTATTTCACCTCTACCTACTACAGTATCTATCCACTCATCACTATTTATAAACTCCTTTAATATAGCGTCGCAAGTATCATGGCTTAATGCATTTTTAACTATGTGTATATAATCTTTTAAATTAGGATATTCCACTATTTACCTTTTTAATTAGCCAATATTTTCTACCGCCGCTACCCCATGCATCTGTCCAGGATTGTAGATAAATAATATTATTATCTTTTGGTTTATATTCTTTATCACTTTGAATAGTATAATTCATAAACGCATAATTTAAATCGTTATTATCATAGCGTGTATATTGTACGTTGTTGTTATTAAATAGAGTTTCAATTAAAGAAACTGAAGGTAAACTACCTAAACTATTGATGGGGCCCTGACGTGTCTCACCATATTTAGGATCTTTTATTTTAAACTCTATATCATTACTAAATTTATTAACAGCTGTTTCATATGCTATATACTTGGCATGTTTAATTGTATTTATTAAGTCTTGTTGCCAATTATTTAAATTGTAAGATATGCCAAAATGAACTATTAAATCAAACGTTTCATTTAAGTTCCAATTAGTATCTTGGTCTAAAAGAATAGTTCTAGCATTAGGATCTTTAAATTTAACTACATCTAATGACTCTTGTCTTCCATCACTAAAAGTAACTTGAGCCCCTAAAGATTCTAAGTAAAATCCAATGTTACCAAAAGCACAACCTAGCTCTAAAACTTTTTTACCTTTAAACCAATCTACCCCAAGTAAACTAACTAACTTATTTACTCTTTTTACTCTCCACTCATTATAAAACCCCCCAAAAACAGGAGACCTTTCATAAAGCAGCTTTATATTAGACACTTGTCCATTGTTCAACAGGCATTGTAGGCCAGGTAATATTCCCTGCTACTGGATTAAGTGCATATTGTCTTACAGAATTTCTATAAATATCAAATGCATTTTTATTTGCAAGATATGGGTTACTTAAAGCAGGGTCGCTAACACTTGGAATTTGCGTCCAGTCTGTTTGTTGTAACAACCCAATAGCATATTGTTTATTTTCTTCTGCTGTAGGTGGCTCCGGTGGAGGGGGTGGGGGTGGGTTATTAGCTGCATCCCATGCTGTTAAACAACAAGTAGTCCATGACGGTAATGCAGTAATATCTTCATTATCTTGATTCCAAAACTCTAGCCAACCTGATGTTTCTTGCCATTGTAAGGCTCTTATATTAGAAGGAATTGCGCAAGATGATAAGTCAAGACCTATATATCCCACTCCATCTTTTTTTACATTTCCATCTATAGGTATAATTGTTAATAACATTTTTTACTCCTTGTTCTTTGGTAATATTGGTTGATCGTCATCTTTTACATCTATTAATCCTGTTGCTACTCCGGCCGTGTGTAATAAAATTTGTTGGCTAGTCTGATTTGCTTTTACCATTTCATTTCTAAAAGATTCTACTGCAGCACCTGTTGACCTTTGTTGTCCTGAATTTTCTATTAATAGCATAGGCATCCAAGCTATTGCACATTGATATTCATCTACTTGATTTCCTGTATTAGTATCATAACCTTGTACTCTAGTAAACCAAGCACATTGTAACCCTATACAGTCTTTTTTTATTAACGGGCAATATGTTCCATTTTTAAGTTGCACTTTATCTCCTATTAATCAATACTTGCAATAATAAAATCATAATACTTAACAGCTAAATTGATTGCAGTACCAGTAAATGTACCAGAACCAGAACTAAATGAGAATGGGTGAGTATGTGAACCGTCTCCCCCTGCTGAGCCTGTAGAACCTGCCTGTGTAGGCGCTGTTGATGAATAGCTAGGTGGCGCATATTGGGCTGGATTAATGACTTGCGCGTTTGCGGGGTGACTATGGCTTGGTATTTGTGGTGTAGTAAGCGTTGTAGCCCCTGCACTACCTGACACAGCTGTAATAGATACAGAACCCGCTGGTGTTTGTGATGCAAATGCTGTTGTAAAATCTACTGTACCACCGTTAACTACTGAGCCTGTAACAAAACGTAAAGCACTATTATTAATGGCTGCTGTTGTATCTTTAGTCCAACCTGTTGGTGCTGCTGTTTGTTGGAAGGACATACGAGTACCTGTTGGGAATGCTTTAGATGATACTGTAGTCCATGTAGGTAATGCACCTGCGCCACCTGATGTTAATACTTGGCCAGATGTGCCTACTGAAGCAACTGATTGATATGCACCGCCTGTTGTTGTACCACCTACCACTACTGAATATGCTACGTTTGTTGTAGCCCCCGTGCCGCCTTGGTCAACAGCTAATGTACCTGAAGACGTTAAGTTTTTAGACGCGTCTGTAAATACAGGTTTACTTGCCGTTAAAGCCGCGTTAGTTATATTGCTTGTTACATAAACAGAGGATAGTGCTGTAGTTACATCAACAACGTTAGTACCATTATTAAATACCGGCATAGTTTTGCCCGCTGGTACTGTAACGCCTGTGCCTGTTGTATTTTTAACTGTAACTGCGTCTGCTAAACCATTATTAATTATATAAAATTTTTCAATTTGACAGCCAGATCCTAAAACAAGGTTACGAGCCCCGCCTGAAGTACCTGTTAAATTAAGTCGTAAGTTTCTAGCGGCTTGAGTAGCATTTGTATCCGTAAGAGTTACCGTAACGTCTGCACTAGAGAAGGCCACATCAGCAGAACCTGTAATAGCTTCGCCAAGAGCTGTATCGCCTAAGTTAGTATTAGTTGTTGTACCCCACGTACCAGACTGTTCGCCTGTAGCTATGAGTTCTATTTTCAGTGCTGAATAGGTGCTTGCCATAATAAATTCCTTTTTAGTTTGCTATATTTTACTACAAATTGTTCTTTTTATGCTGCTATTTGCACCCATCCAGGTGTTTGTGCTGTATTTATCACGTTCCAATTCGGGTTACTTAATGTAACCGTACCGCCAACTAAGGTTAAAGTACCTCTTGGTGGTGTTATTACGCTACTTACTACAGTTGAAGGCGCTATGCCTGTTAATGTAACTGTGCCTACTGGAGCCGTAATTACTTTACCACCTACTACAACGCTTGGCGCTGAGCCTAGTAATAATGCTGTTCCTGTCGGGGTGATTACCTTACCACTTACAACCTCAGGAGCCGTTCCTACTAATGTAAGTTGTGCTGTTGCTGGCTCAGCATAGAAAGCAAATGTTAGAGCCCCTGCATATCCTTGTACGTCTATAGCCCCACTATTAGGTGTTATTACTTTACCACTTACTACTGTAGATGCTACGCCCTGAATAGCCACACTACGTACATTAGGTGTTATTACTTTACCACTTACTACAGAAGGTGCTATACCCGCTAGTAATAAAGCTCCTACGCTAGGTGTAATTACATTTCCACTTACTACAACACTTGGTTCAGATCCTACTATTACAGATGCACCTGTTGGAGCAAATATTTTGCCGTTAACTAAGTTAGGTTCTTGTCCTACTATAGACACAACCCCTACTGAAGGCGTAACAACTTGTCCATTAACTAGTGAAGGTGCAAGGTTACCTCCCCACGCAGTGCCACCCCATTCTCCGAATCCCCACGCGAAACCGATAGAAATATTACCAGTTACTGTAGTAATTACACTACCTGCGGGCGTAGTAGGCGCATACCCTTGAACACTTACACTAACTACCGAGGGTTGTATAAAGAACTCTCTAAATAATGTAGGTGCTACTCCTTGTACTGATACAGTACCAACATTAGGAGTTACTATAGCTCCTCGTAATATAGTTGGTGCACTACCTGCTAACGCTAATGTTCCACCATCAGGAACAGCAATAAAAGTTCGTACTAATGTTGGAGCTAGTCCTGATAATGCTAATACCCCTACACTTGGTTCAGCAACAGTGCCTTCGCCAAATGCAGCAGAGCTCCAGGTTCCACGTCCCCAGCCAGTTGTTACAGCCACGACTAAACTCTTAAGTTAGAGTAAAGATGCCGGTAGCAGCAGGTAAAACTGTCAATGTATTTGGTGATGTAACAGTAAATTGAGTACTAGATAATTGGCAGAAACATAATAATCTACCAGCAGTTGCGCCAGTTGAATTACGTAGAATCGCGTATTTAATGTTAGTCAATGAAGCACCAGAAGCTGTAAATGCTAAACCTACTGTAGACATTGTAAACTTCATTTGTTTTGCTGAAGCGCCTACTGTCCAGTACGCTGTTGCCGGTACTAAATTCCTACCCCCTGTTACATATCCACCTGTAGCAGAAATTTCATTTGTTATTTGTGAATAAGCAGTTAAAGTAAATGTTGATGCATTACTTGCGCTTCTTGCTAATAACATTTTGAATACGCCAGCTCCGAGAGTGATCGTTCCATTACCTATATATTTTTTGGCACTATTATATAATTGCCATGCTGTTGCAGCCATATTAAATCTCCTTTAAGTCGGCGTATGAGGCGCCTGTTTCTAAAATATGATGGAGTAACCCACCATAGATGTTTAATTCTATTTCATCCCCTAGCATACGAATCAAATCAATAAATTCTTGTGCTTGAGAGATCATCCACGGATTGCAGCTGAATATTTTCCCGCCCACGTTTACGGGTATGACCGGCTGTCCATCATTTTCTTGTTGCTCATATGCATGGTGAACTTCATTATCACTTAAACAAGAATCACATCCGAAGAGATGAAACTGTTTAAATCCTAACATTCTAAATAACGGTATCGACCTTAAAAGGACTGTTGATCCTCCTGGAACCGGAAACCATGTTTTATAATGTTTAGCTAATATGTCATTTAGCAATTCCGCGCTTGTATGCCATATATAAGTTCTGTCTTTTGGAAGCTCATCAAACACAGTAGGGTCACATTGAGAAGCAATAAAATACTTACAATGATCTACTACAGGTTGAGTAAATCGTGCGTTGAAAGGTCTAGCATCTACCATAACCATAGCAGAAGGCGTAATACCATTATCAAGGCACCATTTATAAGCCCCATTAATTGCGATCAGTTTAACACCATCAGCCCTCTTTTGTCTAATGATTTCAAGATGCTCATTTAATGAGGGTCCACCGCCCACAATCATAACTTCTTGGTCATTCGTAGGGTACGGTTGAACCTGCATATAATCTCTTTGAATGTTGTATTCTACGTTTGCCTTGATAGTTTCTTCGTCGGTATTAATAACACCTCTATCAACAACGTCTTCGCCTTTCATCCAAGCACTTACATAAAATAAGCAATAGCCAGGTGCTTCTTTAGACCAATGAATAACACAATCTCGTTCAATAAACTTCTTTAGCCACCACTCATACGGATGCACACTTAAATGAAGCTTATGTCCTACCACTTTACCCATAATGTCATCCTCAGTAGCAATCTGAAAGAAAACATGCTGGCAAGCAGCTAAACAATTATCTAATACTTTATCTACTTGGTGAGGTCTAATATGCTCCATCACATCCGTACAAAATCCATATGCCGCTTTGACAGGTAAGGGTTCAGATAAGTCTGCCTCTACAAATCGCATAGCATGCTTCTGTGTTTCTAACATCGGTCGAATATCTTCGTCTAAACAATTATCTGCGAAGTCAACCATAGTGACATTTAAGCCACCGAAAAAAGCTAAGTTAAGAGAGCCCCGTCCTGTGCCACATCCTAAGTCCAATACTGACGCCCCTTTAGGAGGCCTAGCTTGATTCAAAAATTCTTGTGCAATGTGTTCGCCCGGAGCTACTACTCTATACTCTGGTATGTCCCACATCATCTTATATAAATCTTTTTCTAACGGTCTTACATTACTTACTTTTACTTGCGGTGCTTCTGAAAAAACAGAAGATACTGTTGTCATTTAAGTGATCCTTATAATTGCAGCGTCCGATGTAGATGCTGGGAATGTTACTGTAAACGTTTGATTGGTCGTAGTTTTAGTACTTCCAAAATTTAATACTGCTACTGCTTTATTAC
>Ga0209084_1001886_pt1 | contig 16981 bp, 11 predicted proteins | sample C_130820_MF_Meta_FD_187309 | JGI IMG/M metagenome (GOLD analysis project Ga0209084, IMG submission 187309) | Freshwater microbial communities from Lake Croche, Canada to study carbon cycling - C_130820_MF_MetaG (SPAdes) (version 2) | ecosystem: Environmental > Aquatic > Freshwater > Lake... | reverse complement strand
TTGACGCGGTTCGTTATGATTTAACTTACGGCGGCAACTTAGAAACTCTTGTAGCAGGACGTTCTTATTATACATTCGGTACATTTGTTGAAACTGGTGAAAAAACACAAGCATTAGCAGTTCAAGCATACTTAAAATCCATCATTGGATTTATTGCCTTAGCTGATAACGATCCATTAAGTTGGGTTCCTGAATTAGACCCGCTAGTAGATACTCAAGACGACAGTACTCCTGCAGGCTCAGCTGACGCTGCTGCATTCCTTGAAGATAGATTCCAAGATATTTACGATTCTATTAATACTGGAACAACACCAACACCTATTGAGCCCAGTGTTGTTGGAATTTCGTCTAGTCTAGTAGCAGCAAAAAATGCAATACAGGCTAAAAAATCCGGAATACAGTTAGGAGCAATTGAATACATTAGCACAACATATCCTAATTTAACATATAATACAGAAACATGTTCGCGAGATGTAGGTTACATTGTTGACGCTATATCTTATGATATTATGTTTGGCAGTAATTTCCGCTCTATTAAAGCAGGTATGGGATACTATCAAGCCCAGGCCTCATTAGTAATCGGAAGTCAATTAGCGCCTACTCTAGATACTATAACATATATTGATACTGCAATTAAACAAATTACCACCGGGCAAACTGGCTCAGTCGGCAGTACCTTAGCAGTATCAAGAATAGAGTCTTGCTCAAATACTATCATAGACATTGTTGCAAGCGGTTACGGATCAATTCCTACACTATCATTACCTGTTCCAACTAGTGGCACTGGAAACGCACATGATGCAAACTACTTAAATGCAAGAACTCAAATTGTAAACAATTATGCATTTATTAAAGCAGAAATTGCACAGTACCTAAATGTAAACTATAACACAGAATGGACAGCAATGGGTGCCACTGGCCAGGCTGCTACTTTATCAGATGTTACATTGATCCTTGATGCTATTAGATTTGATATTACTTACGGTGGTAACTTACAAAGTTTAATTGCTGGTAGCGCATACTGGTCAAATTACAATTTATTAATTCGTTCAGCATGGGTAACTGCTACCTTAGCAGCACAGGCTAGATTAAAAGTGATCATTGGATTAATTGCACAACGCTCGTCAGTTACTATTACTGCCGGCAACCTAGTATCACAAGACTTATCTGGTACTGGAGGTAATCCAGCAACCGGTACATTTGCACAAGCCCGTGTACAAGACATTACCGATTGGATCAACAACGGAGAAGCAAATGCAACTATTGCCCCTAGTATTACTTGGGCAAGTAGTGCATTACAAGCATCGTTTGCTGCTTTGCAGGCCAAGAAGGCAGAAATACAATCAGATGTTCTATGGTGGGTTTATAAGAACTATCAAAACTTAAACTTCAATGCAGAGACATGCAGTAGAGATACTGGTATTATTGTAGATGCATTAAGTTACGATATGGTATTTGGTAGTAACTTTGCAAGCATAACTTCAGGTAGAAGTTTTCTACGTGCCACAACATCAGCAACTGTAGTTGCAACTTTACAAAGAGCTGCAGAAATAGGATCTTTGAATTTCTTAAAATACAAAGCTAAACATATTGTTGCTAACGGAGCAGTAGCATTAGTAGACACTATCATTAGTGACATTAACGGATACATTACTGGCGGAGCCATCCCAAGAACACAATGGCCAAATCCAGCGACTATAGATACCGGTTACTCTCCTGCAACTATCTTGTTAAAAGATAATATGGCGTTTATCAAAGCTGAAATATCTGCATGGATCAATGTACAAATTGGTCTAAGTACCGCCGGGTTTGTTGGATTAGAATTTAGCAGTGCCGCATGTTCACGAGATGTTGGCTATATTGTAGAAGCATTAATTTATGATTTAACCTATGGTTACGGAATGGGCGGAACTAGTAATCTTGCTTCAAGAAAAGTAGGTCTTGCTTATTATTCAGCACTAACTAGCGTATTAGAAATCGACACAAATGATAAAACTGCAACTATTGCAGCTTACAATAGACTAAAAGCTGTTGCACAATCCATTGTTCGAGATTTAGCAGTTACCCCGTCTGCAGGAAATTCAGTCTCTCAAATTAGAGCAGCTACTGGACAATCAGTTGGATCTGCAGGAACAGCAACCAGCGTTGGTACGTTAGTTGATGTTATTACTACAACAATTAATAACTTAGGTAGTGCTCCGGCCGAAGTTGTTCCAGTAACTGCATGGGTAGCAGCAACTTTACAATCACAAGTTGCAGCTCTACAGGCTAATAAGACAGCAATCAAAAGTCAAATTACTGCATTTATTGCAGAGCGTTATCCAACACTAAACTACTCAACAGCAACATGCGAGCGAGATATCGGAATCATTATTGATTATCTTGGATACGATTTAATGTTTGACAGTAACTATTTGTCAATAACGGCAGCTAGAAGTTACTATCGAGCACAAGCTGCATTAGTACTAGGTGAACAAAAAGCAGCCACTGTTGCTTGTTTTAGAGAATTAAAAACTTTAGTACTAGCAATAATTTCAGGAAATGCTGTTGCTACTCGTAGAGTAAAAGTATTAATGGATATTATTATTAACACAATGCTAAAAGGTGTTGGGTCAACATCTGAAGTAGCTGGAACTAATGTATACAACAACGATGCCGGCACATTTAAAGCCGGTGAAATTATTCGTTTAAACAAAGATTTCCTAGCAGCAGAAGCAACATCATGGATTACACAAAGTTATGGTGGAACAGTAACTTCTACTGCGGCTGCCAGCAATACATTTACAACTAGCACTTCACACAACTTAACAGTTGGAGATCCTGTAACATTTACCGGAACAATTATTGCTAGTTCAGGAGTAGCAAGCGGGACTACATATTTTGTATTATCGACCCCAACAAGTAAAACTTTTACATTAACTGCTTCACAAGTTACCTTAGCAGAGTTAGATATAACTGCCAACGGTAGTGGATCAATGACTGTACGCTATGCATATAATGAAACTTCATGTCAACGAGACATGAAAGAATATCTTGATGCAATTATATATGATATAAGTTATACAGGTAATTATAAATCACTTCGTGCAGCTGAGATATATCTAAATGCAGTTAACGGTTCAGAATTATCAAATATGTATTTGGTAAGAAACGGTACAGGTGTACGAAATCAAACATTATCTGGATTAAACGGAACATTAAGTGAAGATAACGACTACGGTACTAAACGACCAACAGCTGGTGCGTATGTGTCATTAGATCCAGGATTTGGCCCTAATGATGCTAACGTATGGATTACAACTCGTTCGTGTTACGGTCAGAACGTAACTATGTTTGGTACTGGATGCTCTGGAGCCAAAATTGACGGGTCATTACATTCTGCTGGCAATCGATCAACAGTTCACAACGACTTTACAACTGTTATTAGTGACGGGTTCGGTGTATGGTGCACTGGTGCAAACTCACTAACAGAGCTTGTTTCAGTGTTTAACTACTATGGATATGCAGGCTATATGGCAGAGCTAGGCGGACGTATTCGTGCTACTAACGGTAACAGCTCATATGGTACATATGGGGTTATTGCTGAAGGCACCGACACATACGAGCAACCAGTTTATGCTGTACTAGATAACCATTCTGTTCAAGCAGTGGTTGGTTTAGTGGTTGGTGACAGCGCAAATCAAATATATCGCGTAGAGTATACAAACGCAGGTACTAACTATACTAACGTAGATATTGCATTCTCAGGCGATGGATACAATGCATTCGCAACGGGCGACGAATTCCGTGATGGTGCAGTATTTGAAACACGATTAATTGATTTAAACGACAGCAAAGGATACGGTGGAACCAACTATGGCGGCGCACAGAATGCAGCACAAACTGGAGATCTAACGAGTATTACTATTGCCAACTCTGATGTTGCCTTAAGTACTGCATATACCGGTATGAGGGTACAAATTAACGCTGGGTCAGGAGTAGGTCAATATGCAAATATATTAACATTCAATCAAGGTACTAAGATTGCACAAGTTACTAAAGACAGTTTTACTACGTTAACAGTAACAACAACAACAGCATCTAGCGATTTATTAACTGTAGCTAGTACCAGTTCACTGTATGCAGGAATGCCAATTTACTTAACTGGTACAATGAGTGGAACAGGTGGCGACACAGGACTATCTGCAAATACACTATATTATATTAAAACAGCTGGATTCACAAGTACACAATTTGCTGTTAGTACTACTAGCGCAAGTGGGACATCAGTTGATATTCTTAACAACGTTACTGCATTAACTATTAGTCTGCTAGCAGCTGGTTGGGATCATGCAGTTCCAGGAACAACAATCGATAATGCATTAGACTTGACTTCTAGTTATATTATTGAACCAAGAATTGAGTACCGTCATCCAGGCTATACTGCAACATCAAGAACTATTCAAACTGGCGCATATAACACTGTACTATTTGGTTCTAATAGATATATTGCAATAGCTGCCACCGGAACCGCAAGTTCATATTCGTTGGATGGAAAAACTTGGACAGCTGGAGGTGCATTAGGTGCAAGTGCTAGTTGGATTAGTTCGACATTCGGCGGCGGGTCGGGCGCACAAGCTACAGCAGTAGTTGGCGGCCTTGGCGGATCAGGTGCCGTACTAGAAGCAGTAATGGGTGTTCTTAACTATATCGGTGACCCGGGCGCTGATCAAGTAGTTAGTGTTAATATTGTTAATGCTGGATACAATTATTTAACGCCACCTACTATTATATTCACCCCTGTATCAGGTGGTAGTGGAGCAGTTGCTACCTGTACAGTATTAAATGGAAAAATTGATACTGTAACAGTTACGGTGAATGGGTCAGGATATAATGTAACACCAACAATATCCATTGCTACCGATAGAGTAACAAAAATTACAGTGTCATCATGGGGTGCAGGATATAATTTAGCTGTTCCACCAACAATTACATTATCAGGCGGTGGGTCAAGCAATCAAGCAACAGGCACTGCTGTACTAAGCAATACTGGTGTAAGCTCGATTACTATTGGTAACACCGGAGGTAGTGGATATACATCTACCCCAACTGTGACTATTGTTGATCCAAGTGCTAAATTTGTAGCAATTGCAACAGGATCTACCAATTCATCGTACTTACCAGTAACGGCTGCTGTTGGAGATGCATGGACCGCGGGCGGCGCATTGCCAGCAAGTACTTTAGTATCACTTGCGTACGGAACTATTGGTGCAGGAGTTTATGTAGCAGTTGGTGGCGCTGCCGCAGGAGCAAAGAGTACTAATGGATCTAGTTGGATTTCTACTACATTGCCAACATTGGGGTCGGGAACGTATTCGGCACTGGCGTTTGGTAACGGACGCTTTGTTGCAATATCTACCGGATCGTCATTGGCTACTGCAATTAGTACCAATGGTACTACATGGGTAGCAGGCGGCAACTTACCTGCAGGATTTACTACAGGTACTAGTGTAGCATACGGTAATGGACGCTTTGTAGCAATTGCCAGTGGAGGCACAAAAACTGCATACAGTTTAAATAATGGAACTACGTGGACTAGTTATCCAGTTGGCTTACCAAGCTCACAAACATGGACAAAAATTAAATATGGCCAAGGTTTGTTTGTAGCAATAGCAAGCAGTTCAACTGTTTGTGCTACAAGTCCAGATGGCCTACACTGGACATTACGTACAATGCCAGGTAGCAGCACTAACTGGAGCGGTATAGCATTTGGAAATGTAAATCATAAACCTCTATGGGTTGCAGTATCTAATACATCAGGAACAGTAGCAGCTTCATTGAATACAGGCGTACAAGCACTTGGTCGAATGAAGCAACAAGCGGGAAATATATTAGAAGTTCGTATGGTAGAACCTGGTAGTGGGTATCCTCAAGGAACTGTTACAGCTACTACTGATACAACTAACTTTATTACTGTAGACAGTACTGAAAATCTAGTTGGTAGTCAACCGGTGTTATTTGCAAGTTGTGATACCGGCGGCCTTGTAACAGAAAAATTATATTATGTAATATCATCTGGAATGACTACAACGCAGTTTAAAGTAAGTCTAGTTGCTGGCAGCGGCACTCCAGTTGTGTTAACAACTGCTACAGGTCTAACCGGAACATATAAAGCAGGTCCTATTATTACGCAATACGATCCTAATAAGATTAACACAGCACCACTAAACCCAAGAACTGGCAACGGTGCATTGGCTAATCCAAGCTACAGTGATAGAGGTAGCTCATATACTTCAGCAACCGCAGCAATTGGCGGCGATGGCCGGGCTGATTTGTACCAACCTAGTACGTTTGTTGCAGTAAGAAACTTATATCGAGCACCTCAAGCTGGCGCAAACGTAGTATTTGGATCAATTCCTGATACATGGTATAAGCTAGTTGCAGTATCTAATTTGTTAGGTGATGATGGGGAACTAACAGCTACATTGCAGATTAGCCCAGGACTAAGTGTACTGAACTCTCCAATCGATGCAGATACTGTAACAACTACTGTCAAGTACAGCCAAGTTCGACTAACAGGACATGACTTCTTGTACATCGGTACTGGTAATCAAGCAGACACTAACTATCCATACGTTGATCCCACAACATCTAGTATTGCTGCACAAACTACTTTCTCAGGTGGCGGCCGCGTGTTCTTTACAAGTACCGACCAAGACGGTAACTTTAACGTTGGTAACTTGTTCGGAGTTCAACAGTCGACTGGTACTGCTACACTAAATGCTGATGCGTTTAACTTGTCAGGATTACAATCCTTGCAATTAGGTGCTCTAAATATTGGTGTTGGATCAGCAATTATTACACAGTTCTCAACCGATCCGTATTTTACGGCTAACAGCGATAACATTGTACCTACACAGAGAGCAATTAAAGCATATATTACAGCCCAGATTGGTGGGGGACAAAGCTCGTTGAACGTAAATACCCTTACTGCGGGTGTGGTGTACATTGCAAACGATACAATCCGAACTACTTCGGGAGATCAGTTAAATATAAAATCGAAGATGAATTTTACAGGCGGCATTGACGGAGCACCCGTTGCCCTTGGATTCTTTTTAACACACTAATTTGGAGAAGAAAAATGGCAACAGGAAGATTAAACGCAATTGTAATACCCGCAACAACTGATACTGCGGTGTACACAGTACCTTCGGGATATTACACAGTATGCAACGTAAACATTGTTAACAGAAATGCAGCGGCAGTATCGATTAGAGTAGCTATGGCATCATCTATAACTCCGGGAATTGAAGAATGGATTGAGTATGGTACAACTGTTATTCCAAACGGTGTGCTTGAAAGAACTGGACTGGTACTGTCACAAAATCAAGTTATAGTCGTATATTCCGATACTGCAAACCTTAGTTGTGTAGTGTACGGCATTGAAACTTCTACTAGTTAATTGAGAGAGAAATATGGCACGTTATAATACAGTATCAAAAATAGTAACGATTAGTGGAGCCACTACTCTTACCTATGTGCTTAACGGTGGCACATTTCTTTTAACCGGCTCTTCGGGCTACACCGTAGGATTAGTTAATCCTGTTCTGTTTGCCGGAACTACCCAGACATTTTATAATAAAACTAGCGGCAACGTAACGTTATCAACTGGCACTAACAACATTGTAGGTTTAGGATTTACCACTGCATCAACACAGCTTATTCCTACAGGCGCAACTTATACACTAACGTCAGATGGTACAAATTATGTTGTAAGTAACAACGAAGGTGGTCCTGTATATGGTACCACTGGGTGTTTTAGCGGTGCAGTTACAGCTTGCCCGGCAAGTGCAAGCATTACTTTATGCCCTACAGGCACTGGGATTATTACGCTGAGTCCGGCTACAACTGGAGCAATTGTTAATATGACTATTGGCGCAACTGGAACTGCACGGAATGGTACTTTTGCCACAATGACAGCCACTACAGCTACAATTACAAACGGCACAGTTAGTACAGCACCTGCAAGCAACACTGACCTTGCTAATAAATTATATGTTGACACTAAGACTAGTAAAATTAATGCAGCAGGTTACTATTACGGTAGTTTGAGTTAATAGAACACAATAAGGAACCGAAATGGCAACAGGAATTCAATCAAAAATAAGTTTAACCGCAAGCTCAGGAGCAGGTACTATACTGGCTGCTGGTCCAGCAGCCACAAATGCACAAGTATTAACAGTGTCAATCTGTAATACAAATGCTACGTCAGTATTAATTCGACTTGCAGTAACAGCAACTGCCAACGGAACCAGTCCAGCATCAACGGATTATTTGCTTTACGATTATTATTTGGCTGGGTACGGTGTTATAGAATTTGGAGGTATTGTACTTAATAACGGGCAAACTATTGTAGCACGTAGCAATACTTCTAATGTGTCAGCAGTAACATACGGCATTGACGACGTAGCAAACAGTTCTAGTGGAATTCAAGGCAAGTATGATTTAAGTGCATCTACTTGGACACAAATTACTTCGGGACCCAGCGCCGGCAGGATTAGAACAGTTAGTGTATGTTTTGCCAACAGAAGCACGGCACCGTGTACATTGAGATTAGCAGCTTCTGCTACCCCAACATCACCTACAGGTACTGATTATTTAGAATACGGAGTTACATTGTCAGCTGGCTCTTACTTTGTGCGATCGGGTATTGTGTTAGATAACGGAAACGGAATCGGAGCATGGGCATCTACGTCCAGCATCAGCTGTGTTGCGTATGGAGTTGATGATGGCTCGACATAATTTTAAATAAATATATGTACTTAATTATAAAATCGTATTTTAGTAATACAATAAAAGGAATTTAAAATGGGAAGATTTGTTGCAACTAACGCTACTACTACTGCATACACACGAGCAGAAGTGTTTTCAACACCGGGTACAACTTCGTGGACCGTACCAGCCGGAGTTACCAAGGCAAAAGTTTTTGTTATTGGAGCAGGATCGTGTTATAGACCAACTCAATTTTGCTTCCAAGGTATTGGATGTTGCTCCGGAGTAGCAAGTCCGGGATGTAATTATTGTATGACATTCATGGGACACTTGACCGGTGCCGGTGGAGGTTATGCTGAGAAAACCCTAACAGACATTTATCCAAGTCAGTCAATGACCATCAACGTGGGCTCTCCAACTGGATTATCCGCAAGCAGCGCAGCTATTGGGTCAAACACAGTGACTGCTAGCAATGCTACAGAAACCGCGGTAAACTGGTCGTGCATTAGTAACAGCTCAGCAAGGTCAAATACACTAGATAATCCACTTACACTGGGATTTCCATTCCCAGTTTGCGGATACACTAACTGTATTTGCGGATACTTCAATGCTGGCGGCACTGCATCCGGTGGCGACATTAATCAAACTGGCGGCAAAGGCACTATTACACCCTATTTCTGCTATGATTCTTGTATGGACGTTGCGGTGGCCTCAGGCGGCGGTGGCGGCACATGTTTAAGAGGCTGTACAACTTGGTCGTGCAACAATTCTGGATATGATTACAGCTACGGCGGAACACGTTATAACTGTAACTGCTTCAATGGTCGAACATGTGCGTGTAATAACTGTAGCACTGTATGTGGTGGCCAATTCTATGTTGATGCAAACTGTATTTGTTTGATTTCATATCATAATGTGTTTGGAGGCCAATGCTACTACAACATGCCATGGACTAGTTGTGTGTGCCAACAGGCATGTAACAACGGAATGACATTGTGCGTGTCTAACTATGGCGCAGCAGCTGGCGGTGCCTCACAACACAAACATATATTTGCCGGCGCAAGTACACGCAGCAGTACTGGAGCATTCCCAGGAGACCCAATTGAAGCATTGTCAATACCGTTTACCACAAACACTGAAGCTGTGCCAACCGGCATTGGTGCAGAATCTGGACGAAGTGACGGCGCAGGTCTATGTGGTATGAGTGAGGTTCAAATTACGCAGTTTGCCAAAACAACCACTGCAGGAGCAACAGTCAACTGTTATGGCACCGGCACCATTTTGTGTTGTAAGAATTTTGGCCAAGACCACTTTAACTTCTATTTTGGCTCGGGCATAAGTCAATACCCGTGGGTGGGATTTATGGACATTGGAAATTCTAGCTTATCACCATCCTATACCGTAAAATGTTTCAACATTGGATTTAGTAGAGATTCAACGTTATATCGTCCGGCCAATGCTGCGGTTATACCACTGTCTCAATACAAATCTAGTACTGGCGCTTCGGTTGCTGATGTTAGATATGGCTATGGCGCAACAGTTCAAGCTGCGGGCTACGGTGGTGGTGGCAACAGATTGAATACCGCTGGCGGAAGTGGTGTAGTTGTAGTGGTCTATTAAGGAATAAAAATGGCAACATATATAAGAACAATAACAGATCAATATGATTTTAATATTGTAATTGATGTAACTGATAACGAAGTGTTTGTTAATACTACCGGATTTGATTGGGTAAACATTGGCGATCTTACTGCAACAAATGGTGACTTCTTTTACAACAATAAAATAATCTCACCTCACAGTGAAGATTATAAACTAATTGAAGAAATTCTGTTTGAAAAAGTTGAAGTAGAGAATGTTGCAATACGCGAAGCAGAAGAAATTCGTCGACTTCAAGCTGAGAAAGAATGGGCAGATGAAATGGCTCGCGCAGAAGCTGAAAATGAAGCGATTGCAGTAGCTGAACGGGCAGCGTCGTTGGCTGAAAAACCCAATTTGATTCCTGAGCACGAAAGAGCGTTGCCTCCTAACTTTGAAGAAATGCTCGAAGCCCTTCCAATACCAAAATTAATTAATTATCTTGAAGAATTTAAAGACCTTGAAATCACAATAGATGTATTAAAAGAGTGGGTTGCTAAAAATAAAGAAATGCAAAAATTTGCAGCAGCATTACAAACTGCAACAATGGAGGGGAAGAAAGTTATTTTTGATACACCGTATGTAAGAAATCAAGGAACTGAAAACGAAGAAACATTACCTTGGATGTACACTCCTCATCCTGATATCGAGCATTATCGATCACACATGCAACTTCAGCAAGCACAATTGGAGTTATTTTTAACCAAAATTAAATCAGATCTAGGGTTAGTATAAGTTTTAATCTGCTTTAACAAAAAATTTACCCCTTAATAGTAAAGTGATATATACTACTATTAAGGGGTTCTCATGAAGAAAGTGTTTAGTATTAGTGGCGGCGCAGGCCGTGTATTGTGTTCGATTCCAGCTTTGGAAAAGTATTATAAAAAACACGGAAATAACTTTTATATCTATTCTGAAAGTGGTATGGAGTTTTTTGCAGGTAACAAGAAACTACAAGATCTCACATACACACCAGATACAAAAGATGTATTTGAACACATTATCAGGCCCAATAACCTAGTAACACCAGAACCTTATAGAGAGCACGGATACTATAATCAAAAACGAAGTCTTGCAGAATCATTTGATTTCCTAATCAACGAAACTGAAGATCATTCTGATTTAGGTAAGCCACAGATTTACCTTTCCAAGTTAGAAGAAATGCATGCCATTGATGCTATTGAAAATGCAAAAAAACATCACGGCAAAGCAAAAACTATTGTGATACAACCATTTGGTAAATCTGCACAGATTGTGCAATCTGAAGTAATTGACCCAATGAGCAGATCACTTAATAAAGCAACATATCTAGCAATTTTAGAATCACTAAAAAAAGATTATAATATTATTTACTTTGGCGAACAACTAGAAGTTGACGACTATACTTTTAAAATACAAACTAACAGTAGAATGTGGGCTGCAATTATCGAAGCTGCTGATTATTTCATAGGATGCGACAGTGTTGGACAGCATATGGCCTACGCATTTGGTACCCCGGGCACTGTGATTTTAGGCAGTACGTATGCAAAAAATATTTCATACCCTGACTATTTTCAAATTATACAAAAAACACCCATGGATATTAAATATTTTCCTATTAGGATAAATGAACATCTTGACGGCGATTTAGCAAATAGATACAACGATACGTGTGTGGACTTTACTGCTAAAGAAACTACAGATTTGATTGAAAAAATTAGAACAGATATTAAAAAGAAAACAAAATGATACCGCTGACTGTGGTAGACAACTTTTACGACAACCCATTTGCAATTCGAGAATTTGCATTGGCACAGGAATATTCTAGATCAGAGTCTGACGCTTGGCCGGGATTGCGCACAAAGATGTTATTAGATATTGATAAAAAATTTTATAATAACTTTGTAGTTAAAGTATTAAATTTATTTTTTACTATCCCGGGTGACGATGTAGGATGCAATTTTGATGTATATTTTCAAAGCGTGTCTAACAAATATAGAACTGGGTGGGTTCATAAAGATTTCGGAGTATCGTTTACCGGAATTATCTATTTAAATCCAGATGCTCCACTGGCCAGCGGCACTAGTATGTATAGTGAAAAATATATTAATACTCGGCATACCGATCATACAGAAAAGTTTAACTTTTACAATAACATCCTAACTGATATAGAAATTTTTGATAAAGCAACAGATCATAATAATTCAAAATTTGTAAAAACTGCTGACATTTTAAATGTTTTTAACAGACTTACTATAATACCGGGAGATACATGGCATAACGGTGACGGATATTATGGTACAGATCTTAGTGATTCTCGATTGACGCAGGTATTTTTTGTTGAACTTAATGATAACGGAACTGCTAGAACTCCAGTTACTAGACTAAAAGAAATTAAAGTATGATACCAATAACTGTGGTAGATAATTTTTATCACGATCCCTATGCAATACGAGAGTATGCAATGTCACTTGATTATAGTCGAGAAGACAACTCACCATGGCCTGGATTTAGATCAGACTATTTAGAAGTAATTAATATAGATCTACACACGTTACTAAAGGCTAAACTAACAAAATTATTTTTTGAAGACATTACAGATGTTGCCTTTGAGTTGCAAGTTAATTTCCATTTAACTCCCGCATCTTTTGGAACCGGGTGGGTTCATACTGATATAGGTACTTCATTTGCTGGAGTAATATATTTAACGCCTAATGCCCCATTAGAGTGCGGAACTACTATTTTTAATAATCTTCCTCGTGAACTTAAACTTAGTATAGATGCTAGATATAAAGAAACTAATGGATATGAAAATCTTATAAAATCTGTGAAACAACATGCATTTAAAATAGCCGAATTAAGTATTGGAAATTCCAAGCCCTACGATATTATTAGAGAAGAACACAATAATAGATTCACTGAAAGTTGTAAAATATCTAATATGTTTAATAGATTAGTAATCTATCCTTCTAACTTGTATCACACTGAATCTAAATTTTTTGGTACTTCTCTAACTGACTCAAGGCTAACACAAGTATTTTTTGCAACAATTAAAACAACAAAATTATTTCCTCTTGATAGAATGTGGAGTGCTGCACAATAAATGTCACGGTTGTTTACATTTGGATGCTCGTTTACCGAATATGCATGGCCAACTTGGGCTGATCTACTAAGTTTACATTTTGATTATTCTGAAAACTGGGGGTACCGAGGAATAGGTAATAGAGGAATTGCTGAACGAATTGCAGAGTGTAGCGTAAAGAATACTTTTACCAAAGATGATGTTATCATAGTACAATGGTCAACCCATTTACGTAATGATTGGTATCATACACACAATTTGCCAGATGGACGACCTGCTGGCTGGAAAACTTCCGGAAGTATCTTTACAAATAATAATGCATTGCTGTATAATAAACAATGGATAAATTTATTTTTTCACGAACCTGCTTATATCATGCACACTCTTAATAATATTAAATTAGTGCAGGGATTATTAGAATCTACAGGTGCAATTTGGTATATGACCAGTATAACTGATATTAGACACTTAGCAATTGATTTAACAAACGAAAGCTATACACCATCTACAAACAACCTATTTGATTTACATCCAGAATTTATATGCTATAATAGTATATGGGAAGATTACAACTCACACTGGCTAACTCCATTTTATGATTTTGCCAACAACTACTCAGATGATAATTGGTACTTTAAAGATGACAAAGATAATTTATGGAAAGAGACACATTTGTCTACACGACAGTATAAAAAATGGATTTTAAAAGAATTAGGTAATTGTTTGTCAATACCACATAACTTGATACAAGAATTAGATAAATTAGATACAACAGTTGAAACTATAAAAGATTTGTCCAACACTATGTTCGAGTTCACTGATAAATTAAGGTTGTCAGAGTGTTTCAAAGAGATTAATTGGCCCAGTAAAATAAAAGGATTATGAATGACTCAAAAAAAAGATTTATGGATTGCAGGTATTGCTCGTGGACATAATGCTAGTGTATGTTTATTAAAAAACGGTAAGGTTGTTTTTAGTATTGAAGAAGAAAGGCTAAGCCGTCAAAAGTACGACGGCGGCCCGTATGCTGCAATGATCAAGATTAAAGAATACACTGACCAATTAGATTTTCTAGTCATTGCACACACACAACCATTAAGTGAAACTGCGGGGAAAGTTGACTTTACCGGAGACGATGTATATACTGGACTAGCACGTAAATTAGGGTTAATTAGTAGGAAAGAGAATCTACGCCAACACCCACAAGTTGTTGATTTAAGCCACATTCATCATAAACTTCATGCTGCCTGCGCATTTTATAGATCAGGATTTGATCGTGCTGCTGCCTTAATTGTTGACGGCGCCGGCACATTTATTCCATTGTCAATTCGAGAAGAACAACAAATTGGATGGGAAACAGAAAGTATTTACGACTGTGCATATCCTGTAACATTTACAACCAAATATAAACATATAGGATTACGTGGTCCTGATCCTGGCACTATAATGTATGATTTTCCTAGCACTATGTATAGTGAGCCCGAAGGGTTAACACACGAGGCAGTTATTACAGACCGCGCAGGTATTGTTAAAGTCTATGAAGCAGTAACAGAATACTGCGGCTGGCCAAGTATTGAAGCTGGCAAAACTATGGGGCTATTTCCATATGGCACTGCTAATACTAACATTCCTGACCTATTTGATAACACTTCGATTACTCCGTTGTCTAATAGAAACTTAATAGTTCCTACATATCCAAACGGTGCTAAAGTTAATTACGGACTATTTACTGAACTAAACAATCATGATAACGAAGATATTACGCTATTACAAAACCGAAGAGACTTAGCATACAGTGTACAAACTCAAACACAGGCCCAAGTTGTTAGATTAATTCGAAAGGCTGCAGAAATTACTGGGCACAAGAAAGTTGTTATCAGTGGCGGATATGGTTTAAATTGCGTTGCTAATTATCATTACCTACAAGAACTTAAAGACGAAGGTATTGAGATTTATGTAGAACCCATTAGTAATGATGCTGGTACTGCAATCGGCGCAGCTCTATTGATCTACAAAGACCTCGAACCTGACAGTAACATTGACTACTCTAAGGACGGATTGTACTTAGGGTTTGAATACAATTATACTGTTGACGATCTCAACACAGAAGCACAAAAATTTGGGGCAGAGGTGTTAGATGCAACGGATGAAGATGTAGTAGATTTACTAACAAATAAAAATATTGTTTGCATATATCAGGGACGTAGTGAAAACGGCCCCCGAGCGTTGGGCAATCGTAGTATACTGTTTAACCCAACATACAAAGACGGTAAAGACTTTGTAAACGAAGTCAAACATCGAGAATATTTCCGACCATTTGCGGGATCTATCTTACAAGACTATGTGCATGATTGGTTTGATTTACGTGGTATGGAAGATAGTCCGCATATGATGTATGCTGTAAATTGTCAACCAGGTATTGAAGAAAAAATTCCTGCAATTATTCACGTTGACGGGACTTGTCGTATACAAACAGTCACCGAAGAACAAAATACGCTTTATTATAATTTAATTAAAGCCTTTTATAATCGTACAGGTGTGCCAATTTTGTTTAACACTAGTTTTAACTTAGGTGGCGATCCTCTAGTAGAAACCTTAGAAGATGCTATAGAAACGTTAAGTAAAAGTGAGATCGAATACTTATATCTACCCGAACTGGGCAAATTAGTTAAAGTTAAGAACTAGTTTTTTTAATAACCATTATGTAGTAATCTGCAACATAATGGTTATTTCCTGGCCTGCGATGTGCATAGTATCGTTCTTCGTCCCACATCATTACATCTGCTAATATTCTAGAATGAGGTAACATTCTATACTTGTCAATTGCGCAGGCTGCTCTAACATTGGCAGTAATGTTTCTCTTCGATACAATCTTAAGACCGTGTTCTTCAAATGCGGTAGTTACTTCTTCCATTCGAATTTCATCAAAAGTGTCTGCATATAAAAACACACCATCTTGTTTTAGAGTTTTACTAACGCCATTTAGAAAATCATCATATAAAAAGTAATAATTTGCAGATTCTACATTTGTTATAATATCAAATTTTTCAGCCGTAAATGGCAAGTCCATTGCGCTACCTTGCACAAACTCTATACCACTATGAGTGTTTTTACAAAACTCAATTTGATTAGGATTTAAATCTAACCCCACTAATGTGTTAGTTTTGTAGTAGTCACGGAACACACTTAATCCTCCTCCCCTGCCGCATCCTATATCTAATATAGATCCTAAATCATTACTAAGAGATATGCCTGATTGTTTAAGTAATTCAATGTACAAGTAAGCCTGATGTTTCCAAATATGATGTAGTGAATTGAGTTCTGGATAACTGTCTAAAATTACAGGGTATCCATTTTTATCCAACGACATATATCCGTCATTCATAAAAATAAACCAATCTAAACCTATGGTTTGATTATGAATTTCGTTATATTTTTGAATTATTTGTTGGTGAAATAATTCTTTATCCATGTTTATTTGCGCCAATGCTATATCAGAATGCATATTATACAAAGTGAAAATTTAACACG
>Ga0209084_1001878_pt1 | contig 17018 bp, 15 predicted proteins | sample C_130820_MF_Meta_FD_187309 | JGI IMG/M metagenome (GOLD analysis project Ga0209084, IMG submission 187309) | Freshwater microbial communities from Lake Croche, Canada to study carbon cycling - C_130820_MF_MetaG (SPAdes) (version 2) | ecosystem: Environmental > Aquatic > Freshwater > Lake... | reverse complement strand
GTAAAACATCAGGGGCTAATGAACGAGAGCTTACTTGCAAGGCAGTCTCCAGCAGGCGTTGACGCAGGCTGTCGAGATTGGCACCTGTTTGTGCGCTGAGAAAAATACGCGGGACAGCAAGGTCATTAACGATAAAGACATCTTGCAACAACCGAGGCTGCTGGTCGCTGGCCAAAGCATCCATCTTGTTGAAAATCAGCAATTGAGGAACATCCGTTGCCCCAATATCGGCCAGCACCGATTGAACCTGTGCAATTTGCTCTGGGTAGTCGGCATGCGAGCAGTCCACCACATGCAGCAACAGGTCAGCATTGGTGGCCTCTTGCAAGGTGGCCGCAAAAGCGTCCACCAAGCCATGCGGTAAGTCACGAATAAACCCAACGGTGTCCGACAAAGAAATCTGGCACCCTTGTGCCTGACCATCAGACAAATAAAGTTGCCGCGTGGTGGTGTCCAGCGTGGCAAACAACTGATCGGCGGCATACGCCCTGGCCTTCACCAGAGCATTAAACAAGGTTGACTTGCCCGCGTTGGTGTAACCCACCAGCGACACATTGAACACTTGATTTCGCTCACGTTGACGCCGTTGGGTATTGCGCTGTTTTTTTACCTTGTCCAGACGTTCTTTGGTGCGTTTGATAGATTCACCAATCATCCGCCGGTCAAGCTCAATTTGGGTTTCACCAGGTCCCCCGCGGTTACCAATACCGCCGCGCTGCCTCTCTAAGTGTGACCAACGGCGTACCAGTCGGGTACTGACATACTGTAAGCGAGCCAATTCAACCTGCAACTTTCCTTCGTGACTGCGGGCACGTTGGGCAAATATTTGCAATATCAACATGGTACGGTCATTGACCGGCATCTCGAGTAAGCGCTCTAAATTGCGCTGTTGCGCAGGGCTTAAAGCTTGGTCAAACAAAATTTCGGAAGCACCATAGAGCAGCGCTGATTCTTTGATTTCTTGCGCTTTACCCGTTCCCACAAAGAGGGCTGCATCTGGGGCGCGGCGCTTGCAGGTCATTCGCATCACAGGCACCAAGCCCGCAGTGCTGGCGAGCTGGGCGAGTTCATCTAAATCGGCATCAAAATGAGGCATACCTAAGTCGACTCCCACCAATAAGACATTGGCCTGTAGATCAGGCTGGGGATTAGACAAAGTAAATAAAAGTACGCGAGTTAAGAGTGGGAAGCGGACTCATCAGCGTCGCCGTCAGCTTGGGCAAAATTCACTGGGCGACCAGGAACAATGGTTGAAATTGCGTGCTTGTAAACCATTTGGGTAACCGTATTTCTTAAAAGCACCACGTATTGATCAAAAGACTCTATCTGGCCCTGCAATTTGATGCCGTTGACCAAGTAAATAGACACAGGTACGTGCTCTTTACGAAGGATATTCAAGAAGGGGTCTTGTAAAAGCTGGCCTTTGGGGTTCACGATATTCTCCGTGTTGGGTAACTTATTAGTAACATACCACAGTCAAAAAAACCTTCACTAAAGTGATGATTAATCTTTGTCCACATAAGGATTGGTGGAGGACTTCATCTCTATGCGCAAAGGTGTCCCTTCAAGCGAAAAGGCTTTGCGAAAACGCCCCTCTAAAAATCGCTTGTAAGCGTCGGTGACATGCTCAAGCGAATTGCCATGAACCACCACCACAGGAGGGTTCATGCCGCCTTGGTGGGCATAGCGCAATTTAGGCCTGAACATTCCCGCCCGTTTGGGCGATTGAAACTGCACGGCTTCGAGCAACAAACGCGTCAAGATGGGTGTGCTCATTTTGCACATGGCAGCCTTATGGGCTTGGGCGATGGATTTCCACACCGGCCCCAAACCTTGACGCTTTTGAGCAGAAATATGATGCAATTTGGCGAACTTCAAAAACGCCAAGCGACTCTCTATAGAGCGCTCTAGCAACTCGCGCTGATACGCGTCCACCGCATCCCATTTGTTGACCGCCAAGACGACCGCCCTGCCCGTCTCCAAAATATAGCCGGCGATATGCGCATCTTGGTCGGTCACGCCTTGGGTGGCGTCAAGCAACAGCAAGGCCACATTGGAAGATTCGATGGCTTGCAAAGTTTTCACGACGGAAAATTTTTCAATGGCTTCAAACACCTTGCCTTTACGGCGCAAACCTGCGGTGTCAATCAACTCGAACTGCTGGCCTTCGCGCTCAAAAGGGATATGGATGGCGTCTCGGGTGGTGCCTGGCAAGTCAAAAGCCACCAAGCGCTCTTCACCCAGCCATGTGTTGATCAAAGTGGATTTACCCACATTAGGACGACCCACCACAGCCAACTTCAAAGGCTTGGGAGAGCCATCGTCTTCCTCATCTTCTTCGGGAAGTGCAAGGGCGCCCAAGGAACCGTCGAGCATGCTGCGAATGCCTTGGCCATGGGCGGCAGACACGGGCATCACCTCGCCCAAGCCGAGCTCGAAAAACTCAACCAAGCGGTGCCCTTCTTGCATGCCCTCGGCTTTGTTGGCGACCAGCAAACAGGGCTTGCCCAAGCGGCGTAAATAGTTGGCTATATCGTGGTCTTGCGCGTTGATGCCTTGTCGGGCATCGACCACGAATATCACAGCGTCCGACTCGGCCACCGCTTGCCGGGTTTGTTTGGCCATTTCTTTGAAAATACCACTCTCTGCAGTGGGTTCAAACCCGCCGGTGTCGATGACGATGAATTCTTGTTTGCCGTGCTTGGCGTTGCCGTAATGGCGATCGCGTGTGAGCCCAGCGTAGTCGGCGACGATGGCGTCGCGGGTCTTGGTGATGCGGTTAAAGAGCGTAGATTTGCCCACATTGGGGCGGCCCACCAAAGCAATCACCGGTTTCACAACAATGCCACTTTGATCAAGGCAGTTGGTAGGCCAGCAGCAAGCCGTTGCGTGTCAGCACAACAACGCCCCCATCAGCCAATGCAGTTGGTGTGGATGCAAAACCGCCCGAAGAAGTTTGTACACGGTTAATCAAGCTGCCGTCAGAGGTTGAAAGCAGGTAAAGCCAGCCACCGCTGTCGCCAACCACAATGCCTTTAGATGTGAACAAGGGGCCGGTAAGTTCGCGGTATTTCAATCGGTCTGAGTCCCACATTCGGTCGCCAGTTGTACGGCTCCAAGCTTGCACCATGCCATTGGACTCTGTGCCAATCAAGGTCTTGGCGTCCCCATCCACACCTTGTGAGCCCACAGAAGAACGGGTCCACAAAATACTGCCGCGCAAGGCATCGACACACCCCACTTGCGCTTGGAATGCACGCACACAAACGGAAGTGTCCACGCGAGAAGGTTTGGCGACCAAGTCGACCAAACGCTCTAGGTCGTTGATACCCCGCGGATTGGCAACTGGCACGTCCCATTTGATTTGACCGTTGTCGGGGTTAAGCGCCGTCAAGCGGCCACCCAATCCCACTAACAAGGTATTTTGAAACGGCATGAGAACACCGTTTTGCTTGAGAACCAATGGCTCTCCTGGGCGTTGCTGAACCCACAAGCGCTGGCCGCTTGCCAAGTCAAAAGCCAACACCGAGCGGTCTGCCATCATCATGAACACACGTTCGCCAGCAATCAAGGGATGGGTATAAGACTGGGAGGTCAAGCGGTTGCGCCATAAAACCTTGCCCGCTTGAAGCAATACCAATTCGTTGTTCAAAGTGACCACGGCCACATGCTCGCCATCGAAACCCGTGCCGGTGTTGAGAGCGGTTTTAAGGTCAAAGCGCCAGACAGCTTGTCCGTTGCGCACATTGACCACGGCGATCTTTCCCTCGTTCGAGGATAAGCTGACAAGTTCTTGCACCACTTGCAAGCTTTGCACAAAAGAAACGTCGTCGCCTATTTTGAATTTCCACAAAGCCTCAATCGGCTTGTCAGCTTTGATGGGTGAGATTTTTTCGGGTTGAGGTTTGGGGCTGCCGCAGGCGGTAAAAAGCGCAGCAGTTAGAACCAGCAGTGACCAACGAGTGATGGCAAAAGCCTTCATTTATTGAACTCGGCCGAGGTCACATCAATACCTAGCGTACCCAACTTGATTTCAATCAAGCGACGATACTCAGCGGATTCATCCATGCCTTTGTAGGCACTGGATAAACGGGCTTTGGCTTCATCAGCTTTGCCTTCAATCAAAGCAATATCGCCTATGCGGTCATCGAAAAGTGGCTGAAAACCAGGGGGAACAGTTTTGCCCTCCACCCAACTTCTCGCTTTGGCAGTGTCTTTGCTTTCTATGGCCAAGGACGACAGACGCAGACGAGCTAAAGCCACAAATGCCTCGTCAGGTGCGTGTTTGACCACCCATTCGAGAGATTTTTCAGCTTCTGAGTTTTGTTCTTTGTCAAAGTAGGTTTTGGCAGCCATCAGTGAGGCTTGGGCAGTCAAAGTGGTGCGCGCAAACTGGTCTTGCATATCGCTGAGGGAACGAGCCATCAAACTCAAGTCGGCTTGCTTGCTGGCATTTTCAAAGGTATCGAACAACACCGCGGCTTGCGTGGCTTGGCGTTGTTGCCAATAGTTCCAGCCATTCCAAGCGGCCAGTCCCACAAGTGCCAAGGTGAGCAACCCGGTGATAAGGTTGCCCCATTGGTTCCAAAAGGATTTAATTTGGTCGAGTTGCTCTTGTTCTTCGAGGTCGAGATGCGTAGCCATGGTTTCCTGATGAAGCGCTAAAACTAAAGTGCGGATTGTAGGCTGTGACCCCAGTGGCTGATATCAGCCAAGATCTCGGTGCGCTGAGCGCCTTGTCCATCGCGCAAAGACTTGACCGTGACCTGTCCCATTGCCAATTCATCGGCACCAAAAATCAATGCGAATGGGGCGCCGCTGCTGTCTGCTTTTTTGAACTGCGATTTCATGCTGCCCATGCCGGCAGCACTGTCGGCGGGTGCGTGCATTTGAACCGACACGCCTATGGCTCGTAATTGCTGCAAAACCGGCAAAACTTTGGGTAAAAAACCCTGTTCAGCCACAATGGCATAAACATCTGGCACCACCTCATCTGGAACGGCGCCTTGCTCGCGCAGCAACTCCAATACCCGCTCAACGCCTATAGCCCAACCGACAGCAGGCGCCGGTTTGCCACCGATTTGCTCGATCAAATAGTCATATCGACCGCCACCACAGACCGTGCCTTGCGAGCCCAGTTGCTCGGTGATAAATTCAAACACGGTAAGGTTGTAATAGTCCATGCCGCGCACCAAACGCGGGTTGATGGTGAAGGACACACCACTGGCTTGCAAGATAGCCTTGACAGCGCTGAAATGCGCCAAGCTCTCGGTGCCCAAAAAGTCCAACAACTTGGGCGCCGCATCATTCAAGGCCTTCATCGCTGGGTTTTTGCTGTCGAGAATACGCAAAGGATTGGTGTGCAGGCGACGCTTGGCGTCTTCGTCGAGTTGGTCTGCGTGTTGCTCAAAATAAGCAATCAAAGCGGCGCGGTGCTGCAAGCGCTCGGGCGGTTGTCCCAAGCTATTGAGTTCGAGTCTGATATCGCGCAGGCCAAGGGTTCGCCATAAATCGCAAGCTAGCAAAATCAATTCGGCGTCAATTTCGGGCCCACCAAAACCCAGCGCTTCAGCGCCAATTTGATGGAATTGACGGTACCTGCCCCGTTGGGGACGCTCATGGCGAAACATCGGACCCATGTAATAAAGGCGCTTAGGACCCTCGTAAAGCATATTGTGTTCAACCACCGCACGCACAACGCCCGCTGTTGACTCGGGACGCAAAGTGAGTTGCTCACCATTCAATCGGTCTTCAAAGGAGTACATCTCCTTTTCCACAATATCGGTGACTTCACCCAAACCTCGGATGAACAAAGCCGTGGGTTCGACAATGGGCGTACGAATATTGCGGTAGGCATGCAGGCGCATAACCTCACGCACAGACGCTTCTAGGGCCTCCCACCGCGCCGAATCGGGCGGCAATATATCGTTCATGCCTTTGACGGCGCTTAATTTATCTGCCATGGTTTTAAAGATGTGAGCAGCCTAGGGGCTGACTGCAAATTTTTTCTGTATGTAGTTTTCAACGAGTTCGTGGAACTCCTTGGCGATATTGTCGCCGCGCAAAGTGATGGCTTTTTCGCCATCAATAAACACGGGAGCCGCAGGCGCTTCGCCTGTGCCCGGCAGACTGATGCCGATATCGGCGTGTTTGCTCTCACCTGGCCCGTTGACGATGCAACCCATGACAGCCACTTTGAGGCCTTCTACACCGGGGTAGAGCTTTCGCCACACTGGCATTTGCTGGCGTAAAAAATCGTCAATTTGCTGAGCCAACTCTTGGAAGGTGGTACTGGTGGTTCGCCCACAGCCTGGACAGGCGGTGACGCTGGGCACAAAACTACGCAAACCCAAAGCCTGAAGAATTTCGGTGGCAATCAACACCTCTTGGGTACGTGCTTCGCCAGGCTGAGGCGTGAGAGACACGCGGATGGTGTCGCCAATACCTTCTTGCAGCAACAAGCCCAACGCCACGCTGGAAGCCGCAGTGCCTTTAACGCCCATACCCGCTTCGGTGAGTCCCAAGTGCAGCGAATGGTTGGTTCGCTTGGCCAGTTCGCGGTAAACCGCCACCAAGTCTTGCACCCCACTCATCTTGCAGCTGAGAGTGATTTGGTGACGCGCCAAGCCCAGACGTTCGGCCAAATCGGCAGACTCAAGTGCTGAAGTGACCAAGGCTTGGTACATGACCTGCTTGGCGTCCCAAGGATTGGCTCGCAATGCGTTGTCGTCCATGAGTTTGGCCAGCAGTTCTTGGTCCAAGCTGCCCCAATTCACGCCAATGCGTACGACCTTGTCGTACTTCACTGCAGCTTCAATCATTTGGGCAAACTGCTTGTCGTGCTTGTCGCCCTTTCCCACATTGCCTGGGTTGATGCGGTATTTGGAGAGTGCTTGAGCGCAATCGGGGTAATCGGTTAGCAGCCTGTGGCCGTTGTAATGGAAGTCACCAATCAAGGGAACATGCACGCCCATTTTGTCGAGCTGCTCGCGGATATAAGGAACTGCTTTGGCAGATTCAGGCGTGTCAACGGTAATGCGCACCATTTCAGAGCCTGCCAAAGCCAGCTCTTTCACCTGAATGGCGGTGCCGATGGCGTCTCCCGTATCGGTATTGGTCATGGACTGCACCCGCACGGGTGCGTCGCCCCCCACCGTGACCACATGGTCGCCCCAGCGCACTTGCGCCTGCAAACTTTGGTGGCGGGCGGGAACAGAAAAAGGAATGGGTTGTTCAGTGGAAGACATGGTTTGATTTTGCCGCATCAGGCATGGATACGAATGGTTTTGGCCCGTCTGCCCGACACGTCAGTGCGGTCTTGTATGTCGCCGGCCAACTGACCGCAGGCCGCAGCAATATCGTCGCCACGGGTTTTGCGAATGGTCGTGACGATACCCGCTTCACTCAATATGGCGGCAAAGGCTTTCACCCGCTCAGGGGAGGATCGCAGCAAACCGGAAGCAGGAAAGGGGTTGAAAGGGATTAAGTTGAATTTGCAAGGCATAGGCTCGCCCAGCGCGGGGCGAACCAAAGCAATGAGTTGAAGAGCTTGCTCGTCACTGTCGTTGACGCCGTCTAGCATGCAGTACTCGAAGGTGATGAAGTCGCGTGGCGCATGCGCCAAGTAGTCACGGCAACTTTGCAGCAACTCGGCCAAAGGGTATTTGAGGTTGAGGGGTACAAGTTGATCGCGCAAAGCGTCAGTGGGCGCATGCAAAGACACAGCCAAGGCCACGGGGCAGTCTTGGCCCAACCTATCCATCATGGGCACCACGCCGGAAGTAGATACTGTCACACGCCGGCGAGACAGCCCATAGCCATGGTCGTCGAGCATGGTTTTAAGGGCGGGAATAAGCGCTGCGTAATTTTGTAAGGGCTCACCCATGCCCATCATTACCACGTTGGAAATCACGCGTTCATCAACGCCGCGCTCTTGACGCAAAGTACTTTCAGCAAACCATAGCTGGGCAATGATTTCGGCGGTGGTGAGGTTGCGGCTAAAGCCTTGAGCGCCTGTAGAGCAAAAAGGACACCCCACTGCGCAACCCGCTTGGGAAGAAACACACAAAGTACCACGGTCGGTTTCAGGGATAAAAACGGTTTCAATCGCATTACCTTGCCCCACATCGAACATCCATTTGATGGTGCCGTCGGCAGAGTCGTGGCGACTGATAACAGGCAAGGCCGTCAACTGTGCATGTAACTGCAGTTTGTCGCGCAAAGTTTGCGCCAAATCAGTCATTTGCGAAAAGTCTGAGATTCCTCGTTGGTGTATCCAGCGAAATAACTGGACTGCTCGGAATCGCTTTTCGCCAAGCTCTAAGCACCAAGCAGACAAACCTGTCAGATCGAAATCGAGCAGGTTGGTCTTCATGGCTTAGCGAAGAAATACCAAATCAGTGACCAAACACGTTCATACCAGCAAAGAAAAAGATGATTTCTTGAGCCGCTGTTTCGGGGCTGTCGGAGCCGTGAACAGCATTGGCGTCGATGCTGTCAGCAAAATCGGCGCGGATGGTTCCCTTGTCGGCCTTCTTAGGGTCGGTAGCGCCCATCAGATCGCGGTTGGTTTGAATGGCGTTTTCACCCTCTAATACTTGAATCATGACAGGGCCGGAGACCATGAAATCGACCAAATCTTTAAAAAACGGACGCGCTTTGTGAACGCCATAGAAAGCTTCGGCTTCGCCGCGGCTCAAATGGGCCATACGCGAGGCAATGATTTTCAAACCGGCACCTTCGAAACGGGTGTAAATATGACCTATGACATTTTTTGCCACAGCGTCAGGTTTGATGATGGAGAGGGTACGTTCGATAGCCATAGTGATTTTTCCAAAAGTTGTCAAAAAACGGGAGAGCCTTAACTCCGAAACTAGATTTTAGCCTTGCGAGGCCTGGGCTTGGCACGGGCTGCTGATGTTTTTTGGTCGCGCCGCTGCCTAGACAGACTGTCCGCGCCTATAAAAAGCTCTCGGGATGGCGAGGCTTTGGCGGTTTTAGACGGTGTTCGCCTGAGCGTGCTGGGCCTGGCGGCAGGCGCTTGGTGCGTGGGCTTGGGTGCGCCTAAGTGCGAGGCACCGGCGCTACGGGTGAGTTGATCGATATCGGCCGCATCCAATTCCATCCAATCGCCACGCTTCAAACCACGCGGCAACACCATTTTTCCATATCGTATGCGGATAAGACGGCTGACCGCGTGGCCCACCGCCTCAAACATGCGCCTGACTTCGCGGTTGCGACCCTCTTGGATGGTTACGCGGTACCAACAATTGGCACCTTCACCTCCGCCGTCTTCCAAGCTGCCGAATTGGGCCATGCCGTCTTCTAGGTTGACGCCAGACAGCAGTTTTTCTTTCTCAAGATTGCTTAAAGCACCCAAGACACGCACGGCATATTCGCGCTCCAAACCAAAACGAGGATGCATCAATTTATTGGCGAGCTCACCCGAACTGGTGAACAACAATAGCCCTTCTGTGTTGAGATCCAAACGCCCAACTGCCTGCCATTTCCCTTGGTAAAGGCGCGGCAGCTTCCTGAATACCGTGGGTCGGCTTTGAGGGTCGTCACGGCTGACAATTTCACCTACTGGCTTGTGGTAAGCCAAGACTCTGGCGGGCATGGCTTGAATACGCACAGGCAAAGATCGCCCGTTGACCTTGATGCGGTCGCCAAATTTGATGCGCTGACCCACGTGAGCGAGTTCATCGTTGACAGTGATACGGCCCTCGATGATGAGCTTTTCCATCTCCAAGCGAGAGCCCAGACCCGATTGGGCCAAAACTTTGTGAAGCTTAGGGGTGTCGTCGCTCACGCGAGGCTCTCGCCGGAACCGTCAATCGGCGAATCTTCCAAAGCCATGGGCATTTGAGCAGGATCAACGTCATCAACTGCAGCAGTTAGATTGAAAAGAGCGTTTGTAGCGACTGGCGACTCAAGGGGCGGCAATTGGTCGAGCGAAGCAACGCCCATATCGTCTAAAAACTGGCGGGTTGTGGCGTAAAGCATGGGACGTCCCACAGTCTCCCGTTGTCCGATGACCTCGACCCAGCCTCGGTCTTCAAGTTGTTTAAGGACCAAGGAATTGATAGTGACGCCGCGTATGTCTTCCATGTCGCCTCTTGTCACCGGTTGGCGGTAAGCAATGATGGCTAAAGTTTCCATCGCTGCTCGGGAATATTTGGGAGGTTTTTCTGGGTGCAGGCGATCCAAATAGTCGCGCATATCGGGGCGACTTTGCATACGCCAACCGCTAGCGACCAAAACCAGCTCGATACCGCGCTGCATCCAATCGTTCTGGACATCATGTAAAAGTGATTTAAGCGTGTCGGCTCCCAGCTCATCGTTGAAGAGCTGGCGCAGCTCGCGCACCGACAAAGGTTGTGAAGCGCACAGCAGAGCGGTTTCGAGGACACGCTTGGCATCCAAGGTGTTCATAGCAGGTATTCCGAGGGAAATTCAACCGACTATTCTAGCTGAGCACTTCAGCCAGACCCCAATCTGACAAGGCTTGCGTCAAGTCGGGGGGCAAGTCTCGGCGAAATTGCAGCGACTCGCCGGTCATGGGATGGATAAATCCCAATTTATAGGCATGCAAGGCTTGGCGCTGCAGATTGGGTGTGTGCGCGCCACCATACAAGGTGTCTGCCAGCAAGGGGTGGCCGATCGAGGACATGTGGACGCGAATTTGATGCGTTCGCCCGGTGTGCAAAGTGCAGTGCACCAAACACCCTGCGTCTTGGCTTTCCAAGCAGCGCAAACTGGTGTGCGCCGTTTTGCCAGATTGCTTGGCAAGGTCCACCACCGCCATGCGCAAACGCTGGCGCGGGTCACGACCGATAGGCGCATCCACCTCGCGCAACAATGCACCGCGCCACGGGCGGTGTGCAATGGCGAGGTATTCACGATGAACTTGTCGTGCAGCAATCATCTGCACCAAAGCGTCCATAGCAGCTCGGGTGCGGGCCGTGACCATTAAGCCGCTGGTGTCCTTGTCCAAGCGATGCACGATGCCGGCGCGAGGAATCAACTTGAGTCCGGGGTCCAGATGCAACAAGCCATTCAGCAAGGTGCCGCTCCAATTACCCGGAGCAGGATGAACCACCATGCCCACAGGTTTGTGGATGACACGCAAGTGCTCGTCTTCAAAGACCACATCGATAGACAAATCTTGGGGCACAAAAGCTTGTGACATGTCGGTGGGTTGCAAGCGAACTTGGCAAACCTCGAATGCTTTAACCAAATGGGCTACTTTGCTGACCACCTGATCGCTCAAGGTGACACAGCCTTCTTCAATCATGTGTTTCAAGTGGTTGCGAGAAAACTCAGGTAATAAACTGACCAAAGCGCGGTCTAGCCTTTGTCGGTGCAGCTCTGTGGGTATGGCGAGTTCGCGTACTTCGACTTCAGTGGCGAGATCATCATTTTCTATTTCCGCCAATGTCGGGGGTGCTGCTGTTACTTCTTGGGTAGGGCTCATCGTTGATAATGCATGCCATTCAAAGCCTAAAGGTTGACTGTGTTGAGATTACTTTCATTATCGGTGGTGTTGGCAACGCTTGCGCTGTTGGGTTGCGCTGTCGAGGAAAAAGACAAAACCCTTAAGCTCAAGCCCGAGGAAATTTACGCAGAAGCCAAAGACAATATGAACGGCAATTTGTACGACAAAGCAATTGTTTTGTACGACAAACTTGAAGGCCGAGCAGCTGGTACCGTGCTGGCACAGCAGGCCCAGTTGGACAAAGCTTACGCTCAGTACAAAAACGGCGACCGCGCTACTGCCATGGTCACTCTCGATCGGTTCATCAAACTCAACCCCGCCAGTCCAGCCATCGATTACGCGCTGTACCTCAAAGGCACGGTCAACTTCAATGATGACTTAGGGTTACTCTCCAAATGGTTCAAACAAGATTTAGCCGAACGCGACCAAATGGCCGCTCGTGAGTCTTTTGAAGCCTACAAAGAGTTGGTCACTCGTTACCCCAATTCAAGCTACACACCCGACGCCACCCTGCGAATGCGTCACATTGTGAATTTGCTGGCCCAATCGGAAATTAAAGTTGCACGCCATTACTACAAAAAAGGTGCTTATGTGGCGGCCATCAACCGAGCACAAACTACACTTAACGACTACCAAAATATTGCTGCGGTTGAAGATGCTTTGATTATTTTGATTGAATCGTATGAAGCTTTGGGGCTGACCAAGCTCAAGGACGACACCCTCAGAGTATTGGAAAGTTCTTACCCGAAAAGTCACTATTTCACTGACAAAGCCCCGCCCCCAGTTCCTACTAAGCGTTGGTATAAGTTTTGGTAATGGCGCTTAAAGCGTCTATGAGTTCAGGCAATGTTTGAACCCTCTGCATAGGGGGTAAATTGCTAAGCAAGCGCCGGCCGTAACCGGTACTGACCAAGCGGTTATCGCAAATCACCAAAGCGCCATGATCGCTTTCGCGCCGAATCAAACGCCCTGCACCTTGTTTAAGTGAAACTGCGGCCTCAGGTAAAAAATAATCGTTGAACGAACTTCGACCTTGCGCCTCAAGCCGCTGACCGCGAGCTTCCACCACGGGGTCATTGGGTGGCGGAAAAGGCAATTTGTCGATGATGACTGCTTGTAAAGCGTCGCCCGGCACATCAAAACCTTCCCAAAAACTGGCGGTTGCCACCAACACGCATGCTTGCTTACCTGGCTCAATGGCTTGTCGAAAGCGCTGCATCAATTGCCGCTTGGGACTCTCGCCTTGCACCAAAACTTCCATCTCGCCCGACGCTCCCAATTCCGCTTGCAACTGCGCACCAATGGCGCGTAAAGCCCGCGAAGTGGTGGTCAACACCAAGGTACGCCCGCCCAATGCCCGTGCAACTTGCACCGCCACTTGCCCCACCGCAGCACTGTGCTGTGGGTCTTTGGGTGAAACCATATCGCGGGGGACGTACAACCAAGCTTGGGCTGCATAGTCAAAAGGACTGTCAACGCGTAACACCTGTGCTTGAGTGAGACCACAAGGCTCAGTAAACCAACTCAAACGCTCGTCCTCGCCCAAAGTGGCCGAAGTAAATATCCAGCTGCGGGGTAAATCTAAAGCTTGGCCTTGGGCATCAGGTACTGTGACCACGCTTTGCAGCAAACGATTTTTCATTACCTCAGCGATGTCCAAGGGCGCTTCCATGCAACGGGCTTGCGTACCCACCTCCAACCAGCGGACTGACCCCTCAGGGCACTCTTGTGAAAAATGGGCAATCAAGCCTATGACGCCACTGACACGTTCATGCAAACGTTGAAACTCTGGTGCAGCCTCCACCACAAGTTCGAGGGATTCCAGCAGGGCTTGCGACCGTTGGGTCAAGATCAGCATGGCAGAGGCCCAATCTTGCGGGTCTATGCCCTGGGGATAGCCAGACAGCCAACGCAAGCGAGAGTTGGGGGGATGCTTGCCAATTAACAAACGCAAATCGCGCAAAGACTTTTCAAACTCAGCCACCAAGACTTGCCAATCGGCCAAGCCTTTGGCCATCTGTAAACCACAGGCCAGAATGTCTCGCGCTAAATCGAGCAGTTGTCCCAAGCCCAGTTGTTGGCCCAAAAACTGTATGCCGGTTTCATTCAGTTGATGGGCCTCATCAAACACCACCACTCGCACACTGGGGAGCAGTTCAGCCATCCCGCCTTCGCGCATGGCCAAATCAGCAAAAAACAAATGGTGATTAATCACCACCACATCGGCAGCCATGGCTTCTTTACGTGCGGCATTCACATGGCATTCTTTCCAAAAACTGCAGGTCGAACCCAAACAGTTGTCGCGGTTAGAAGTGATCAAGGGAATCAGGGGCGAGCGTTCATCTAAGGTGGGCATCTCTGCCAAGTCACCGGTACGCGTGGTGTTGGCCCATGTTTGAACTTGGGCCAAAGTTTTAATCGAAGCTCTGTCAGGCAGAGTGCTCGCTTGTTGCGCCATGAGCAAACGTTGTTGGCACACATAACTGCCCCTTCCCTTGAGCATGGCCAAACGCAGTGGCAAACCCAAAGCAGCCAGTAAGTCGGGAATATCTCTTGCAAACAATTGGTCTTGCAAGGTTTTGGTGGCGGTTGACAGCAAAACTCTCTCGCCGCTTAGCAAGGCTGGCACAAGGTACGCAAAAGTTTTGCCCACACCCGTACCCGCCTCCACCACCAAAGACCCACCATGAACCAATGTCTCAGCAACAGCCACAGCCATTTGGGTTTGGCCTGCTCTGGGTTTGAAGTGGCTGGTTGATCTGGCCAATGGTCCCAAGGGGCCAAACACCTCCTTGACTGCATCCGACAATGGGTTTGTCAAAACAAATCCATCATGGTTTATCCAGTGGTTTGACTGGCAAGGGCGCTGCCCCTGGCAAGCCGCGTTGGACACGATTGCGCTCAACTTGCTCACGATTCTCCTGCGCAGATTGCAATTTTTGCAAATACTTTTCGCGCTCGATACGTGCAGCCTCAACTTTTTCCGAGTGAGCGCGTTGACGATCAGTTAAGTCTTTTTCACGTTGGGAATTTTTTTCTAAATTTGCTGCTTCGCGGGCTTCTTTATCAAGACGATCTTGGTTTTTTTCGAGATTACTCTCGAGCTTGTCTAAGTGTTGTTGAGAGCTACGGGCGCGACGCTGTGCATTTTCGGTTTGGCTGTCTAAACTGTTTTTTTCTTCAATACCTTGCAAAGCAGCTGCGCTGCGTTGCTTGCGCTCTTGGTCGTTCAATACACGTTCTTGTGCTCGCAGCTTATTGGTTTTTTGAAGTCGAATCTTCAAAGCCTCATCTTTGCAATTATTGACATGCAGTTTTTGGTAGCAAGCTCTGAGAGAGCTGCTGTACTCGGACTCCATTTGTGCGCGTTCAGTTTTGATTCGCTCACGCTCACTGGCAACGTCCAGACCTTGTACAACGTTTTCTTGCGCTTGCAAAACGGGCAAGCAAGCAAAAAGGGCAAAGAATCCTGACAGCGCAATGGTTGAATGTTTCATGTCAGCGAAGTATCCACCATACGTCGCCCCAGCGTTAAAAATGAGCCCGACTGCATTTCTCGCAACCTAGACGCAGTGCGGGGAAACTCATGCGACATCGGCCCTTCGGTGTACAAGGCTTCAGGCTCGACATCGGCCATCATCACCAACTTGACCCGTCGGTCATAAAGCACATCTATCAGCCAAGTAAAACGCCTAGCCTCCGAGGCCATGCGGACTTCCATTTGAGGTACACCACTCAAAAAAACCGTGTGAAATTGGCTGGCAATTTCAAGAAAGTCGTTTTGCGATCGAGGTCCGCCGCACAAGACTTTGAAATCAAACCACACCATCCCGCCTGCTCGGCGTTTGGCCCATATTTTTCGGGACTCAATCAATAACAAGCCGTCTTGGTCTGGCATCTCGGCCAAGCGTTCAAAGGTTTGGTGCATCAACGCTTCGTTGGCTTCGTTGCAAGGGCTCAAATAAAGCTGGGCCTGCTCCAACATACGACCACGGTAATCGGTACCGTGGTCCACATTCACCACAGCCATGGTGGCGTTAAGCAAATCGATAGCCGGCAACATGCGGTCGCGGTGCAAGCCGTCAGGGTACAAATCGCTTGGCTTGAAGTTGGAGGTGGTGACAAAGCCTATGCCATTGACTTGCATGGCAACCAACAAGCGATGCAAGATCATTGCGTCGGTGATATCAGCAATATGAAATTCATCAAAACAAATCAACTTGAAACGTTTGGCCATGCGCCGACCCAGTTCATCCAAAGGGTTGACTGTGCCTTGGAGTTCATGAAGTTCTTTGTGTACCTCGCGCATGAACTCATGAAAGTGCAAACGGGTTTTGCGCTCAATAGGAACGGCTTGGTAAAAGCAATCCATTAAAAAACTTTTGCCCCGCCCTACCCCCCCGTAAAGGTAAACACCTTCTGGAATAGAAGGATGATTAATTAGCTTTTTAACGGCATTGGCTCTTTTAAGCTTGTAATGCGCCCAAGCCTGCGCGCAAACATCGAGGGCAGCAACTGCTTGAAGTTGAGCCGGATCGCTGGCAAAACCTCGCGCTTTAAGCTCTTTCTGGTAAATCTCTGAAACCGACATTGAACCTAGTGTTTATTTAGCAGGTCTTTTCATTTGACACGACGTCGGCTGTGAGCTGATGTAGGCATCCCAAACCGCTTCCGTGCGAAAACCATAACCCGTGTTTTCCGCATCGTACTTCACACCCTTGGAGCCTTGCTTGGCCCAAACGCCCAAAAAGAGAGGCGCCTCAAGTTGGTGATCTGTTTTTCGCATTTTGACTTCACCTAAGGGGCTTTTGTAGGATAAGCCCTCCAAAGCAAACGCCACGGTTTTGGCGTCAGTTGACTTCGCGTCTTTGATGGCTTGGAAAAGCATATTCATGGTGTTCCAGTGGGCGGCAAAAATAAAATCTTCGTTGTATTTCCTTTTATAAGCCACAGAGATTTTTTCAAGCTCTGGGGTATTTGCATTTCCCAGCCAATTCCAAATGACACCTACTTTATTGACACCCCAAGACCCCATTTGGGTTGGCGTACCTGGGTTGTTGGCATTCAGGGTGAAGAAATTCACATTCAAACCAAAATCTTTGGCAGCCTTTAACAGCAAAGTTAAATCGCTGCCCCAATTGGAAGTGATGACAGTGTCTGCGCCCGTGGCCGCGATTTTGGCGACATAAGGTGCGAAGTCTCGAATTTGCGCCATGGGAATGAATTCATTTGCCACCAGCTGTATATCGGGTCTTTTGCGGCCGAGATATTCTTTGGCCGATTTGGAAACTTGTTGTCCATGGGTGTAGTCTTGGTTCAAGAGATAGACCTTCTTGATATCCTTGCGCCCCAACATATAGGTGGTCAAGGCTTCCATTTGCATCTCGCTTGAAGGATAGAAGCGGAAGTGCCAAAAACTGCAGCGGTCATTGGTTAGCAAAGGGTCCATGGCCGAATAATTCAAGTACACCATGGCTCGTTCTGGTTCACGCTCGGCCAACTTATTGAGGGCGTCCACCAG
>Ga0209084_1001877_pt1 | contig 17019 bp, 14 predicted proteins | sample C_130820_MF_Meta_FD_187309 | JGI IMG/M metagenome (GOLD analysis project Ga0209084, IMG submission 187309) | Freshwater microbial communities from Lake Croche, Canada to study carbon cycling - C_130820_MF_MetaG (SPAdes) (version 2) | ecosystem: Environmental > Aquatic > Freshwater > Lake... | reverse complement strand
CCGGGGCGCGGAGTTGTGCGTGAGAGTCCGCTGAGATGCACACTCGCCAGCAAGCTGGCTTGGCCTGGCGGCAGCAAGCTGCCGCACTCCGTGGTGCGGGCAGATTTTTTCCGCGGCAAGCCTTTGACGTAGCCCCCTGTGACCGGCATGGTGTGCCCGCCATGGCCTTCGCCGATGTTTTTCCAGACCTACTTGAGCGCCCCACACCCTTGATGCGGCGCTTCTGGCGTTTGCTCGACGCGGAGGCCGGCGAACCGCTCGAATCTCTGGCCCGCCGCAGCCAGCAACTCACCCGCCGCCACTTTGGCAACACCATGCGCTTGTTCGCGCCCCTGTATCTCTCCAACGAGTGCGTCAACAATTGCAGCTACTGCGGGTTTTCCCGCGATGCCGCCATCCTGCGCAGCACCCTGAGCGTCGAACACGTCGTGCGCGAGGCCCGCCACCTCCACGCACTGGGTTTCCGCAATTTGCTCTTGGTCGCTGGCGAACACCCGAAATTCGTCTCCGAGGGCTACCTCCAACGCTGCCTCGACGCCCTCGCCTCCTTCATTCCCACCCTCGCCATCGAGGTCGGCCCGATGGAGGACGCCCAATACGCCGAAATCGTTCGCCACGGCGCGGAGGGGCTCGTCGTCTATCAGGAGACCTACGAGCGCAACGTCTATGCCACGCTGCACACGGCCGGGCCCAAGCGCAACTTTGATTGGCGGCTCAATTGCCCCGAGCGAGCCTACGCCGGGGGCTTTCGCCGAATTGGCATCGGTGCTTTGTTTGGGTTGGCCCCTTGGCGAGCGGAGGCGATGGCGCTGTGCGCCCATCTCGAATACCTCTACAAACATTGTTGGAAAGCCCAGTTCACCGTCGCCTTTCCGCGCATGCGCCCCTACGCCGGCAACTATCAATACCAGCCCGATCCCGCCCTGCTGCTGCCGGACCCAGCATTCGTCAGACTCATCGCCGCCTTTCGCATCATCTTCCCGCAAGTGGGCATCGTCGTTTCCACCCGCGAGCCGGCACCCCTGCGCGATGCCGTGGCCAGCCTCGGCGTCACCCACATGTCCGCCGGGGCGCGCACTGAGCCCGGCGGCTACACCGGTGCCGGCGACGACGACCTCCACCTCACCGTACGCGGCCGCCGCGTCGAACTCGCCAGCAAGTCCGGCTGCGACAAAGCCACCGAGCAATTTCAAATCAGCGACACCCGCAGCAGTGCCGAGGTCGCCACCATGCTCCGCGCCCAACACCTCGATCCGGTATGGAAAGACTGGGACGAGGCCTTGCTCGCTTCTGACTAGCTTGCCTGCTGCAGCCCATTATGGAGCGACGACCTTACTGTCGTCGTGCGGAAGCACCGCCCATGAAACAGAGCTTTCGGCACTCATTTATGGGCCGCTCTTCCGCTTCCACCACACGAATGTGGTGGCTCCTTACCCCAAGTTACTCCTCGGCTCAGCCTGAAGGTGCCTGCCAAACAATTCATAGCTCTTTCATTATCCGTGTAATCTGTGTAATCTGTGGTTCCTCTTTTCCTTTCTAGGATCATGTCTCCGCTCGAAGCTCTAACCGCTCTGAACCTGCTGCCGAAAATCGGCCCGATCCGGGTGCGCAGGTTATTGGAAGCATTCGGCAATGCCGCCGCCATCCTCGCCGCTCCCAAGGACCGGCTGCTGCGCGTCGATGGCATCGGCGAGGAGACCGCCAGCATCCTGCGCGCTTGGCAGGACCACGCAGATCCGGCCGCCGAGCTCAGCGAAGCTGCCCAGCGCGGCATCGCCGTCATCACCCAGGATGATGCGGACTATCCGGCCCCGCTGCGCGACATCTACGACCACCCGCTGCTGCTCTACGTCTGGGGCAAACTCGAAGCGCGCGACCGCCACGCCATCGGTATCGTCGGTTCCCGCCGCGCCACCACCTACGGGACCCAGGCGACGAAGAAGTTTTCCTATCAACTCGCCCATGCCGGTTTCACCATCGTCTCCGGCCTAGCCCGCGGCATCGATACCGCAGCGCACGAAGCCGCGATTGCGGCGAGCGGGCGCACCATCGCAGTGATTGGATCCGGCCTGGCCCAGCTCTATCCACCCGAAAACCTCGGCCTAGCGGAAAAAATTGCCACCGGTCACGGTGCCGTCGTTTCCGAGTTTCCGTTGCATACCGCCCCGGACAAACAAACTTTTCCGATGCGCAACCGCATTGTCGCCGGCTGGGCGCGGGCCGTACTTGTCATCGAGTGCCCTGCCTGGTCGGGATCACTCATCACTGCCAACCTCGCCACTGAATACGGCAAACCCGTCTTCGCCGTTCCCGGGCCGATCGACAAACCGACCTTTGCCGGTTGCCACCAACTCATCCGGGAGGGAGCTACCTTGGTCGCCGATCCCAGCCACCTCCTCGATGATCTCGGCGAACTGCCCTTCGCCCGCCAGCCCTCGCCCGCCGAGCCGCCCGCTTCCATCCCCGAGCTTCCCGCCGAGGAAGCCGTGGTCTTTGCGGCCGTCACCAGCGACGAAGCCGCGGTGGACCGCATCATCGAACGTTGCGGACTGCCCGCCCACGTCGTCACCGCTACCCTCATGAAGCTCGAAATGCGCCGCCTCGTGCGTGCCTTCCCGGGCTTCCGCTACGCGCGGCGCTGAAGCCTGTGAAGCGCCAAAAATAAGGACCGCTCCCGTGGTGAGGAGCGGTCCTGACTTGATTTGGCCTGCAATTTCGTCGGTGACGGTAGCCGACGAAATGCCGGTATTCACCACCCAGTCGAGCGTCACACCGGTCAGGGTTCCCCCTTGGGTGTCGAACTGGGCAAAGCTCAGGGTCGGGTAGTTCACCTCTGTACTGGTTGAGGTGGCGTCCCGCCGCCATGGGAGCGCGGGGGTGGGCTGGCCCGCCTGGGAGTGCGGGGGCTCGCCACCGCCTGGGCAGGGGTGGGCTTGCCCACCGGGGAGCGGAGCTATCCATGAGCTGCCGATGCCACAGCAGCGTGGGCGATAGCCGATACGCGCCAGCAAGCTGGCTAGGCTAGGCGGTGGCGAGCCACCGCACTCCAGTCGCACACGCGCCAGCAAGCTGGCTTGGTTAGGCGGTGGCGAGCCACCGCAGTCCTAGGCTCACAGGAGGAGTTTTTTCAGGCCGTTCCAAGCTTGGCCAGGGGTGTGGAGGTAGCGGATGGAGCCACCCTCGATGAGCAGGGTGCTGGGCAACTCCATGGCATCGTAGTCCGGATGGCAGCTGACGAGGCGCAGCACACTGGCGGCAGATTGGCGCCATAATTCCTCGAACGCCTGGCGGGCAAAGATATCCAAGCCGCTGAAAGGTTCGTCGAGGAGGAGGATATTGCCGCAGTCCGGACGCACGGAAGACTCGGCGAGGATGAGACTGGTTTTGCGGCGATTGCCGGTGGAGAGGCGGCCATAGGGTTTGCGCACATCCAACTCGATGCGCTCGGCGAGAGCCAGCGCGCTCTGGCAGCGCTCGGCGGCCAGCAGCGCGTGAAACAGCGCCTTGGCCGTCATCTCCGGGTCGAAATGCAAGTCTTCAGGCAGGTATTGGGTGAAGCCCGTGGCTTGAAAGGTCCCCGCCATCGGCTTGTGGCTGCCGGCGAGAGTCCGCAGCAGCGTCGTCTTGCCACGACCATTGCGAGCTAACAAAAAATGTGTGCCCCCACCCAAGGCCACCTCCTCCTCGAGCCGGGCCAGCACCGTGCCATAGCCGATTGCCAAACCGGGGTGCATCAGAATGCTTGGCGCAGGTGCGGAGGGAGTCATCGTTGAATCTAGACCGTTGACTGTGGTTCTATGCCATGCCGCTGGTCAGTCAAGGGAAATTAGATTTTACGCAATACCCACGGCCGGACAAGATCGGCGATTTTTATGCGTGACTGGTGCGGCAGGGCTGGTAGAACCGTTGCACGAACCATGGCGGGAAAATTGACTTACCAACAGGCCGGGGTGGACACGCGCAAAGCGGCCGCTCTGGTGGGAGACATCGGGGCGCATGTGCGCCGCACCCAACAAACGCGCAAGCTGTGGGGAGCCTTCGGGCTATTTGCCGCTTGCTACGATTTGAGCGCTTACCGCGAGCCGGTCATCATGACGGGCTGCGACGGAGTGGGCACCAAATTGGAGTTGCTGCTGGAGCACGATTTATTGGAAATCGCGGGCAAGGATTTGGTGGCGATGAACGTGAACGACATTTTGACCACCGGCGGCGATCCCTTGATGTTTCTCGACTACATCGGTATTGCGGCGCTCGACGAGGCGCGCATCACGCGACTCATTGCCGGCATGGCCGATTATTTGGCAGCCTGCGATTGCATCCTGGCCGGCGGTGAAACCGCGGAAATGCCCGGCATCGTCCCTCTCGGCATCATCGAATTATCGGGGTTTTGCATTGGCTGCGCGGAGAAAAGCGCGCTGGTGGACCCGACGACGGTGGCGGTGGGCGATGTGCTCATCGGCTACGCGTCGGATAGTATCCACGCCAATGGCTGGTCGCTGGTGCGGCGCGTGTTGCGCGATCATGCCGGAGAAGTCAGCAACGAGGAATTGCTCGGCTGGTTGCAGCCGACCCGACTCTATCACGACGTGGTGCGGGGCTTGCGGGCCGCGGGCGTGCAGCCCAAAGCCATGGCGCACATCACCGGCGGCGGCTTGCCGGAAAATTTGGAGCGCTTGTTCCGCGGAATGGGCGCAGATTTGGAAATTCCGCGCTGGGACTTGCCCGGCATCGACAAACTCCTCTCCCACGTCGATCCGTCCGACCGCTTCCACACCTTCAACATGGGCATCGGCTGGGTCGCTATCGTCGCCGAGGCCCAGGTGGATGCCGCCCTGCAAGCCGGTCCCGGCGGCGTGGTGCTCGGCCGGATGGTGCCCCAGGACGGAGTGCGCGTGAAGGTGCGCGGCGAGTGAGGCGGCGAATTTTCCTACTATGAGCGATTTCCTCAGTCATGAATGCGGCATCGCAGCGTTGCGCTTGCGCAAACCGCTAGCCTATTACCAGGACCGTTACGGCAGCAGTCTGTGGGGGCTGAACAAGTTGTTTTTATTGATGGAAAAGCAGCACAACCGGGGCCAGGACGGCACCGGGATTGGTTGCGTGAAGCTCAACATGCCCATTGGCCAGCCGTATGTGCAGCGGCGGCGCGGCATTGAGAAGGATGCGCTGGCGGAGATTTACCGCAAGGAATTGAAAACTTACCACAAGCTCGCCCGCAAAGGCCTCCTCAATCCGAAAGATCCAGAAAGCGTCAAAACCCACTTTGATTTCGGCGGCGAGGTACTCATCGGTCACTTGCGCTACGGCACGTCGGGCGAATTTGACGCTGGCTCCTGCCATCCGTATTTGCGCCGCAACAACTGGCCGACGCGCACGCTCATGGTGATGGGCAATTTCAACATGACCAATGCGGCGGAGCTCAACCAGGTGCTCATTGAACGCGGCCAGCACCCGGTGTTTGGGACCGACACCCAGACGGTGCTCGAGGAAATCGGCTACCATCTCGACGAGGCCCACACGGATTTGTATCGCCGCTTGCGCGATGACGGCGTGCCCGGCCACGAGATTCCCTCGCGCATCTCCGCCGCGCTGGACCTGCCGCGGCTCATCACCGAGTCGGCCGCTGCTTGGGACGGCGGCTACTCGATTTGCGGGGTCATCGGCAACGGCGACATGTTTGTCATGCGCGATCCGCGCGGCATCCGCCCCTGCCACATGCTCGTGACCGATGACGTCATCGCCTTCACCTCCGAACGGGTGCCGCTGATGACCATCTTCGAGGTGGAAGCCGAGCAAGTCCAAGAGGTGGAACCCGGCAGCGTGGTAACCATCAAGGCCGACGGCTCGATGACCACTACCTCGTTTGCCGCGCCCCAGCCGCATACCCCCTGTTCGTTCGAGAGAATTTATTTTTCCCGCGGCAATGACCCCCAGATCCATCGGGAACGCAAGGCCATGGGCGCGGTATTGGTCGCCCAAGTCGTCGACTCTATCGACGGCGCGTTCGACAAGACCGTCTTTTCGTTCATTCCCAACACCGCCGAGACCGCCTATCAAGGGCTGATGGACGGGCTGCGACTGCACCGCCGCGAGGAGGTGCGCGCCGCTCTTCTCAAGAGTGCCGCCGAGGGCAACCTCACCCCCGAGTTGGTCGATGACTTGATTCTGCGCAATTGGCCGCGCGGCGAAAAGGTGGCCAACAAGGACATCAAGATGCGCACCTTTATCACCCAGGATAAGAGTCGTGATCAAATGGTGTCTCTCGTCTATGACATCACCTACGGCCTCGTCAATCCGGGCGATAACCTCGTCGTCCTCGATGACTCAATCGTCCGCGGCACGACACTGAAAAAATCCATTCTCAACATTTTGGCCCGCACCCATCCGGGCAAGATCATCATTTGTTCCACCGCTCCGCAGATCCGCTATCCGGATTGTTATGGCATCGACATGGCCGAGCTCGGCCGCTTCATCGCCTTCCAAGCCGCCGTGGGCCTGCACAAGCGAGCCGGCCGGGCCACCTTGCTTGACCGCGTCTACCAAAAATGTCTGACCGAGATGGACAAGCCGCCAGCCGAGCGCGCCAATTGCGTCAAGGAGATCTATGCCGCCTTCAGCGACGAGGATATTTCCGCCGAAATCAGCCGCATGATTTACCCCGAAAAAACCGATTGGAAGGGCCAGGTCGAGGTGATCTTCCAAACCATCGACAACCTCCGCGCCTCCATCGAAGGCCCCACCGGCGATTGGTATTTCACCGGCGACTACCCGACCCTCGGCGGCTTCGCCATGGTCAACATGGCCTACATCCGCTGGCACGAAGGCATCAGCGGCCGCAGCTACGACCTGCCTCTGTGAGGCGGGCGCAAGAATAGCCGCCGCCTTGTAGCGGCGCGTCTATGACCGCCGCTGCCAATGAATCGCCAGTCCACCCGCTTTTCCCGCGCGCCATCACATTCGCATCGGCGGTCACAGGCCGTCGCTACAAGCCATCTCAGATGGCTTGCGACAGTTATTATTGCGCTAGGCGCTTGGCGGCCTGCAATTGGCCACAGCCGGCGGCCACGTCGATGCCGCGGCGTTGGCGCAAGGTGCAGGGGAAACCGGCGGCCCGCAAGACGCTCTGGAAGGCGTGGCCCGCGGTGCTGGGCGTTCCGCCAAAACCGCTGGTGGGATTGAGTGGGATGAGGTTGATATGGACGTCCATCCCACTCAGCAATTCCGCCAGGCGCGCGGCCGTTTCCAACGAATCATTGCGGCCCGCCACCAGCGTCCATTCGACAAAAATGCGCTTACCGGTGATCGCGCCATAGGTCCGGCATGCGGCGAGCAATTCCGCTAGATTCCATTGCTTGCTCACCGGCACCAAGGCTGCGCGTTCTGCTTCCGTCGAGCCATGCAAGCTCACGGCGAGGCGGTACGGGCGTGCTTCCTCGGCCATGCGCAGGATTCCGGGCACCACGCCCACCGTGCTGATGCAAATCTTGGATGGGCCGATGTTGATGCCGCGCACATCGGAGATGGCATCAAGCGCCTGCATGACGGCGGCATAATTATGGAGGGGCTCGCCCATGCCCATGAGCACGAGGTTGCGCAGGCGGCGCTGCGGGTGGCTGGCGAGCAAGATACGGCGGGCATGCAGGACTTGAGCGATGATTTCGCCGGGTCGCAGATGGCGGACAAATCCCATCTGCCCGGTGGCGCAAAACACGCAACCCATCGCGCAACCCACCTGGGTGCTCACGCAAGCGGTGTAGCGGCCATCGTAACCCATCAGCACGGTCTCGACGCTATGGCCGTCGCGCAGGCGCAGCAGAAACTTGCGGGTCAGTAAATCGCTGCTGTGCGATTCCTCCACCACCCCCGGCTCATCGAGGAAAAATGCCTTACCCTCGCCCACCGCGCTTGCCAGCCAGCGCCGCAGTGGCGGGGAAAACCCATCCTGATCTAGCAAATCCTGCGCGCCGTGAAAGTGCAAGGCTCGCCACAGCGCCTTGGCATGATGCGCAGACACGCCGGCGGCCTGCAACTCGCTCTCCATGGCGATGAAGCTGAGGTCGTGCAGGGAACGGGGTGGGCTAGCACTCATGGCTCAGGATCCTCAAAAAGATGAACGCTGAAGTCCATGGCACTATGGAGGATTCGGATCACTTGAAGTGTCTCTCCAAGGACACTGAAGAAAATGACATGTTTCCCATATCTCTCCGAATAGCAGTCTATGTCCAGATCATGCCTTGGTCGGTAATTTTCAGGTCGATCCAGCATGAGGTCCAGCTTTGCCCACCGTTCCTTCAGATAGAGCGTCTCCTGCTGAGCGCCCCAGGTTCGGGAGGTGTAATCTGCAATCAATTGGAGGTCCTGGACTGCGGCCGGGGAGAAAACGAGCTTCATGGTGTGGCTCGGGCAAGCTTCAGGAATTCGTCCTCGGTATTGACAAAAATCCCCTTGCCCCGCGCAAGTTGATCGGCCCCGAGCGTGACTTCAGCAATCAGCTGCTGGCGCATCGCGTCACGTTTGAGCAAAAGTTGCAGCGACTCCGCGACGAGCACGCTGGCACTCGGGTAGAGTCCCGAATCAACCTTGAGCCTGATTTGGCTTTCCAGCTCTGGCGTGAGTGAAATGTTCATTTACAAGTGCTTGTCCGGGGTCAAATTAGCTCTCAACCCGATTGACGTCAATCTTTCAGCGCTGTGTTCTCAGGCATCTAAATCTGAATCGCCCAAGATCTGTCAGCTTACCGACGCATTCTCATCCTTCCGAACTTGCCAGCCGATCCCAGGCCACCCAGAATTGGCGGGTCTGGTTGGGGTCGGGGACCAGCTCCAGCAAGGTGGCCGTGGCGCACGGCTCGCCGAGCAGGTCGAAGTCATCGGGCGTGCGGATCGCCACATGCCGCATGCCCCACAACGTCGCAAAGCCCGCCAGATTGGCGGCGTGGGGGTTGGTCAGCCACTCGCCGGCCCGCGGGCTCAAGGTTTGCAGCCGCGGCAGGCGCCCGAAGATTTGGCCGCCGCCATCGTTAATGACGGCCAAGACGCGGCCGTGGCATTCGACCTGGCCACAATCGCGCAAACCCCCGCAAAGCGCTTTGGATTCAATGCATTAGCGGCGGAGTTGGCCACGCGGCGGATGGCGCTTTTCATACTTCACGGGGATGGAAGCGCATCGGCACTGCGGAAAGGTTGAAATGCGGAGCCGTTCTTGCGGCATTGACATCAGATGGGCTCGCGCTTAGCATCTGATGCATGAGAACTACCTTGGATTTGGAAAAGCCGATTTTGGAAGGGCTGAAGTCCCTACAAAAGAAGGAAAAAATCCCACTGGGTAGGATTGCATCTCGGTTGCTCGCCGGAGCGTTGACAAGAGAGGCTTGCGGAAGCGTTGATAAACCTGTGCTCCAATGGATATCGGCATCCATGCAAGCCAAGGTTAACCTTGCGGATAAAGACGCGGTTGCCCGGGCCATGGAGGAGTCATGAGTTACTCCATTGACGCGAATCTGCTCATCTACGCCAGCGACACATTCTCGCCGGAGCAGCCTGCTGCGTTCGCATTCCTCACCGCCTGTGCGGCGGACCCCGACCTCATGTGCCTGACGTGGTCCACGGTGATGGCCTACCAGCGGATTGTGACACACCCGTCCATTTTTTCCAAACCGCTCGATCCATTGGCTGCCTGGAAAAACATCCAAAGCCTTCTCGCCCTTCCCCGCACCCGAATTATCACCGAGGAGCCAGGCTTTGCCGACGACTACTTGGCAGCGACCGATGGCATCATCGCCCGCGGAAATTTGGTACCTGACGCCCATATCGCCACGGTTTTGCGCCAACACGGGGTGCGCCGGATCTACACCGCAGATACCGATTTCAGGAAATTCACCTTCCTCGAGGTCATCAATCCGCTCAGGTGACAGCGGCGTTTTTGGAGAAGTTGCTCAGGAGGCTGCCGGCTGAGCCGCGTGGCCCTGACGACGCCGGTTGAAAATCGCCAACTGTCGTGAGGAGCGGCGACCTTACTGTCGTCGTGGGGAAGTAGCGCCCATAAACCGAGTCTCCAGCAGCACGCATGGGCTGCGCTTCCACCACCACCACAAGAATGTGGTGGCTCCATAGTGCCCAGCTCACGCCTTGGGTGCCAGCCGATCCCAGGCCACCCAGAATTGGCGGGTCTGGTTGGGGTCGGGGACCAGCTCCAGCAAGGTGGCCGTGGCGCACGGCTCGCCGAGTGGGTCGAAGTCATCGGGCGTGCGGATCGCCACATGCCGCATGCCCCACAACGTCGCAAAGCCGGCCAGATTGGCGGTGTGCGGGTTGGTCAGCCACTCGCCGGCCCGCGGGCTCAAGGTTTGCAAGCGCGGCAGGCGCCCGAAGATTTGGCCGCCGCCATTGTTAATGACGGCCAAGACGCGGCCGTGGCATTCGATTTGGCCCAGCACAAAGGGCGCCGCGAGATCGTACAAAGCGGTTAGGTCGCCGACCAATGCCCAGCTTTCGGTGAGTTCAGCGGACCAGCCGAGCCAAGTGCTGATTTGGCCGTCGACGCCGTTGGCGCCGCGGTTGGCACGCACGGACGGGAGCGGGTGCTGGGTTTGGGCAAAAAGGTTCCACTCGCGGATAGGCAGCGAGTTGCCAAGAAACAGGCCGCCGCCCAGCGCGGCATACTGTGAGAGGCTGCGCAACAATGCCGGCTCGCTATCCGGATAGGTCTCTAGCAACTCATCGCAAAGCGCGGCACGCCGTGGGCAGCGCGGCAGGTAGTCGAGCGCGTCGCCAATCTCATCCACCTCGCCCAGCGCCGCCAACACTTGGTCCAGCGGCCCGCGCAGCACCTGGCAGCCCCGCGCCAGCCCGGGCAGGCCATTGCGGCAGACCGACCACACCGGAATGTGTGTTAGATTCTCCAGTTCGCGCCAAAATCGGCCACTCGGCACATCGCCGAGGCGCAGCACCCGGCCAGGCGGCTGATCTAACAATAATCGATCGCCATCCACCAGCGCGAGCCGCGGCAGCGCCTCGCGCAAGCCGCTGGTGGCATCCGCCAACACCGGGGCACCCAGGGTCTGACAAAAATGCAGAACGTCCTCGCGTTCGTCGGGTTCGAGTCCGCCAACGAGCACGACGGTTCCCAGATAGGCATCGGCGCGCAGCCAGCGGGCCAGGGCCGCTACGTCGATGCGCTCGCGGACCGGTGCGAACGCTCCGCTATCTGCAGCGCTCAACGCATCCTCGCCGCAGACGAATGCCTCCTCGAGATCGACGTTGAGATGGAGGGGCTGGCGGCCGTCCCAGCTGGCGAAGCCACCGCTGGAGGCATACTGGCCGAACAGCCCGACTTGCTCGATGGCTTGGGGCGCGCCGCTGCCGCGATAGGCGGCTGGCCGATCGGCGGTGATGGCGAGCAAGGGGCGATTTTGATAGAACGCCTCGATGATGGAGGGCAACAATTCCGCGGCGGCGGTGCCACTGGTGGTGACCACGGCGCATGGCTGGGCGGTTTCCAAGGTGCGCCCGAGCGCGAAAAACCCGGCACTGCGCTCTTCAAAGTGGTGCCACACCCGTGCCAGGCCCGCGGCCTCAGCCCGCGCCAGCGCTTCGAGCAGCAGCGCGTTGCGCGACCCGGCACATACGACAAACTCCCGCACCCCGGCCTTGAGACAGGATTTCACCACTTCCAGCGCCGCTTGCCATGCATTCACGGCGCTTTGCTAGCGCATCCGCCCCGGCGCGTCAACCGGGACTCCTTACTCGGGCTAAGGAGCCACCACATTCTTGTGGTGGTAGCGGAAGGGAAAGCCCATGGGTACGTGCCGAAGGCTCTGTTTCATGGGCGTTCCTTCCTCACGACGACAGTAAGGTCGTCGCTCCTCACGACGACAGTAAGGTCGTCGCCCCGCACGACGACAATAAAGTCGTCGCTCCCCACCATGCCGCATCCGGGCCAAGTTATTCAGCAGGGTCTTCTGTTGGGAAGAAGACCGAAGAAGGGAAGACAGAAGACAGAAGACAGAAGACAAGAGGAAGATGCGCCATACGCGGACCAACGGCTCTGCTCTTGTCTTGGAGCGCAGCGGTCTTGTGTCTTGGAGCGCAGCGGTCTTGTGTCTTCTTCAGCAGGCTGGGCTTGAAAGTGGCCCGAAGATAGTGCATGGGTGGGGCCGTCCTGCACGCCGCACTGGCAGCACCGCCGACCACAAAACCCACATCCGCCACCTAACATATTAATGAAACTCCCATTCCATCTGGCCGCCGCAGCCACCACCATCCTGCTCGCGGCGAGCGTCATGGCCCAGTCCAATACGTCCACCAGCGCGCCACGCTTCGGCACCTGGGGTTTTGATCTATCTGGCAAGGATGGCTCCGTGAAGCCGGGCGATGATTTTTTCAAATTTGCCAATGGCGGGTATCTGGAGCGGACGCGGATACCGGAGGATTTGGTGCGCTTCGGCAATTTTGATGTGCTGACCATTTTGTCGGAAAACCGGGTGCATGAGATTCTGGACGAGGCGCTGCGCCAACCGACGGAGGCCACCGCCAAAATCAGCGGCTTTTATGCCGCCTTTATGGACGAGGCCAAGGTGGAGCAACTCGGTGCCCAGCCGCTGGCTGCGGAGTTGGCCAAGGTCAAGGCCGCTGCCTCGCGGGAGCAACTGGCCGCCATGATGGGCAATCCGGCCAGCATGTGCCGCAGTCTGTTTGGTCCGGGCATCAGTGCCGACGCCAAAGACCCGTCGCGCTACGCGGTATACATCGGTTCCGGCGGCCTCGGCATGCCGGACAAGGACTATTACCTCAAGCCGGCGTTCGCCGAAACCAAGGCGAAGTATCTGACCTATGTGAAGGATTTGCTGGAGTTGATCGGCTGGGACTCCCCCTCCGCCGCCGCCAGCCAAATCGTAGCCTTCGAGACCCGCCTCGCTGAGGCCAGTTGGGAGCGCGCCGAACTCCGCGACCGCGACAAAACTTATAACCCAATGACCCCCGCTGAACTGGCAGCTTACGCACCCGGCTTTGATTTCGCAGGGTTGTTAGATTCGCGCGGTCTCGCCAAGCTGCCAAAGCTCATCGTCGATGACAACACGGCCTTTCCCAAAAAGTCGGCAATTTTTGCCGCCACACCGCTCGCGACGCTGCAGGCGTGGATGGCCTTTGGCATCGCCGATACTGCGGCACCCTATCTATCCAAGGCCTTGGTGGCTGCCAACTTCGGCTTTCACGCCAAAACCCTCTCCGGCCAGCCCGCACAACGGGCCCGCTGGAAACGCGGCGTGATGCTCGTCAACGAGGCCCTCGGTGAGGCCGTCGGCCAAATCTATGTGGCCCGGTATTTTCCCGCCGCCTCCAAGCGCCAGATGTTAGAATTGGTCAATAACGTCAGAACCGTACTCGCCGAGCGCATCAACCGGCTCGACTGGATGGGTGAGGCAACCAAAATGGCCGCCCAACAAAAATTGGCGAGTTTCACGGTGAAAATCGGCTATCCGGATGAGTGGCGGGATTATTCAAAGCTCGTTGTTGTGCCCGACGATCTTTATGGCAACCTCATCCGCTCCGGCCAATTCAGCTGGCAACGCGAACTGGATCGCTTAGACAAACCAGTAGACCGCAAGGAATGGGGGATGCCGCCGCAAAAGGTCAACGCCTACTATAACCCCTCATTTAACGAGATCGTATTTCCTGCGGCCATCCTGCAGCCGCCGTTTTTTGATCCGCAGGCTGATCCGGCGGTCAACTACGGCGGCATCGGTGGCGTTATCGCGCATGAAATCAGCCACGGCTTCGACGATCAGGGGCGCAAGTCCAATGGCGATGGTGTGCTCAAGGATTGGTGGACGAGCGCGGATTCTGACAATTTCAACGCAAGGGCCGAGCGCCTCGGCTCCCAATATGAGAGCATCGAGATTATGCCCGGCGAACACATCAACGGCAAACTCACCATGGGCGAAAACATCGGCGATATGGGCGGCCTGACCCTCGCGCTCGATGCCTATCAAGCATCCCTGCACGGCGCCCCGGCTCCGGTGTTAGACGGAGTGACCGGCGTGCAGCGCGTGTTTTTTGGTTGGGCCCAAGTCTGGCGCCAGAAAAGCCGCGATGAGGCCCTGCGCAAACAAATTCACACCGACCCGCATTCGCCGGCCGCAGCGCGGGTCAACGGTGTGCTGCGCAACATTGACGCTTGGTATTCCGCGTTTAACGTCCAGCCCGGCGACAAACTCTATGTGAAACCCGCAGACCGGGTGCACATCTGGTGATGCGGCGATGCCCCAAACTGCGGCATCACTCCCAATCATCCACCCCGGCGAGGAGGACCGCTTCGATGCGTTGGCGTTCCACTTCAAACGCCGCCGCATCGGCGGCTGGCAACACCGTGAGCGCTTGATCGAAGACGACGTAAACCCGGCTGAACGGCTTGGGGATAACAAAGCGATCCCAAGTTTTCAAGCGCCACGCGGCCTCACAGCGCACGTGGATGGGAATAATCGGGGTGTGGGTGGCCTCCGCAATTTTTACCAAGCCCGGATGAAATACATAGCGCGGACCGCGCGGACCGTCCGGCGTCACACACACGTCGCAGCCGTCGCGAATCGCCTGCTTCATGCCAACGAGCGCCGCGACCGCCCGCCGCGATGACGACCCGCGAACGGCGCGAAACCCGAACACCGCCATCGCCCTAGCGACCATCGCTCCATCATTGCTGGCACTGGTGAGCACCACGGATTTGCGCGAGTGACCGCAGAGGATGCGCCATGCCGCCGGCACGGTGAAAAACCGGTTGTGCCACAGCGCATAGATCACCGGTGCGGGATACTTGCCGGGTTGGCCGATGCCGCAGCGGTCATCGATGTGAAAACGCAGCGTTAGGGCGCAGAGCTTCATCAACCATCCGATCAGGGTGCCCGCTACGATGGCCTGGCGGTTTTCGCGGATTTCATGGCGCTTGAGCGACGTGCCGACCTTCGTCTGCGCGTCGTGTTTGCTATCGCTTTGTCGCTGGTCGCTCATGCTTGCCAATATCCCTGCCTGCCGCCGCAGCGTTCTCCTCATCGCTCGGCCGCAGCACCGCAACATCCTTGGCGGAAAACCCAGCTTTGGCAAGCATCCCGTCGCCACTGGGCCTTGCCTCAAGGAGAGGCGGCATCCGGCCGCCTTGGCCCATGGAGGGGTCAAGCCCCCCCGCTGCTTCCGCCGAAAACCGGAACTAACACCCTCCAATGAGCATAAAAACCACGGATTACACCGATTACACTTTTTTTTGGATTTGAATCCTCTCACCCCTTACGTTAAAGATTTTCCAGACGCTCCCGATGATCATCCGTAAAATCATTCGACCCAGCCCACGCCGACGTCCATAGCTTACCTAACATAAAGCCATGGCCAACTTCGGTTTTCGGACTGAATAAACCGCCTCTGGATTCCGTCCCACATACCAGCCCCCCTCGCCACCATGAAACGCAACTCCCTGCTGTTGCTCGCGCTGCCAGCTATCCTCGTTCTCGCCGCTTGCGACAAAACCAACCCCGCCGTCGAAAAAAAACTCGCCGAGTTGGAACGCCAAAACCGTGAGACCGTCGAACAAAAACACCAACTCGAACGCCAACTCGCCGATCAACAACTCGCCAGCGAACGCGATGCCATCGAACGGGAACGCAACCGCATCGACGACGAACGCGCTGCCTTGGACCAAGCACAAGACGCTGAGTCCGCCGCCAAACAGGAGGCTCTCGCCGCCCGCGAGCAGACCCTCGCCAAACGCGAGCGCAGCCTCGAAGACATCGAATCCGCCGCCGAGAGTAAACAACAAACCCTGGATCAGCGCGACTCCGCCCTCAGCGGCCGCGAACTCGAAGCCGCCGGCCGCGAAGCCATCGCCGAACCCACCGCTCCTCCCGCCAACGGCCAACCCGTCGCCGACTATGGCACGTTTTATGATTCACTTGGCGCTTATGGATCTTGGTTCGAAACCCCGGCCTACGGCTACGTGTGGCAACCCGCCGTCGTGCGCAGCGCAGGCTGGCGGCCCTATGTGGATGGACGCTGGGTGTGTACTAACCAAGGTTGGACCTGGCTATCTAACGAGCCATTCGGCTGGGCCTGCTACCATTACGGCCGCTGGGCCTTGCTCCACGAGCGCGGCTGGATTTGGGTACCCGGGGATCAATGGGCACCGGCCTGGGTCTGCTGGCGGGGCAGTAACACACATATCGGCTGGGCTCCACTGCCTCCCGAAACCCTCGGCTGGCGCGATTGCACTTGGGATAGCTCGGTCGAGGTGCGCTTCGGCATCGCTGCCGGCTGGTTTAATTTCGTGGAGATCAATCATTTCTCCAGCCTGCTGCGCCGCCACTGCCTTCCCATCGTGTTAAACAGCATCAGTTGGCAGCAGACCTCCAATATCACCCAAATCCATTGCCATGAAGGCAACGTGTTCGTCGGTGGCCCTGCCTATCAAGAAATTAGCCGCTCACTGGGCCGGCCAGCGCCGTACTATCAGCTCAACCTGAACCGCGGGCAGCAACCCGGCCACGACCCGCTGGCGCTGCGCCCGCAACGATCAGGTCACCAGCTCAACATGGCAGCACCCGCCATCCACGCCGAGTGGAACGCCGCGCTGCGCCCCACCCGCGTCCGCGGTCAACTTGAAAACACCGTCATTCAGCGACCCGCACCGCTGGTTCCAGAGGTCGCCGAGCACTTCCGCCAGCACCGCGAGCAAGACCAGCGGCAAGCCGATCAGGCGCTGACCCAGCTTGGCGGCCGACCGGCCTTCAACCAACGTCGCGCCCAAGTTTTGGAAACCAATCAACGCGAAACCGCTGCGCTGGAAGCCCAGCGCAAGCACGCGCTGGAAGCGCCCTCCCAGCACCAAGCCGCCACCGTTCCCATGGCACCTGAGCTGCCAAAGCATCCGGCCCGGACCGACCCCGATGCCACGCGCCAAGCCGCCGATCAGCCGGCTGTAGGGCCTAAGCCCGGACAACCCGCCCGCAAGCCGGAGGTTCCTGCGCAACCCGGTGTTGAA
>Ga0209084_1001876_pt1 | contig 17045 bp, 14 predicted proteins | sample C_130820_MF_Meta_FD_187309 | JGI IMG/M metagenome (GOLD analysis project Ga0209084, IMG submission 187309) | Freshwater microbial communities from Lake Croche, Canada to study carbon cycling - C_130820_MF_MetaG (SPAdes) (version 2) | ecosystem: Environmental > Aquatic > Freshwater > Lake... | reverse complement strand
ACCACGGGAACGACCGTCGCCACTCTCGATGTGGTCAAGACCATATCTGCTCTCACCTATGCAAATCTTAGCCAGATAATCTTTCCTGGATTTGATGCCAACCAAAAGAATATCAATCGCGCATATCTAAAGGGGTTGAGCCAGATGATGCTCGATGACTATAATAATACAATATACCTACAGGGTTCTATTCAGACTCTAGACGGCAACTACAATCTGGCCGATTCGGTCGCCTATTTTACATTGACCTATCCGAGAACGAAGGACTGCCGATTCGTGTATTCCATTACAGGATCGTTGACGAAACCTCCTGGGTTTCTGGGAACACCAATCACGTTTAATATCACGACTGATGCCCCCTTCGCCTGGGGCGGATATCCTTCGGCCCTCATCAAGTATACTGACACGAACGGCCAGACTTTCGAAGGGGTTGCGGGAGCCCCAGATAATACCACGACCATCCGGAACTTTTTATCCTATGGACCAGATAAACCCGCGGCCGTGACCCTGGCGACTCCACTGACCACTTTCACAACCCTCGGCCTCGAGGGGGCGGCCCAGATGTGCGCGGATAATCTGGCCTGCGTCGGATTCAGCTGGAAAGATGGGGTGGGAGCCTTCTTTAGTGATCCCACTGAAACTACACGTCTCGTGGTAAATATGAATAAAAAGACCTACTTTAAAAATGGCTATACGGTGATCACCTATGCACGCTTTAAAGGCTTCGGGGCCACCGGCCTCTCTAAGATCGGATTCTACAAGGGTAACACACTCCTGAAGGTGAAAGTGGGGGCCGTCTATTCCATCAATGCGGCGGGAACTCAGAGCACCATACCAGACTCTATAGGATTTCAGCCGACCAATCTCTTTGACTATAATACTACAGCAGGATGGAAATCGTCAGCGGATGGTCTTCAAATACAGTTCACATCGCCAATAGTTATCACGGGATATACGCTCGTCGCGGCGAATGACCCTGGGCCAACGTCATGGACACTAGAGGTGTCGATGGACGGCGTAAACTGGATTGTGGCCGATAATCGGACAGTCGTGCCACCCGCGCCCTTAGTCGCATATCCTCTCTTCAGGCTGGGCGGAGATTCGGGTGTCGCCACGGATTTTGTGCCAAAGACCTTCAGTAGCTGCAGCCAATCGTGCAGTAGTCCGAGCAACCTCGACCTCATGATCAGCATCTATAAGCAAAAAGTGGCGCCCATGGCGAATGCCTTCCAAGTTAATAGCGCGGGCCGAGACCCAGGAACGGATCAATGCATTCTTTCATGGACCGATGACACAACTGAAAAGACTGGTAAAACGGGCTTCAAGTTCCTGCCTGTTTATGGCGACTGTAATAGCCTTCTAACCCCTGCAAACGTTGTGATGACGCAGAATGTATCCGTGGCGAATGCGATCATGGCCCCCATCACAGGAGCGGGCTTATACAAATACTTCCGTTTCAAACCGATGAAACTCAATGGCGGGAACGGCACCTGTCTCGCCGGCATCTTCCTTTTAGCGGCTGGAAAACGCTTGACACCGACATCCTGTATGAATCCCGCCGGTAACGATGTCCCTACAGGCTCGTCACAAGTTGCCGCTGATACGAACTTGTTCGACGAGTGGCGATGCCAGACGCTGGGTGCACTCATTCTAAGCTTCTCCGCTCCGATACAGGCCGACTCCTTTACACTATTTGCAGGAACAGATACGACGAGTGCTCCTATGCGTTGGACTCTGGAGGGATCCGTTGATGGGACAATATGGAGTCTTCTTCATCAGCAAGCGACAGATGCTCTTGTGCCGGCAACAAGACAAATGTATCAGATATATTCATTCAACCCCAGCATAGCCCCTGTCGCCGCCAGGAGTATCCTAGAAGCTAGCCTAGCCGATTTCAAAGAGGCCTGCGATGGTGCGAATATCCTGGGACTCGTCAATGATGCGGCAGCGGCCAAGAATATATTCTTTAACCCCACAACATATTCCTACAATGCCACCACGAATCAGTGCACTTACCAACAGGTTGATGGATCTCTTATACAAGCAACCTTTCACACCAGCATTGGCGGAGTTACGGATATCTTATCGGTCAAAAGGACCGGTGGGACCTTGACTGGGGCAACGGCAGTGAGTTCCCGTCTCCTCGGCATCGACGACTGTAATACATCCTGTAATGATGACACAATGCTATCAGCCCTCGACAGCTTCTACCGAGCAACGGGAATCAATACGACTAAGGCGCCACTGGTGGCCACCAAGTATGGAAAGAACTCTGCCAAGAATGAATGTGTGCTTGAACTCGACTCCATGTTTGCGCCTTTGACAGGAGACGGAAAGCCGGCCCTGGCTGCGAATCAGATAGGCTTCCAGTTCAAAAAGGAGGCGGCATGTAATACAAAGCCCCTGATTATTGGGGTGGATACTAGTGGATCTGATACTCTTATCACTCCTTCGATCAACGGCCCCTACAAGTTTATCCGCTTCAAGGTCACGGCCACGAGGGCGCCAGGGCCTGTCGAAATAGCCGGCTTTACTTTCTTCAAGGGGGGTGTGGCTCTAGGATTCACTGGGATTGTAAAGAATCCTCTTGGAACTGGTGGTGGCGCAAATGATATCGTCGATATAACAAATGGCTGGAGCGATGCGAATAGAAAGCCTCTCGAGTTCCAATTCACCACTCCAATCAACTTCGACGGCTACAGCTGGATGACGTCGAATAGGACATTAATAGGGTCTACAGCTGGCCGCGATGTGGTGGCGTGGACACTACAGGGATCAGCCAACGGAATCTTATGGAAGGATATCGAATCCAGAACAACGGATATCAAGCTGGCCGATACTACAAAGGGATTTAAAATGCCTATATATGGTCTTAACGGATCCGTCACCGCGCGTGACGCGATTCCGGTTACTACTGTGGCAACGATTACAACTCTAAACACGTCTGGAAAGACTTGTAAGGATGTCTGGGATGCCGCCTTTACCAGATATATAAACGACACAGGTTCGATGGCAACTAAGACCACTCCCATAAAGTATAAATATGATGACTCGGCGAATCAGTGCAACTACATGTTCTATGATGACGACACAGGGGCAAATGTATATGCTGGATTCATATTTGACAAATCAAATAAGCTTGTGAGATCTATAATCAACCCGGATCCGACAAATAATACTGGTATCGACACTCCCAGTGATTATTCAAAGCTCTAATTAAGAATGGCATCATTTCTGAATCCTCCGAGCCTTAGTTCATCGTGCGTAATCACTGGCGGCTATCGTAAGTTGTCTAAGAAGTCTAAGAAATCCAAAAAGTCGAAAAAATCTAAGAAGCTAAGATCTAAGATGACAAGATCTAAACGTCTAAGAACTAAACTCCGCGGTGGAGCCACGGGAAACACAGGAAACACTGGATCCACAGGAGCCACGGGAGCCACGGAAAACACAGGAAACACTGAAACCAACGTAAACGATGATAGCTCTTCGGACGAGGATGAACGTGTTTATTAGGACCGATGATTTTTAGAGAGCCCAATAAAATGGAAGAGCAACGCACTCGGTGTGGATATATCCCGAGTGAGTGTCTAAAATCCTTTCAAAAGGCGCTGACCGAAGGCGGGACGATTGCAACCGGTCGCTCCCTCCACTTTGCCGCGGACATTGTCTGTAGCGGTGCTCTTCAGCTCATTATACCTATCCTTTGGGCACACGCCATTCAGCACATCGGCATCGCATCCCCCCGAATCGTCGTTTATCTCAAAAAGCGGATAGGAGAGCTCGAGGAGTTTACACGCCGCCTTCCCGACGAAACGGCCTACTCGACGGAAGAGTTCCAAATACGCATGGGCGAACTTATTCTGGTCCTCCGAGACGCCCCGACACGCACCCTAGTGGCCTGGCCAAAGGTTGCCCCTGAGACCCACGCAGAGGGATGGTTAACCGCCGCCGCCACGGCCTCCGAGACCGCGGTTCTCCTCAAGGTCTGGCGTCAAGGCGACAGCCACATCCTGAGAAAGGCCGGCGCCGAACTCTGTAGAGCCATTACGGACGGCTCGACAGAAAAGGCGCTCTTCTGGATCAAGTGGCTCTTTGAAGAGGAGATGCGCATTAAAAAGGAGGTCAAGGGCGCCGCCATTACTACGGTTGAGCGCGGCGTCGGAAAAGGAAAGAATGGTGCAGGGCTCTTTATCATCACCCTCTTTGGAGAGATCTATAAGGAGTTGGCAGCAAAGGAGTTGGTGCGGATGCACGAGGAGTTCCAGGGTCTTCTTGATGCCTGGAGATCCCAGAGCTGTAAGAAGCATATCTTGGCACTTATGACGCAGGTGCTATGCGAGGTGCCGCGATGGAAGGTGCCAGCGGCCCCACCCCTCATTAAAGACGCGGTCGTCATGTCGCGCGCCATCCGCGAGGTGCCCAAGTTTTTCCGCGAAGTGTTAGCCTACGATGCTCCAAAGAGCAGTGTGGTGAAGGCCTTCAAGGCTCGCGAGGCCAAGAAGGTAAAGAAGGTAGAGACAACGCAGATCGACGCCTTCGATCGTGCCCTAGAGGATTATTTTGCGCGTATGTAAAACGTCATGAACATAAATTAAGAACTCCCCCCGAACGGTGAGTTCTTAATTTTGGTATATCACTATAGAAGGATGAAGTTCACAAACTTCCTTAAAACGAAGCGCATTTCAAAGAAGAAACAGTCGCTAGAGAATCTGCGGTCAAAGCTTCGTGTCAATAATGAAGAGCGGCGTGAGCGCCTGGCTGCACAGGCGAACGAGCAGAATAGAGGTGCCAGCATTATTGAACGGGCGGCCAGTCTAGGACCGCGGACCATGCCTGGAAACAGTATGGCGACGCGCAAGTCGAAGATGAACAAGCGCAAAGAGGAGGTAATAAAGTTCTATAAGACTCGCAACTATCTTGGAGAGATTGCGCCATATATAAACGCCGAGGGCCGGCCGCTCGATTCAAATCGGTCTAATGCGATTCGCGCTGCGCACCTGAAGGCTGCCAATGCCGCAGGAGAACCGACGCGGCGTAATGAGCCCTTTAATATCAATAATCCTGCGGCGGCCTTGAAGCGGAAACTGAAGACGAGATCAAAGGAGCGGTCAAGCTTGCAAGATAAAATCGCCTACTACCAGAATACTATTTGGGACAGCAAGATGCCTTATGATATCCAGAAGCAGTTACTAAATGATCCGGATATGGATGAGATTCTTCAGGCTCTTGAGTATTAGACCGGTGCTCTAATGCTCTTCATAAAGTCGAGAATACTTTTGGGGGCAGTCGTAGGGGAAAGCTTGGCCCTAGGGACCATGAGACTTGTGATGTTCCACAGATCTGAGGCCAGTCTCGGATTGAGAAAATAGGCATATGGAATGTAGAAATAGCCGCCCGCGCCCCATCTGGGGCCCCAGCTGTTACGGACAATCCACCACTGTTTCGAATCATCGTAGCCGCAGACAACGACGGCGTGGCCACCGAGAAGCTGCTCATTTGCCTTGGGCATGGGAACAATGCCCGTGGCGGCGACGGCATTCGATTCAAAGGATTCGTAGACTAGGAAACCTATCACGAAGGGCTCGTTCGCGACTAGCGAGGCCTTCATGGCAGCCGCCGTATTGGGGATATTCGTCGCGCTGATGACACGCGTTGTGAGAGCCGATGTGTAGCAGCTCTTAGGAGGAGCTATCTTATATTTATTTATACTATACGGCCATAGAGCCTCGGAGCAGATACCATAAGTCTTAAGGCATTTGATACCATCCGAGAGATAGGCACCACTATCATAGCTGGCCGTGCCCTCTATCAGGCGCTCATTGTAGTAGAGAAAGAGACGAGATCCCATAAAGCTAGGTGCATCATACTGAACGAGGGCTACCAGGGCGTTTGCCGTGCAGCTTCCCAACTGACCTTGGTCATAGACGGCTGGCATCTTTGAACGGAGATCGACTTTAGAAGGAAGAGCAGCGGCAGCCGCGGCCAGAAAGGCTGGAGAGTGATTGAAAACGAGCTGGTCCTCAGGAAGACGATTCACCTTTAGAGAGTAAATGCGCTTTGGGATGGGGTTAGGCGCGAGCAGATTCGATAGCATCTAAAGTTAGATCCGTTAATAATGTAGATATGTCTTGGCAGCCATCACCCTTCAATAAGAGATGTCAAGAAGACGTAATATCGCGCCGGGTATGGCCGGAAAATATTGGACCCATCTTTCCCAAACACAGGCACAGTAAAGCTTATAGCGTGAACGAGCTTAATAGGATGCTCTTTCGAGCAGAGCACTCCGCGCGCGTTTATGCCGAACCCTCTCTTCGCACGACGCAGACCTTTAACTTGGCCCCCGCCGCCGCATTGGCCAGAATCTTCTGCTGCACGACTGCCGTGGCCTCCGCCGGTTCCGCGCCAGGCATCAAGGAGGGCATGGAGGCCACCATGTCTAAGGCGAGAGCCCTGTCGCCGAGTATCTCACATATGAACTGACCGAGCTCCTGAGCGAGAAAGGCCATCGACGTCGACGACTGAATCACATACGAGCCCCCCTCCTGCAGGGATTTCTCGCCGTTAGTAGTGGGCGGAGTCCGGGTGGCCCAGATACGAACTACGCGGCCCTTGAAGGCCATTCTCGAAAGGATACGCGCGCAGCAATCCAGAAACTGGCTTACTTCGCGCTGATTTGTGACCTGTTTCCACTTTTCTTGTATCAGGAAGAGTATGGGCGGGTCGGACTCGATTTCCATGTAGTGATCCACGCCGTTCAAGGACTGCTCGGAGAACTCGTCGCGGATCTGTTGTTCATTAAGGAGCCGGGAGGAAAGGCCCTTTGAAGCCAGGGGAGCGATAAGGCGTCGAAGAGTTTGGTCGACGAGTTCTTCAAAGACGAAGCCGCGTTCCCCAGTGGATGGAGAGGCCATTTGACCTTGTTAAATCTTATAAGTTTTTATAAAAACCTCATATGATTTGTTTGAATATCACAACACGTTAACCCGTGCGAACAAAGCCAACATCCTTGCTGGCATCCGCCGCCCAGACTAGAATATAGCGGAAGACGCCTGAGCGACCCTCAGAAGCAGCATTATCCATCTTCTCGGCAAGAACATACTTGGCAATGTGCATATTCGTCGCCGGGTCGTATGTCGTAACTGTCACGCCAAGATCGAGATAGAGATCGCCAAGCGCGGGGATAGCCGCACCAGTTAAAGCGGCGCCGGTGGCCGTGTTAAAGTCCGCATCTGTCATGAGAGCCGATAGCTTACCAACGCTGCCATTGTGAACCACGTTTTGCGTGTGGCTCACGCAAAGAAGAAACTTCTCACGAGGGTTGACTTGGGCGAATGCGGAACGGACGGAGCTCATTATATTTCAGGAACAGATTTTTTAAAGGCGCCGGATAGAGTATAAGTTAAGAATCTCCGAAAGGGATTCTTAACTTATATTGATGACGTTACCGGTAACCTTATATTTAACCGATACGGGCAACAACCACATGCTTCGCTGAGTCGGCCGCCCAGACACGGATATACTTGATGACCGACGCCGAGCTAACGCCCTCCGTGCTTGCACCGCTCATCAGCTGCGCAAGAACAAACTTCTCCGTCTCAAGATTCGTTGCCGGATCGTAGACCGTAAGAGTCTTACCCAAATCACGGTAAAGCTGCGTGAGGAGCAGGGCCGATCCAGTCTTTGCAGCATCGAACTCGGACACCATAACCGATGCCTCAAGGGGCGTCGTCGTGTAGGCGGCCGTCGTTCCAGCGCCAACGGCGGCGGCCGTCGTAACAAGCAGATACTTCTCACGAGGACCAACCTGAGAAAAGTTGGCAAGGATTGAGGACATTTATATTTCGGAGTTAGATAATATTGCTGGCAAGTGCAGATTTTAAGAAGTCTAAAAGAGTTCTTAGAATCGGCACACCACTATATGCCTCCTCTGGGGATCGAACCCAGTGCCTTCTGCTTATATGCGGGAGCTCCTACAAAGCAGATGCTCTACCAACTGAGCTAAAGAGGCTTGGCAAATGCCGGATACTCCTTGTGGGAGTCGAACCCACGGTCTTCCGCTTGCCGGTAAGTGCATAAGTTAGGTGCCGCCTTATAGGCGGTGCCTAAGTTAGCCTACTTACCAATTAGTGGTGTGCCAATATTAAGCGCCCCGTTAGGGGTGCGTTTACTTTGGCACAACACGTTGACTTATCATCTAGAAGGCGGACGCGTTATCCACTGCGCTAAAGGAGCTGGCACATGACAGCTCAAAAGGAGTCCATGTCTATGCGCGCACATTAAGTTTCTTCTTTGACTTTGCCCGATTTTTTCCCCAGGGGAACGGAAACCCCAGAGCGCCCCGCGCTAAAGGTATCTAGATGTAGATCTTTAGACCTGCCCCACCCAAAGCTTACCGGCAAGTGCCAAAGTTAAGCGCACCCGAAGGGTGCACTTAACATGGCCTACTTGCCATAGTAGTGTTGTAAGCCAATGTTAAGCGCCCCTTTAGGGGTGCGCTTAACTTTGGCACAACACGTTATCCATAAAATTGAGTTTTTCTGGCCTATCCATTCGAGTATGGAAGATATCTCCGCCATTGTCGAGACGCTGAAGGCCGCCGCCGACGCCTACTATAATGGAAAGGAGCTGCTCATGGACGACGACACCTACGACGCCCTCCAGGCCCGCCTCAAGGAGCTCGACCCGGAGAATGCCGCCCTGGACGCGATCGGGGCGCCCCCCGTAGGGAGCGTGGAAACTCTCCCCTATCCGATGCCTTCTCTGGACAAGATCAAGCCGGGGCAGGACGCCCTCACCCGTTTCCTGGCCGGATCGGACTTTGTGATTTCGGAGAAGCTGGATGGTCTCTCCGCCCTCTGGGTCCCCTTGACCCGTAAGCTCTACCTACGCGGAAACGGGATCGAGGGCCAGGACATCTCACATTTGAGCAGCATTCAGGGCCTTGTCGGAGCCCGGACAAGTGAGGCCGTGGTTCGAGGCGAACTCGTGGTGCCTCGCAGCACCGTGACCACTCTAGCACGAAGCTGGGTAAACGGCGTCATTCACCGGGAAACGGTCACGCCGGACGTGGCCAAGATCCGCTTCGTCGCCTACGATCTTCTGAAGCCCGGGCTCACGCGCGCCCAGCAGTTTGCCTGGCTAGTCGCCAACGGCTACGAGGTGCCCTGGTGGACCACGGCGCATACGCTGACGGCCGAGGATCTCAAGACACATCTCATCACGCGCCGCGAGATATCTTCATATGACACTGACGGTATTGTGGTAGGCCTGAATCGTCTTCCTCTTAGACCCCAGGCCGGAAAGAATCCCAAGGATGCCATGGCCTTCAAAATGCCACTGATGGAGCAGTCGGCCGAGACGACGGTTCTTAATGTCATCTGGGCGCCCTCGTCTCAGGGCTACCTCATTCCGAAGCTCGAGTTCAAGCCCGTCATCGTCGGCGGCGCCACCATCCAGTTCTGCAGCGCCCACACCGCCCGACACATCGTTCACAACCGCATTGGACCGGGTGCCAAGATCGTCATTCGGCGGAGCGGTGACGTCATTCCCACCATCGATCGAGTTCTGGTCGGGGTCGAGCCCCAGCTTCCGACGGGGGCCTGGGAGTGGGTCGATGACGTTCATATTCGCACCCTCGGCTCCAGTCCCGCACTAGTGACCGCCAAGCTCCATCACTTTCTCAAGACGCTCGATATCCCGGGCTCCGGACCAGCCACTGCCGCCGCCCTCGTAGAGGCCGGACTGACCACGCCTAAGCCACTTCTACAGACAGTGGCCGCCCGTCTCTCGGAAATCCTCGGTCCGAAGACCGGTCAGACCTTTCACACCGGTCTCCATGCAGCCATGAAGAAGGTAAGCGAGAAGGATCTCATGATCGCCAGCTCGACCATGCCCCGTGGCGTCGGCGAGACGAAGCTGAAGGCCATCTTTGCCCTAGAGCCGGATATTCGGCGCTGGAACACGAATCTGAAGCCCGTGGGCTGGTCCTCCATCGCCTTCGAGGAGTTCATGAAGGAGTTGCCGGCATACGTCACCTGGCGCACCTCGGAGCTGCCCGTGCCCTACCCCATTCTCAAGAAGGTCGAGCCCGCACAGGAGAAACACATATGCTTCACCGGCTTTCGTGACAAGGCCCTAGAGGAGCTCATCAACCCTCTAGGATTCGTTGTCGGTTCTCTGACCTCGAAGACGACCATCCTCGTGGTCCCGGACGGGGCCGTAAAAGAGACTGATAAGGTGAAGGCCGCGCGCCAGAAGGGTATCGCAGTGCAGACACGATCCGCATTTGTCGCACAATATCTGCCCAAGGAATAGTATGGGTCTCTTTGGTAGTATAAAAGGCTTTGCATCAAGCGCAAAAGATACCATAGCCGGTGGCATAGCAAAGGGCGCCGCTGCAGTAAAGTCAAAGGCCCAGGACATGGCGGCCCAGGCGGCCGCCCTCGCCTTTTTTGCAGCAATCGCAGGTGCCGCCTTTGTTATCTATAAAAATCCCACTTACCGAAACTACATCATCGGCGGCCTCACTTTTTCAGCCTACGCACCGATGTCGCAAAAGATAGTGGTATGGGGAGGGATTCTTGCAATACTTATACTAATGTTTACGATTCGCTACTACGGTAAGAAATATCGCCGCCTCGCCTACTTTGACCCCATTTCCAAGGTAGAGTCCATCTTTGGTGGAATGAAGAATACCGCAAATACTCTCGGACTCTTTGAGGGCTTCGCTACACAGGATTCGGACGCCACACTTCTTACGGCGCAGCCCATGACACTCGCCCAGGCCGGCCTCTCATCAGAGAACACCTTCGATCCTGGCGTGGCCGTTCTAAACGCTCTACAGGCCGGATTCCGCTCCTTCATCCTCTATATTGACTATAAGGATGCGGACCCTGATACACCTCTTCTAGTGTATCGCGGAGCCGACGGCGCCCTACTTGCGGCCGGTGATATTATCGAGTTTTCCAACGTAATCAAGACCAGTGCCTTCCGCGCCGACGCGAATGTCCCGAATACTGACAAGCCAGTCATTGTCTACCTCCACGTCCTCCGTTCGCCCAGTCCAGTGGACAAGCCCGAGGGCTATAAGAAGTTCCTCGGGCAAATAGCGACTGCCCTGAATCCCTTCGCACCCAACCACCTCGGGTCTAGTCCGCTCGGCAAGTTCAATCGCCAGGCCCAGGAGGATACTCTTCTTACCACGCCGCTCAGTAGCTTTGGACAGAGTGTCATTGTTCTCTGCAATGCCGACACGAGCTCTACAAAGAATACCAGCGATCCCTCGAAGGATCTCGACTACTACGTGAATATGCGTGTCTGGCTAGATGGAGAAGAATCCCTCGGAATCACCCAGCCCTTTTCCGGAACGGGATCACCATCCGCCGTCGTGACAACCCTGCCCACCATCGAGGCACTCGATAGCAATGCCCGCGTGACCTTTGCCTCCAAGGGCAAGAATAGATTCGTGATTGCCTTGCCAAATAAGAATCCGAGCCCGGACCTGCTAGCCAGCACTCTCAAGTTAGGAGTCAACATGATCGGTATCAATATGATGCTCGAGACGCCAGAATCGGCCAAGGCGATCGGAAAGGCGTATAATAATGTTTCCTGGATCACTAAGCCGACGCACCTCACATAAAATGCGGGCAATAATCAGGAAGGGATGGAGGAGGATATAATATATGATAGAGACTCTAAAGGGCGCCCCTTAAGAACCTCTATCTCCGAAAGACTAAAGGGTGCCATCGAGTCTGCCGAGGAACGGCAGAAATATGATTCCGCCCACAATCCGGATATTCTTCTGGCACTCAAGATTGTCAACGACTTCATTCGCCGTAAGGGACGCGTCTGCTACGGCGGGACGGCCATGAATGAGATTCTTCCCAAGTCGAAGCGCTTCTATTCTCCCGAGATGGATCTCCCCGACTATGACTTCTTTACACCGGATGCCGATGCCGATATCCAGGAGCTGATGAGCGATCTCAGCAAGGCCGGATTCAAGGAGATTTATCACAAGATCGGTATCCACGAGGGAACAACTAAAGTCATGGTGAACTTTGTTCCGGTGGCGGACGTGACCGTCATAGATAAAGATATATACGATGTCTATCATTCACGCGCGGTTATCAGAGAGGGGATCCACCACACCGACCCTGACACGCTACGTATGATGATGTATCTCGAGATCAGTCGGCCAAAGGGGCAGGTGGACCGCTGGCAGAAGGTCTTCGAGCGGCTCCAGCTGATCAACTCCAACTTTCCGATCGGCACGGAGGACTGTAAGCCCGTTAAAAAGATGGATCTGGAGCCGGGTATTGCACAGATAATCTACGATCTGGCCATTGATCGCCAGCGGATCATTTGCAGCGAGTCGCTATTACCCCTCTATGCCCGAGGAATCCGCACCGGCGATTCAGTGCTAGATCTCAAGATTTCGGGAGGACCTATCATCTTTATCAGTCCGAATCCCAAAGAGGATGCGATTGCCCTCAGTCGCCTTATAGACTGTAAACTCTATCTCCATAAGGCAAAGGCGGAGATCGTGCCGCCGCGCGTCGAGGTGCGGCGAGGAGGTGTGCCCATCGCCCTCATTCTTCAAGAGACGGCCTGCCATTCCTATTACCAGCTCCCGGCTACTGACGGACGCATTGCTCTCATAGGAAGCATCGAGTTCCTCGTGACCCTGTATCTCAGCCTTCATATCTTTACGCGAACTACCGGTCTTTTTACGAAGGGGGTCATGTGCGTCGTGCGAAACCTCATTTCTCTTTCGAATAAGAACTACTCGGCCACGTCGTCGCAGTTCTCGCCCTTTGCCGTTCTCTGTAAGGGTCACCAGATAGGCTTCGCCTCCCTTTTAAGAAAGAAGGTGAATCGACTCAAAGCCAACAAGGATACCTATAAGTCGCGGAGAACCACTAAGAAAAAGGAGTATAAGTAAGATGTCTGGATGCTACGCGTCTCCCGTCAATAAATCGGTCAATACAGAGGGTGGTCGCGTGGCCTTGCTTCTTGAGGCGGCTCGTATCTGTGCTGTGAATACCGCTGTGGCGCGGGCTCGGGCGGCCGTTCCAGTGCCGACTATTTATAATACGAATGTGCCGCGATCCAGTGATCGGACCGCGAGCATAGCCTGTATGAACTACGTGTCTCCAAATACCTTTATTCCAGAGAGTGCCAGAATCGCGAATCTACAGAAGGCGGCTACGGAAAAAGAGAAGGATCCGCTAAATCCCGAAACGCGGTTTGCGGCATATAAGAGACCTATACCGCCACCCGTTTGCCAACCTGTTCCTCAAGAGGCGCTCAACGCCAATGTGCCAAAGACACAGGCGCGGCCCTGTCCTCTGGTCAAACAGCGCTATATTGGTATTTTGCCGTGATGGAGGGATTCTTAATATTCTTAATAAAAATAGGGTAACGTGTTGTGCCAAAGTTAAGAACCCCCCTTCAGGGGGTTTTTAACTTGGCCTACAACACTACTATGGCAAGTAGGCTAAGTTAAGAGCGCCCTACGGGCGTTCTTAACTTTAGCACTTGCCGGTAACCCAACACTATTTTTATTATTTTAGTTATTTACTTGATATCCGCCCTTACTTCTTGGCGACAACCTTCTTCTTAAGGACTGCCGGTGCGACCTTCTTCGGAACGGGTAGGGGCGCCTCCTCCTCATCCTCGTCCGCGGGCGGCACTACTGCGGCAGGAGCCTCCTCCTCATCCTCGACCTCATCATCGTCATGGAGGGCCGCGAAGGAGTTCGTCGAAGCAGGGGCCGCCTTTGCGACCGGTGCAGCCTTTGCGGGTGCAGGGGCCTCCGCGGGCCCATCGAGGAAGGCAAAGCCGCGGATGCTCTCCGGAACCTTGTCGGCGCGGATCTGAACCGCCTTCCAGCTGAGGCCAAACTTGCCACCCGCGAACCAGACGCCCGTGCACTGAACAAGAGCCGTCATGACCGTGCCCTTGACGAGGATATCCTCAAGCGGGATGTCCGTCATCGGGCGCTTCTTGTCATCGTAGACGAGCGTCTCGAACTTTCCGTCGCGCTGGCGAAGCTGGAGCTTGACCGTGGGCGGATACGGCTTGACGTTGCCCTCGCTGTCCTTCGAGAAGCGCACCGTCGTGGTGTAGAGCTCCGAGAGAACATCGCGGCTCTTGGAACCCTTGAACCAGGAAACCGAGTTCTTCACGCCCTGCTCGATCATGAACTCATCCAGGCTGTGGAGTGCGTTGTAGATCGTGGCCGTGTTGGGGTTCGTCACGGGGTCATCGTAGCCGCGGAGCTTCAGGTCAACTGAATACTTCGGGGCCGCACCAGGAACCTTGTCAAAGACCGAGAGACCAAAGGGCGTCTCGAGCGGGCCAATCTGCATGATCAGCGGGCGACCATTGTAGTTCAGGTAGGCCTGCTTGCCGCCCGAATCGAGCAACCTCGGCACGGAGAAGGTGACGTTGGCAACGTTGAAAGACTCGGGGGCAACAACAGTGGAAGACATTCTAAACTGTGGCTATGCTGAGTTCTAGGGGGGCGGCGGCGGTCAATTTTGGCCGGCCGGATTTTTTTTTGGCCGGCGAAGTAGATGAACCAGTCAGAGCGTATACGCTACATCCAAGAGCAGGCAAATCGCTATATATCAAAGAGCAAGTGCGTCGACTCTTCTCTCAGAACTCTCGTCGTTCAGTCAGCCGCCTCTAAAATGGTGGCTCCTTCCAGCGTTTCTCTGAATGGTGATCCCGCGGCCGCCTATGCAGCCATCTCGCCCGTGGCTATTCCTGGCCCTTCTATTATACGGGCGTCTTGCGGAGTGGCGAAAGGAAAGGGGACGAATGGCGAGCATACCGCCATCATACAGGCGAAACAGGGCGGTGCCATTTGCGGCTCAGATTCCGTTGTAGGGTCAGGAGGAATCACTCTCCCTGTCCCCTGCGTTAACATGAACGCGCCCCCTTTTACACAGCAGAACATGTCCGACCCCTATAAGAGCAGCTGCGGCACTCCTTCCGAGGTCTACTTTCCTCCAAAGATATTTGATGGACCTGGGTGCACCTATACGCGGATAACGACCCCCTCTGGATAATGGGCGCCAATAATAGATATGGGCCAGACTCGTAAGAAACATGCTGTGCCACATGATGTGCCACACCATGCATCCTCGAGTGCCGACCTGCGGAACCCCGTGACCGGACCAAAGGATCAGCCTCTTGTCCACCAAACCGAAGTCGCGCACACTCCTCTCCGTTTCCATATCCTAGGCGTGCCCCATACAGTGACGCGGAAGGACTACTCGGCCTGCGCCTTTACTCAGAAGGCTCTCAAGTTCGCTAAGATGATGAAGGCCCGCGGCCATCACATTATTCACTATGGTCACATAGAGTCCGAGGTCGACTGCCATGAACATGTGGCCATAACTGATAACGAGCTCTTCAAGGCCACATACGGCCACTACGACTGGAAAAAGGAGCACTTCAAGCACAGCACGACAGATAACTGCAACAAGGTTTTCAATGAGCGCGCCATTGTGGAAGTCGGCAAGCGCAAGAAGCCGAATGACTTTCTCTTGTTGTTCTGGGGTGTCGGCCACGATGCCATTGCCAAGGCACATCCTGACATGATATCGGTGGAGCCCGGTATCGGCTGCTTCAATACACCCTGCACTACCTTCAGTATCTTTGAATCCTACGCCGTCATGAACTACCTCTACGGAAAGGAGAAGTGGGAGCCCAAGTGGTTCGATGCGGTTATTCCGAACTACTTTGATCTGGCCGATTTCGAATACAATGAGAAGCCCGGCGACTACTTCATGTATCTGGGTCGCATCACGGAATCAAAGGGGATCGGTATCGCCGTCGAGATTGCTAAGCGCACCGGATTAAAACTCAAGGTGGCGGGCCAGGGCGATTTCAAAAAGGAGCTCGGCTTCGATCCGCCCGCCCATGTAGAGGTCGTTGGATATCTGGAGCCGGCGGCGCGCGACGACATGTTGAGAGGGGCGCGGGCCCTGCTAGCCCCGACACACTACAACGAACCTTTCGGCGGCGTCACGATCGAGGCGCTGCTCTGTGGCACCCCTATCATCACCTCTGACTGGGGTGCCTTTGCCGAGAATAATCTTCATGGAATCACGGGCTATCGCTGCCGCACCATAGAGCAGTTCGAGTGGGCGGCGAAGAATATTGGAAAGATCAGTCGGGCCAAGTGCCGCGAGTGGGCGGCCAAGAACTTCAGTCTCGAGCGGATAGGTGCCATGTATGAGGAGTATTTTAATGATCTGAAGACTGTGTATACGGGCAATGGCTTCTACTCCACGAATCCTGGACGGAAGGAACTGGATTGGCTGAAGAGGGACTATCCTTGTTAATATTCTTAATATATAGTAAAGATGGAAGGAGCAATCTTTCCAGTCGACCACAAGTCGAAGGCCTGGACTCAAAAGAAGGTCTATAAGAAGTGGGTGCGTAAACTGGAGCGCAAGACAGCGAAGCGCACGGCCAAGGAGGACCTCTGTGTAGGGAAGAAGTCGATCTGTAAGAACAATATTGGCATCGTGCGGAAATACATGCCGCAGTTTAACAGTCCCGCGGAGATTAAGCAGTTTACGCGCTTTGTCAAGAAGGTCTACGGGATTAAGAGCCACAAGACACGGAAGGCGGCCAAGGATCTGAAATCATCGCAGCGTGAGATCAGCAAGAAGCGCGTTCAGGGGCTCATCGACGACAATATTATAAACAAGGTGCGGGTGCCCATTCTCATTTCGGGAGACGATTACGTGATCGATGGACACCACAGATGGGCCGCCTACAAGCTAGCTGCACCTAAAAAGAAGATCCCGGCGGTCGTCATCGATGCTCCTATCAAGGATGTGCTGGGGATTGCCGTGGCCTGGGGGGCAAAGCACCAGGAGTTTTGATGGGGGTAAAAGCCTCCCCCCTACCCCCTGTCCTTAGGGGGACGCAAGCCTCCCCCTCGCCCCCTGTCCTTGGAAATCACTCGAAGCGTCAAAGGGGGACGCAAGCCTCCCCCTCGCCCCCTGTCCTTGGAAATCACTCGA
>Ga0209084_1001873_pt1 | contig 17066 bp, 18 predicted proteins | sample C_130820_MF_Meta_FD_187309 | JGI IMG/M metagenome (GOLD analysis project Ga0209084, IMG submission 187309) | Freshwater microbial communities from Lake Croche, Canada to study carbon cycling - C_130820_MF_MetaG (SPAdes) (version 2) | ecosystem: Environmental > Aquatic > Freshwater > Lake... | reverse complement strand
AATCTATCCTAAAAAATGAATTACCAGATTTAAGGCTCAACTGGAGAGCTAATATATAATGTGCCCTTTTGAGAAACCTACAAACAATGTAAGAATATATAAACGGAGAACTATGTGGTATCTGAGTTACAGATGTGATACTGGAAATCCTAATGTCAAAGTTCGGTCAAAGGTATTTCATACATCTGATGAAGCTTTTGAGTTCTATTGTGAGATAGTAGATAAAGGAAGATGGCCTACAGATGAACCTGTATGGCGGCAATCAAGGGAGCTTTCCTCGTGCTTCTAATCTATCATCCTCTAATCTATCAGCAAAATTAAATGTATCTTGTTTGAATCTTGGTTTAACTTGTTTATTTGGAACTGACCATGGAGACTTAGGTTTAGGATTATATACTTCTTCATTAGCAATAGTATCTGATTCATCTTGCATATGAGCCATTCTTCTCAATGGTGTAAGTTCAGCTTCTTTTTCTAATGCTTCTAAAGATGGAGACCAAGGTTTAGGAACATACGGTTCAGCTAATACTAATTCATTTAAGACAACAGGGATTACTTTGGTTAATTCAGATTCAATTTTACAAGATGTCTTAAGATTATCAATAAAGTTTTTCTTAGCTACTAATTTTCTTTTAATGTCTTTCTCCTTTATCTGTAACTTTAATATTCTTTCTGTTGGTATGATTCCAGGTTTAGTATTTTCAATCTTTTGTTGTAATACAATATCATAGTTATTATGATGTAAATTGAGCTTAGTAAGTTCAACTTCCATTCTAGCATTCAAAGAATCTTCCATTTGTTTTATTTTAAGAGCATAATCTGCTTTTATCTGATCCAGTTTAGTTTCTTGTCTTGAACGATTATCTGTTCTTTGAGAAAAATAATAATTCAATGTTCTTTCAGTATTAGCATCATTCTTCATATTCTTAATTGTATTGTAAGCTTCCAAGTCTTTCTCAATTTCTATTAATTCAGATTCTAATGTATCTGGATACATTATTCTAGCATCCCTCATTCCAGTTTGAAAAGCTAAATGATCCATTTCCTCCATTTCTATAAAGTATATAGGAATTAACCCTTAAACCCTAATGAGGGTGGGGGAGGGGGGGGTGCCGGGGGATACCCCCCCCTATCAATGTTTGTTTTTGAGACCATTCTTAAACTAGTCTTGGAAACTAGAAATCTCAAATTGTCTTAAGATTATTCTAGAAACTCTACTACTGATTTCTTGCTTTCAATCTCTAATTTCTTTTGATTATCACCGGGAATATACTTGATAGTAAGAAAGCCATTCTTAATTTCTGCACTATGGAATTGTCCTAGTTTATCATCAAGTATTGGTATAACATAAGATACATAAGCTTTGCTTAATAGCATTCTTATATCTCTTTGATGCATTAGTATTATCTCGTGTCTTCCCATATCTAATTAGGATAGGATATAATAGTTATTTGAGCGTCAGCTACACTCAGACCGATATCAGGAGTAGTAGTATTTAGATTGTAAGTTTGTAAATTGACATCAAAGGTAACATTGCTTCCTGCACCTTGGTAATAACTCTGAATACTTAGAGGGCGATTTTCACCTGTATAGTTTAGGGCGCTAAAAGACATAATAGTAGAAACAGTTTGATTTGTTCCATTAGCTGATAAGATAAAAGCAGCATCTTGAATTGTTGTAGGTTGTGCTGTAGCGACTGTATTGATATTTGCTAAAATGGTATAATTACCTCCAACAGTCAGAGGAATATTATTAAAATTATAATAAGTAGCTATAGAACCAACACCTGTGCCTATTGCTCCTCCTTGTCCTATGAATGTGCTGAAATATATTGAAGCAGGAACACCATTTGCTCCTGTGAATCCTTGGAATCCTTGAGCTCCTGTATATCCTGTATATCCAGTATCTCCTGTATATCCTGTATCTCCAGTATAACCTGTATATCCTGTATCTCCTGTATCACCAGTAGCTCCAGTATATCCTGTATATCCTGTATATCCTGTATCTCCTGTTTCTCCAGTGTATCCAGTGTATCCTGTATAGCCTGTATATCCTGTATATCCTGTTTCTCCAGTGTATCCTGTATAGCCTGTATAGCCTGTATATCCTGTATCTCCAGTGTATCCTTGTGCGCCTTGAGCGCCTGTGTAGCCTGTGTAGCCTGTGTAGCCTGTGTAGCCTGTGTAGCCTGTTGAGCCTTGAGTGCCTTGTGTTCCCGCATTGCCTTGAGTGCCTTGTGTTCCTGCAGCACCAGATTCTCCTGAAACAATTATATTGAAATTACTTGAATAACCATTACCATAGAAACTTGTAATATTTACAGCTATTGAAAACTGTGCTCCAGATTGAGTTATACTGGTAATAATACCAAACCAGTAATTTGAAGTAAACCCACCAGTTGTAGCTACACCGAAGACTGGTTGATTCGCAACAAAAACATAATCTACAGAATAACCAGTTACATTAAAAGTTACGCTGGGTGCATTGAATGAAGTGACTTGAGTCAAAGCTGCCAATAATAAAGCATTTGTGCCTTGATTTCCTTGTGCCCCCATATATCCCGTATCTCCAGTGTATCCTTGTGCGCCTGTCTGTCCTGTGGCTCCTGTAGCTCCTGTATATCCTGTTGCACCTGTATATCCTGTGGCTCCTGTATATCCTGTTGCACCTTGAGGAGGAGTCGTTATGACTATAAAGATGATTCTGTGGTTATTAGGAAATTGAGGGACTCCACCGCTTGTAATAAGTGTTATTGGATATTGTGCGTATCCTGAACCTGTATTATATGTAGGGGTTCCACTTACCAACCAAGTCTGATAATTACCAGATACATTTTCATCTTGAAGGATTAATGTATTACCTTGTATAATAAGATTCAGAAAGATGTCAATATCATTACCATTATTATCTATGTGATTTACTCTTATATATGTTGAGTTTATCATTGTAGTAGAATTAGACCAAGTAATATGACCTGTTGAGGGTGTTCCATTTGTTGTCTGTGCTTGGTAATTGTAGAAAGATGAAGAAGCACCAGGATTACCTTGAGCTCCTGTATATCCTGTATATCCTGTAGATCCTGTGGCTCCTGTATATCCTGTATATCCTGTAGAGCCGGTTCTACCTGTATATCCTGTAGAGCCGGTACTGCCTTGAGCGCCTGTAGCTCCAAGTAATCCTGTTAAGCTGACATTCCAGTAGTCTTCAAAAGGCCAAGTAGCTCCATTATTTAGTAATTGAATAATATTTCCAATTGTAAATGTTGTAGGAGATACATCTGTTAATATACCATTAATTATGTGTAAATAAAATGAATCAGTCATTTCACCTAATGCAGTCAATATAACAGGCTGACCTACAGAAAAATTAGGTTTGGGAACACCAGAATAATAGGTAAAAGTTAAGGTACCACTATACCCAACTACAGGAACATTTGTATTAATTGTCTGACCTGTAAAAATAGGCGTTGGACCCGTATATCCTGTATAGCCTGTAGAACCTGTTCTGCCTTGAGCGCCGGTATATCCAGTAGCACCTGTATATCCTGTTGCTCCTGTAGCGCCAGTATATCCTGTATATCCTACTGCACCAACTACTGTGACTGTAAAAGTATCTGAATATGTTGAGGTATTAGATGATAATAGCACTCTCATAAAAATAGCAAAATAAATGTAATCAATAGGATGATTCTCTAAATCAGTTATTATTGCTGTAAAAGTATTTCCTGTTGTATTACCAACTACTTGTATTGTTTGGCCTATTTGAAAATTATATCCATTTACGTCTGGTGGCCCACTAACATTTAAATAGAAAACATTATTGGGTGCAGGGGTTATTGAATTACTTTGCGTCACTGCTTGTGATAAACGAGCATTTGTTCCTTGAGCCCCTGTATAACCTGTATAGCCTGTTGCACCTGTTTTACCTGTAGCTCCTGTAGCCCCTGTATAACCTGTATAGCCTGTTGCACCTGTCTGACCTGTAGCTCCTGTATATCCTGTAGCTCCTGTAGCTCCTGTATATCCTGTTTCGCCAGTTGAGCCTTGAGTTCCTTGGATTCCTCGTTCACCAATACTGGAAATAATGAATGATGAATCAGAGTATTGAGCGGAATTATTTGTTGTTTCTACCAAGATACGAAGAAATATATTTATTCCAATTTGAGATGCGGTATATATTAATCCTGTAAAATAATAATTAAAATTACTTGCTTTTACTTGTGCTTGTTGGCCTGTTTGAAATATATATTTTGTGAGGCTACCTTCTACATAAAAATCTACATAATTACCTATTACAGGAGTAATAGTATTTCCACTACTTAATGCTTGATATAACAGAGCATTTGTGCCTTGTGTGCCTTGAGCGCCTGTATAGCCTGTATAGCCTGTATAGCCTGTATAGCCTGTTGGACCCGTAGCTCCTGTTGCACCTGTATATCCTGTATAACCTGTAGATCCTGTAGCACCCGTAGCTCCTGTAGCTCCTGTAGCTCCTGTATATCCTGTATAACCTGTAGCTCCTGTTGCGCCCGTTGCCCCTGTATATCCTGTATATCCTGTTTTACCTGTTGAGCCTTGTGGGCCTGTATATCCTGTATATCCTGTTACGCCAGTTGACCCTTGTGGGCCTTGAATTCCTCTTTCACCAATAACAGAGATTGTGTATGTATCAGTAGCCAACGTGGAGCTATTTGATGTTGTCTGAACGAAACTGCGAATAAAAAAATAACCTGAATAAATAACTATATCATTTATTCTAGATGTAAAATTATTAGCTGGTGTAGAATTTCCTACTACTTGAATAATCTGTCCTACTCTAAAAATATATAAGGTAATATTTGATGATATCTGTAAATCTACAAGATTTCCTACTGCAGGGGTTATTACAGTACCTTCGCTCACTGCTTGATATAATAGAGCATTTGTGCCCTGAGGGCCTGTATATCCTGTATATCCAGTTGGACCCGTTGCACCTGTATATCCTGTAGATCCTGTCGCTCCTGTATATCCTGTATAACCTGTAGATCCTGTATTACCCGTTGGACCCGTAGCTCCTGTATATCCTGTATAACCTGTGAATCCTGTATAGCCTGTAGATCCTGTATTACCTGTAGCACCAGTTGGACCCGTTGCACCCGTGAATCCTGTATATCCCGTATATCCTGTAGATCCTGTATTACCTGTTGGACCCGTTGCTCCGGTATATCCTGTTGCACCCGTGAATCCTGTATAGCCTGTAGATCCTGTATTACCTGTAGCACCCGTTGGACCCGTTGCACCCGTGAATCCTGTATATCCCGTATATCCTGTAGATCCTGTATTACCTGTTGGACCCGTTGCTCCGGTATATCCTGTTACACCAGTTGCTCCTGTATATCCTGTTGCACCAGTATATCCTGTATAACCTGTAGAACCTGTATCTCCTATCGCTCCTACTGCTATTATAGTAGCTGTATCTGTATTTGGTATTCCATTATTAGATAATATTCTTTGAATGATTACTTGAGGGTAAAAGATACCAACATCAGTGTTTATTGAGAGAATAATAGCATAAAAATTAATATTAGCAACATTGTTAAGCCTAAAATAAATTGTCATATTATTTCTGAATACATAATCAGATAATTTACCATTTATTCCTAAAGATAAGGCTTGTCCTACAGTGAATACAGTATACGTTTGAGATACAACCTGAGCCTCATATAATAACGCATTAGTGCCTTGTGTGCCTTGACTCCCAGTATATCCTGTATAGCCTGTCACTCCTGTAGCACCTGTATATCCTGTAGATCCTGTCGCTCCTGTATATCCTGTATAACCTGTATAACCTGTATAACCTGTAGATCCTGTATTACCCGTTGGACCAGTAGCTCCTGTAGCTCCTGTATATCCTGTATATCCTGTATAACCTGTAGATCCTGTAGCACCCGTGAATCCTGTATATCCTGTATAACCTGTAGATCCTGTATTACCCGTTGGACCAGTAGCTCCTGTAGCTCCTGTATATCCTGTATAACCTGTAGCTCCTGTAGCTCCTGTAGCTCCTGTTGTGCCAGAGGCACCTGTATATCCTGTATAACCTGTAGATCCTGTAGCACCCGTAGCTCCTGTTGGACCCGTTGCTCCGGTATATCCTGTATAGCCTGTAGATCCTGTATTACCTGTAGCACCCGTTGGACCCGTTTCTCCGGTATATCCTGTTGCACCCGTGAATCCTGTATAGCCTGTAGATCCTGTATTACCTGTAGCACCCGTTGGACCCGTTGCTCCGGTATATCCTGTATATCCCGTATATCCCGTTTCTCCTGTTGGACCCGTTGCTCCAGTTGGACCTGTTGATCCTGTATATCCTGTATAACCTGTAGATCCTGTAGCACCCGTTGCTCCTCCGCCTCCAGCACCATAAGTAATTTCTTTAGAGTTTACATTGTAAAAGAGAGTTGATAGGAGTAAAGAAGGATCATAGCGAACAGGATCTACACTAAAACTTTTGTTAGTTGCGGCATTCAATTCTAAACCTGTCGCATTTAGAACTATGGTGTTTGAGAAGTTATTAGCATTAGAGCGATTTGCGAGAGCTCCTATACCTATTGAATAATCTCGCGCATTATTACCCAAAGCTTCATATCCTAAAGCTACAATTCCTACTGCAGCAGTAATATTAGAAGAACCAATATATGCAGCATTATAACCTATAGCTATTGAGTTTTCTCCTAAATAAGCATTAGAACTACCTCCAGCTGAACCTTTTCCGATTGAGATTGCATTACTACCAGCACCATTATATTGATCGGCAAGATATCCGATGACTACTTTATCAGATTGTAATTTAATTGATGATGTATAGATAGTAGATATCTGTGCTTGTTGGACGTATGCGTTTGCGGTTGATATATATCCAGCCGCGCCTCCTGTTATAATGGTAGATGCTTGTAAAGTAGAGGTAAAGAGGTCAGAATAGGTATTTCCTTGTTGATAAGTAATTTCATAAGTGGTAGGATTGTATTTCAGAGTTGATAGATTGTCTGTAGCTGTTACAGCACGAATAGGTGCTACATAGAAAGCGTTTGATTGACCTGATACAGCTTTAACACCAGCATCTTGCGCTGATATAATGATTGAGCCAGGAGGGCTGAAATCATCTTTACCAGCATAATATCCTAAATGCACTGAGTGGTCTCCACCTCCATAAGAACCCGCTAATGGTCCTACGAATGTTGTGTAGGCTCCAGGAGTATTAGTCCCTACGTTTTGAGATGCTACATCATAACCTACATAGACAGATGTCCCACCACCGTGTAAGCCTACTTGACCTGCGCCTATAGCTACAGAAAAAGACCCAGCAGATGCTAAATCGCCGATAGCTATACCTTCATTGTTTGCATAAGAATCATTACCGATGGCTACACCACCTACATAAGATGAACCAGCAGGGACTTGAGCGTTATAACCTATAGCGACAGATTTAGACGCTAAGGCTGAGGCTGACGCACCCAATGCTACAGCTCTAAATCCCGTTGCGACTGCACCTGAACCTAGTGTTAGTTCTTCTGTTGTATAAACAATACTTGAGACATTCAAGATTTTCGCTGATAAGGTTGATACATTTATTATAGAAATGTTAGCAAGAGGCGCATTCAGAGTATCTAAGACATTGATAGTTGAGACATTTATTGTAGAACAATTTATGGTACCATCAACGTGAACGTTTCCTCCTGCAGCGCTAAGAGTATATACGTTAAGATCGCCACCGTAAGAATTAATGCCTCCACCAGCTGATGAGTTAGTTCCTATTGCTACACCACCACCACCACCTATCGCCACTCCACCACCTCCTAAGATTCCTACACCACCTCCGCCAGAAATTAAAACTCCTCCAAGACCTGTAACAGCTACAGCACCTCCACCGGTTACTGCAACGCCTCCTCCTCCTAAGACAGATACTCCAGCAAGACCAGAAACTTCTACGCCTCCTGCTGCTGTTACAGATACATTTCCTGCTCCTAAAAGATTGATGGAAGTTGCGGCATTCAGATCTACAGAACCTAAACTTGTTAGATTGATACCATATCCTACTCCTCCTACGCTGACACCAAATTGACGAGCAGGGGTCGCCAGAGTTCCAAATTGGACTGTAGTAGGATAACAGATAATATCTGGAGATACTACATAATTAGACGCACCAATATATACATTTGTATCTATCTGAGAATTGGTATATGTTGATGTTTGAAATCCATTGACTTGTATGGAAGACATTTTCATCTGAACGCCAGATAAGTTTCCAAGTCCATCTGTTACTAAATTATCATTACCCGCAAGATTTCCAGCTCCATCATTATACTGTATGGATCCTTGAACTCCTGCAGGAGCTCCACCAGCTCCTTGCGCTCCTGTGTAACCTGTATAACCAGTTACTCCCGTTGCGCCTTGATACCCTGTATAACCAGTAACGCCTGTTGAACCTGTTGTGCCAGTAGCACCTGTTGAACCGGTGGCGCCTTGAGATCCAGTATAACCAGTATAACCAGTATAACCTGTTGTGCCAGTAGAACCTTGCGGACCAGCGTAACCTGTATAACCTGTATAACCCGTATATCCTGTTGCACCAGTTGGGCCTTGAGAACCTGCACCTCCACCTCCACCTCCACCGTTACCAGCAAGAAGGAATGGCCGATTAATATTTGTTGTATCATCGGCAGGTGGTGAAGATATGAGATTAGGATGTAGGATAGGTTCTGTAGTCGGTATTATATTTTGTATCTCGCCGACAGTATGAGGTTGTGAAACCTGTATTGTAACAAGAGGAATAAACTCAGGGCTTGTAACTCTTGTGATTACACTCGTAGGTGCCGTCGTTGGTAAAGATGTCGTTATTATAGGAATACTAGTGCTTTGTATAGCATTAGCAGTAGCACTCTGTGAGGCAGAATACCCAGGCGCTACATAGATGTTCTGTTGCATAGCTTATACTATATACGGGATAAATAACATTTATTGTTTAAAGTATCAATGAGAAAAAAATTATGATCTACTGTCATCTCGCGATAGTATCTTATGATATCCGGAATAGGCATTCCACGAGGGAAGAATGACCGTAACCAAGTTTTTACTGATGACTCTATCTCAGTATCTGTATTTTGGTAGAAGAGACAGACATAGTTACAATTAGAGCGACCGGTCGCTGATAACATAGTGGCCTTCTGACCTGATATCAGTGCAGAACAGCCCAGATTACGGCCTGTAGTAAGCAGACGTGTCATCATCGTATCATTCTTACCGTCAAGCGCCAAATCATCAAAGACAAAGAGAAAATCATAATGATTATTAGTATTTTTATTTATAATGAAAGCTTCTTCAATTAACTGCGGACAGAACTTTTCAGCGATGATTCCTTTTTTTCTGAACGGGTCGTAAATCTTTCCGTGGCTTGTCAGACTCATTAGAAAGGTTATGTGATTCTTGAAGAACTCTTTGACAATGTAATTAGTAGCAAAGCTCTTGCCTGATTTCGTGCTACCAATTACGGCAAAGGAGAACCCACCAAGACTCTTATCAACTTGAAGTTTATTGAGATGCATTTTTTCAAATAATGGTTTTGAACTTTCTTCATCAGATGAACTTTCTTTAGAAGCTTCTGAAGGTTGTTTGAAATGTGTATCAGACAACTTATTATGTTTAAAATCTGCAGCCTTATTCCCAGCTTCCATCCATTTTCTGTAATCAACTCTAATTTTATCAATCTCTTCTTTTGTATGTTCGTTAGATTGAAGTGTTATTTTTGATACTTTTTTCGTAGTAGGATTGAAATAATTTATCATTATTCTAACCATTTTTTCTTCTATTATAATAGAAAAAAGAATGGACTTGATTCGGCAAGTTCTCAAGACTCGGCAAGATATGCATAAGCCGAAAGTAGCTCCTAAAGTCTCCGACGAGACAGAGGAGCTAACGATGGCGACCATAATTGAAAAGAAGGTCAAAGATTCCGAAGTTATTAAATATTTTCGTAAGAGAGCCGATCAGCTTGATGGATCGTCTTAGTTATACTTAGAAGCAGACCCTTGAAAATAGACGTGACCCGGGCTTGAGTGAGTCGGACTCTTCTTAGTCGGCAAGGTGGCGGGAGAAGGCTTGGCGGAAGGTGTCTCTCCGCCCATCAGATGGCTTGTCTTTCTGTCTTCCGGGACAGCCGAATGGATGACACCATCAACGGCATTTCTTTGAAACTCCGTCAGATAATTGCGGAGAACACCGGCGTGTATCTGCGCTTGGCTTGAGTGGCCGTGAGACGCATCAAAGATTATAGAATGCGAAGGATGTCCTGTTACAGCAAACATAGTGGGTTTATAATTATTATATAGAAAATATTTCTATATTATTATTATAACCAAGATGGCCTTAGCGATGACTTCTGAGTCCGTCCTACACGCGATTACGCCCGGTCACTGCGAAGACTTGATATACCCGGGTTCTACGAACACGGCCGTCCAGTGCTTCAACGCCATCACTGACAACCGCTTTACAATCTCTCTTCCTTCAGTCAATCAGGGCTCAACGTCGCAGCTCATCTTCAATCCGAGCCAGGGTCTCTCTGATATTATCATCAGCGCGACGATTCCTACCTCAACATCCGCGTCTGTAAATACGGGCGCGTGGGGTGGCTACGCGCTACCCACGGGCTGGTTGGCGGCGATGATTAACACAGTAGCTCTAAGAGTGGGAGGTAGCAGTCTTTACTACTGGACTGGCGCTCAGATATTAGTAGATACTCTCCAAGAGTGCGAGAACAACGGTAAGCAGCAGTCTGTTTATAATTTAGCGGGAGCGGCTCTTTACCAAGGCTCGGCGGTTCCTACATACACGGGAGGCGCTGTATCTGCAGCGGTGCAGATGCCTGTCAATACGCCTGGCTCACCTTTATACTCGGCTTCTATCTACCTCAAGATGCCTTTTAACTCAATCTCATCTTTACAGAAGACATTACCTCTAGGAACGGATTTGCTTACACAGCCCGTGCAGTTCTTAATAACGTGGAAGAACTTCGCGGATGTGGCGTTTGCCTTCGGTAACAATACAGTCGGCAATTTACCCACGGCCTTCACGAATGTCAGCGCTCGTTTCCGCCAGACGACGCTCACGAACTCAGAGCACTTACTGGCTCGTCGCGAAGACATGAACTCTAAGATGCTTGTCATACCTCTACGCTCATTCTGCCAGACGGAGTTCACGACGCAGGTCGCGACTACGGCGGGTCAGTCTGTGTCTATCAATGCTACAGGCCTACGCTCAGGCTCAATCAAATGGATTGATGTATATGTTACGTCTCCTGCAGTCAGTGGCGCTGGTAACAACTGGAACTTTGTTCCTATTAGTGCTTTACAGATGTTAGTGAATGGTCTTATCTATTATGATGCTGGATCACAGGCTGAGACGCAGCTGTGGAATCTCTGCGACTCGGCGGTGCCTCTGTCAGTGACAACGGTCGCCTACACGGCGGCGGGATCAAATATTCTCAATGCGGTTACAGGCACAATGCCTTGGTATCGTATCCAGTTGGGCCAACGCCCTTACGCACTCGCCTATGAGAATGAGATGTCTCTTGGCCTCAACATTGCTAACTCTGTAGTGAATATCAATCTGACGGTCCCGGTGACGGAGACGGTCACGGTGCGCCTCGTGTATCACTACGCTGCCAATCTGATTGCGACGAAAGGAACGATGGAATATCTTTTTACGTAAATTCATTTTTCAGTATAATTTTTATACTCAAAAAATTGACTTTTTGTATTTTAATTTTTTAACATAGAGTATATGATAAGCCAAATACCTTTTCGGGTTGTAGTAAGACAATGTGCCTTAAGAAAGCAGATGGCTAAACTTGAAGCAGATTATCTTCTTCTTAAAGCTCAGCTTGTTATTGATAAAATTATGTATGAATATGAAGAAGATACAATGGATAAATATACAAAGATAGATATATCTTTTAAAACATCAAGAGATGAATTAAATCTGAAGATTATTAATAATCAGATAGATAAACTCTTAGATGAAATTATTAATTGTAAAATGCCTAACTAATTAATCTTCTGAAGCCAAGATTGTAATCTGAAAGTCGGCGTAAGGTTGTAAGACAAATGTTGTTCCAGTATTCAAAAATGTAGGAATAGAGATTGGTGCAGGTAGAGGCACCAGATTACCCCAAGCATCTCTGACTTGTAAGTCTAACCAAGAAATAACAGACTCAGGATTGAATCTGATAAACTTGGCGTGTCTAAACTGTCTGTGAAGAACGATGGGCGCAGTGCCTACCCAAGGAGATTCATTTATAGATACATCATCGCACAAGTAAATACGGCACAGAGAAGTTGTAGCAGTGTCTCCAGAATTACCATCACGCAAGTTAGTGAACTCGTGGGCTTTGTTGGAAGTAAAATCAACAAACTCCGTGTATAAAGATTCAGACGGTGTGCCTACTAAAGGGATTGCAGGTAGAGGTCGCATACGTGTATTCTGATAGGCGAAAGGCCATCCTACAAGATTGAAGAAATTGGCTTGAGATACGAATCTTGTATATGTGCTATTTGATGACATAGTTCCAGATATAGATGTTGCAGGAAATGAGTATAAGACTAAATTGTTAAGAGCATCAGGTGTAGCACTTGTAAAATAGATACTGTATGTATTATAAGTAGCATCATAAGCAAAAGTAATAGCATCTCCAAATCCAGTAGGAGCCACTAAGGCAAACTTTGCATCTAGAAGTCCTTGGACGGTTGTTACTAAAGTAGCCGGTGTGTAAAACCGAATAGGAACGACTATAGTAAAATTAGTAAAAACTCTTAATTGAGCGTTAGAATTGTTATTTAGACATGCAATAGTCCAGCTATTATTGTAAGCATTAACATTCGGAATGAACCAAGGTAATCTGATTTCTGTAATGGCTATACGCTTCGCAAAGGCTTCCATCAAACTCTGGGGTTTCTGGAATTGAAAGTTGTTCCAGGGTTGTAATTCAACAGGCGCGAGAACATCATTAGGATTTGCAGGTGCAATCAGAATCTTATTCAAAGGTAATCTGTCAGCGGAATCTAAGAGAAGAAACTGATTTGCCGGGTGTCTGCTGGTAGAAGCACCTTGGGCTGTTCTCATATCATTCGTGGAATCAGCGTGAGACAAGATATATTCCATCTTGCGGCCTGTACCAATCAGGTGGTTGATCGGATTAATAGACATTTAGGTTCTAATTAAGGACTTACATTTTCTATGCGAGAAATATCTAACGAGGCTTCCATCTTACGACCGCAGCAATTTGATCTAACTCTGGTATGGTTAAGATAATGGAAGATATGGGATAATACTGAAAGGATAAGAGATATAGAAGCTATAGCGGTGGCGGAATCCATTTGATCCATTATTATAAGTCCATATAAACTAAATCAATTCCATTAGGTAATTTCTTTGTATAGAACTTATGGCCCGTGGGTGGCACCTGTCTAAATCTGTAGAAGTGTTCCGTAGTGTCTAACTTTTTATGTGTATGATTATTATCTATTAACCATTTGACAGCTTGTTGTAAAGTAAAAGTGGAGCGTGGTATGAGAATTGTCTGAAGCATTTTCTATTGTATAAGTATAATAAAATGGTTGGTCGCATTGATAAGAAGCACAAGGGCAAGGGTAAATTAGTCGTAGCCCCGGGAACAGCCCGGCTCTTTAAAGGTATGCAGAAGGCTAAGGACCGTTACGATACTCAGTTCTCAAAGTTATCAGAACATATGTCAAGTTCTTATGAAAAGAAACAACATAAGGGACCGGCTGCTCCGCCTCCGCGTGAGACGGTAGTGGTATCTGGAAAGAGACACGAAGGCGAGGCACCGTTTGAAACTGGTGCGCCGCCGCCCCCCGAGGCTAAGGTAACGCTGCCTCTGAGAGGTGGTATTACGGCTCCTCGCGGACCCATAAAAGAACGATTAACTTCTGAGGGAAAAGTGCAACATATAGAACCTCCCCCTAAAATATCTGCCCGAGGAATGAAGATGGATGTTAACGTTGGAAGTGAAGTCCAAACCGCCCCCAAGAAGAACGTTGCTCCTAAAGATGTTAGCGTTCAACGCAGTACATTCAAACTCAAACAGGCTGAGCCTGTAGCAGCTGCAAAGCCCAAGAAGACTATAAGTCCCGAGCATCTGGAGAAAATGAGACTTGGCCGTGAGAAAGCTAAGGCTGCAAAAGATGCCGCCCGTAATTAATTTGTCTTAATAGATGAAAAAAGAATTGAAAGATATGTCTAAAATTGAATTGGTTTTCTTGATTAAAAAGGCCCGTTGCGGTAAGCTATTGGGAATTGATACAACCAATATGTCTAAAGAGCAAATTATAGAACATCTATTATTATCCAGATGCCCTCATATGATAAAATTGATTAATTCTAAATAAATTGTATAGTAAGATGGCGAAAATCTATGGTCTGTATTCAGAGCAATTATGTCTGTATGTCGGGAGCACAACACAAAGTTTGAAAGCGCGAGAAAGAGAACATAGATGTAAATATAATAGAGTTAGTTCAAAAGATATACCAGATGATTGTCAATGGAGTATGCTTCTTTTAGAAGAATGCACCATTGATATGAAAATAGTTCGGGAACAGTTTTACTATGATAAATTGAAGCCGTTGTATAATTTGTATAATCCTAAGATTGATACTAAAGAATATCAAAAAAAATACTATGCAGCTCATAAAGAAGAAAGAAAAACAAAACAAAGAGCATACGATGCAACTCATAAAGAACAAAGGAATGCAAGACGAAGAGCTAGAAGAAGATTAATAGCACGGACGGCTGTGGTGCATCAATCTGTGACCGTTGCCGTCAGTGGCGAGTAGCCCATATCCAAAGGCCGCAGCGGGTGCGTGATTAATCTGAGACTCCACATATTTAGAATGATCTACAATTTTTTTATCAGATTGTAGAGGATTCTGGGGAGTAGGTCTAGCAACCTCGTTAGAAACTTTCTTGCCGAGGTCTTTCATTATACTTTACTCAAAGGTATTTGTTTCATATGATAGATACTTCAAATCATCACCATCTTTAACTAAATTAAGTCTGAATAAAGCACAAGCTATCTCAAAAAATGCTTTACCTGCAGGACAATCCTTAGATTGATTCATCGGGTCGGGGCCCAGTAATGGCCGTAGGTGATCCAGCGCCCGGTGAAGCAACTTAGAAATAATCTGATTGTCGTTCATTTATATTATGTATATAGATAATATAAATGAAGCTTCTTAAGATAGAAAAACTTTCCGGAGATACTCATAAGTATAAAGCTATATTTGAAAACAATGGAAGAACCAAGACAACTAAGTTCGGATATCACGGGATGGATGATTTTACATTAACACACGATACAGCACAAAGAGATAGATATAGAACACGCCACGCAAAAGATTTACAGACTGGCGATCCATCTCGTGCTGGTTTCTTGTCTTATTATCTGTTATGGGGGAACTCAACATCTATATCTGAGAATCTAAGAAGTTTCAGAAATAAATTTAATGTTTAGATTAGATGTTTAGACTAGGATTAGATTTAGATCCTGAGGTTTTTAAAAATCTGACGGACTTAATAAATCTGAGGGGTATTCAAGTAAATAGATATAGACATAATTCTGGACTAGGAAGGTCTCAATGTTTTGGTATAGTAAAGCAGAGGAATGGTTGTTATAGTGGTTCCAGACTCAACTTTGAACGAATGGATATATATCAAGAGCTACAGATTATTGGAAAAAAGATTCTCCCTCCAGATTTTCAATATACCTCAATTCAGGTCAATCAGAATTATACAACGCTACCCCACAAAGACGTTGGTAACCGTGGTGAATCCGCGATTGTTGGGTTCGGAGATTATGCAGGTGGGGAACTTAAGATTGAGAATACAAATGTAGATATTAAATATAAGCTTGTTTATTTTGATGGTTCTCTGTACGAGCACTCAACTGTTCCTTACACTGGTGAACGATACTCACTTGTCTTCCATCGCCCAAAGCCTATTTTTAAAGAGATACCAATCTATACAATTATTAACACAGCCGATAACAAATTATGTCTTCAAGAAGATATTGGGGAAGTAAGACGGCACTATGATAAAAATGGTATCTGTATATTCGCATTTGATTCTATATATCCAGTCAGGAAGGCAAGGAAGTATTCGTTGAGAGAGGCCGTTCCAGCAGATGTTTGAGTTCCAGATATTCAACTTTTACCGCTGGGTAATCACCGAATGAATTATTCACTGCAGTCAGATATTGTGTACTTTCTTTATTAACGACCTCCATCATTATTCTAGTATCTCCCTCGTATCTTTTAAAAGCCCATAGAGCATCTTCAGGCTTCAGATATGACATTGTCGTATGAGGTTTCATATGTCTCACGGTAAGATAACAACAGACGGTATATATTACTCTGCTGTCTTTGTCAAAGATATCAACCATCTTGAGCTGTATGCCCTCGTAAAAAAAATTCCGAGTCAATTTTTGGATAAAATTGATTCGGCCGCACGGGTTTATGACGGCACACCAATCAAGAACTTAAGATAACAAACTAAAGCGCTCAAGATGCTCCACACTGCACTCGGCACCTATGGTTACTACAAGGGCACCTCTATCCACTGCATCTATAAGGATGAGGCGGGGTATGTCAAGAAGTGCAGTGATGCCGCCAACACGCTGATTACAATTCTGCTGCGCTCTGGGAAGAATCTAAAGTTTATCGGTGAGCGCACAAAGGAGCGAATGGATGAGCTTGAGGAGTATCTGTGCCAAGCTCCGGATTCCAAGCGCACGGTGGAGTTCTCAGGCAAGGACTACCTGGACTACCTGTCAAATGCTTCTGGCGGGAAGCATTCAGGCGAGGAGTTTGCCTTTCTATGGTATGTAAATATGACCGTCCTGCTGAAGCTCAAGGTGATTGACAACGATGAGATGAACGGGTGGCTCATTATGAAGCAGAAGTAAGGGTATCCCCTTGGGCGCTAACGCGCCGCGAAAATATAAAAAACTCTTCAGACTGATG
>Ga0209084_1001872_pt1 | contig 17079 bp, 13 predicted proteins | sample C_130820_MF_Meta_FD_187309 | JGI IMG/M metagenome (GOLD analysis project Ga0209084, IMG submission 187309) | Freshwater microbial communities from Lake Croche, Canada to study carbon cycling - C_130820_MF_MetaG (SPAdes) (version 2) | ecosystem: Environmental > Aquatic > Freshwater > Lake... | reverse complement strand
ATCCTTTGGTGATTTAGCAATGAATACTTCTAATCCTTTAGCAGGTTCTATCAATAGCAATACCTATAGTAATTCTTTTTCAGGAAGTGTAGTTACTTCAGGACAAGCAACCTCATTTGGAAGTATTAGTGGAAATAGTGATGGTAATATTATAAGCGAAGTTCCCACCGGCAAAAATAATTCGATTTCCTATACCCTAAATTTTGGTCATCCTATTTCAATTGCTCTAGAATATGGGGTTTCCCCTAGCAATACGGATTTATTAAATTCAGATGCTGATTTTATGCTAAAATCGCCAGTTGACAAAACAATTACTGTACTAAATCCTGATAACCAATTGTTAATTGACACCAACTATGATGGCGTTTACGAAAGCGGAATTAAGGAATATTCCTCTTTTGAAATCCGGTTTCGACGCAACGGAACTCTTCCTCTAGCTGCAGGTACGGGAACTTTTAGTTTTCACTCCTATCTTACCACTTCATTGACTTTTTCCCAAACTAACTTATCCGATATAGCGCCAAATAGAGCTCCATTTAAACTTTTTGCTAGTTGTATTCCAAAAGACACTGATGCCGATGGCATGTCAGATCAATTGGATCCTGATTCCGATAATGACGGCATCATGGACCGTCTTGAATTTAGAAGCCAGCATCCACTCCAGCTATCTTATATAGATTTGAATGCTAATGGGATAGATGATGGCTTCGAGCCAGCAACGACCGCTTCCGACTTTGATAGGGATGGAATTCCTGATTATTATGATTTGGATTCTGATAATGATGGTATTAAAGACAGCGTTGAAACTGACATCAATACAGATGGAACTGGCCTTCCTAATTATGTTGATTTGGATAGTGACGACGACGCATGTTCGGATGTAATCGAAGCGGGTTTCATCGACAGCAATCAAGATTCCTATTTAGGTGGCTTACCAATAATAGTAGATGCCCGTGGATTAGTAACCAGCGGAAGTGCTTACACTATTCCAAATGGGAATTATATCCTGGCTGCTCCAATTAGTATTAGCAGCCAACCCAAAGTGGCTGCGACCTGCGAATTTGATACAGCTACTATCAGTTTGATTGATAATAGTGGAAATAGCTATCAATGGCAAATTTCAACGGATGGAGGAACTAATTTCACCGATTTAAATACGGATGCCACTTATTCCGGTGCTACTACAAATACACTAACTATTCAAAGTGTAAAAGGCATGATGAACGGATATCAATACCGAGTAAAACTAGCGCAAACAGGAAATACCTGTGGGCTAATTTCTGACGCAACAACACTCGTAGTTTACAATTTGCCAGTTGTAAAAGATATCGAAATCACGCAATGCGGTACTGATTTGACTGGATTTTCAACCTTTAATCTAACCGTAAATAACAATCTTATTTCAAGTAATTCGGCCATTGAAACATTTTCCTATTATACCTCTAGGACAGGAGCAAATACGGAAAATGCAACAGACTTAATAGGAACACCGCTTGCTTATAAAAATACATCTGCATTTAACATGCTAGTATGGGCCAGAGTTGTCAATTCAAATGGCTGTTTCAGACTAGCCCAAATAACTTTACAAGTAATTACTACCCAAATCCCTTCCTCCTATCAAATACTGATGCCCACTGTCTGTGATGATTTTTTAGATACCGACGGAAACAATACGGTCAATAATGATAAAAGAGATGGAATAGCCAGCTTTGATTTAAGAAGTTCTAAAACTACAATCGAAACACTACTGTCTTCAACAACAAACTATTCTATTGAATTCTACCGTAATCAAGCCGATGCCTTATCCGAAATAAATACTATTAGCGACATTTCAAAGTATAGAAATATTGGATATCCAAATACACAAGAGATTTGGGTCCGAATTGACAGTAAAATAACGAATGACTGCTTTGGCTTGGGCCCATTTATAAAATTAAATGTTGAAGCCTTGCCTCTAGCAAATACGGTTTTAATCCCAAGACAATGTGATGATAATCAAGATGGTATTCTACGTTTTGACACCAGCCATCTGGAGGCTGATTTATTAAAAGGGCAATCGTATTCTAAGGTTAGTGTTCAGTATCTTGACTCATTAAATAATCCTTTACAAGATTCCAATGGTCAATTAATATACAGTCCGTTTCCGGCTATCTTTTCAACAAGTTCCCAAACCATAAAAGCAATTGTGACTAATCAATCCGCATTGGGGTGTTCCGATGAAACAACGATCCATTTTCAAGTAGATGATTTAGCCGAAGCTTTTCCTATTCCAACGGCATTGACTTCCATTTGTGATGACGAAACAGATCCACTAAATCAAGATGGGATAATTGCTTTTGATACTACTAATTTTGAAAGAATAATATTGGGAACTCAAACTGGTATGCACGTCAAATATTATGAAGCTGACGGATCTGTATTATCAAGCCCCTTACCTAATCCATTTATCACTAGCACTCAAAACGTAAAAGTGACTATCGAAAACCCTTTAAATACCGATTGTATAATTACTACTTTTATCCCATTTGTCGTTTTTCCACTTCCAAAAATAGAATTGGTAAACAGTGAAATTGTATGCCTTAATCGCCCTAATACCTTTATAAAATTGACTGCCGGAATTCAGGATGGCAGTTCCCCAAATATTTATTCCTATAATTGGACTAAAGACAATAGCCTTTTGACAAACTATGATTCCACTTTAGATATTAATTCTCCCGGAGACTATACTGTAAAAGTAAGCACTCCATCTAACTGCAGCAGAACTCGTTCTATTCATGCTATAGCTTCAGACACCGCTCATCTCAGTCCTGCCACCATTATAGATTTGAAAGAAAATAACAGTATTGCTATTAACGCATCGGGACAAGGTTATTATCAATACAGTCTCGACAACATCTATAGTTTTCAAGATTCAAATCTCTTTGAAAATGTGAGTCCTGGAATTCACGAAGTCTTTGTTAAAGATTTGAACGAATGTGGGACTGTAAGTCAAATGGTTTCCGTGATAGGAATTCCCAATTTCTTCACTCCAAACGGGGATGGAATTAATGATACCTGGAACGTGGAAGGATTGAGTACTGCTTTTAATTATCATACTACCACTTCTATTTTTGATCGTTACGGAAAGCTCATTAAACAAATTGCACCCACTGATTATGGCTGGGATGGTAGTTTCAACGGAAGTTCTTTACCCGCCGATGATTATTGGTTTGTTGTCGCCCTTGAAGACGGGAGAATTGTGAAAGGCCATTTTGCTTTAAAACGATAAATTCCGAATCGCCTATAAAACAAAAAACCCATTCCAATAAAGGAATGGGTTTTCTCATGTTATAGTTTAAAATTAGATTTTAAATCTTTTTCTATCTGTTTCCGTTAAATATATTTTTCTCAAACGAATCGATTTTGGAGTTACCTCAACATATTCGTCTTTTTGAATATATTCTAAAGCCTCTTCTAATGAGAAAATAATTGGTGGAATAATCCTTGCTTTTTCATCATTTCCAGAAGAACGAACATTCGATTGTTTTTTCTCTTTAGTTACGTTGACACACATGTCATCACTACGAGAATTTTCTCCAATTACCTGACCTTCGTAAATTTCGGCATTTGGTTCTACAAAAAACTTACCTCGATCTTGTAATTTATCGATAGAATAAGGAATAGCTTTTCCTTTTTCCATAGAAATCAATGAACCTTTGTTACGCCCCGAAATCTCTCCTTTGTAAGGCTCATATCCTATGAAACGGTGTGCCATAATAGCCTCACCAGCAGTAGCAGTAAGTAATTGATTACGCAATCCAATAATTCCACGTGATGGAATGTTGAATTTTACAATCATACGCTCGCCTTTAGTTTCCATACTCAACATTTCTCCTTTACGCATAGTGACAAACTCAACGGCTCTTCCCGAAAGTGTTTCTGGCAAGTCGATTGTTAATTCCTCAATTGGCTCACATTTTTTACCATCAATTTCTTTGATGATAACTTGTGGTTGACCAATTTGTAACTCATACCCTTCTCTTCTCATTGTTTCAATAAGAACAGATAAGTGCAATACACCACGACCAAAAACCATGAATTTATCAGCCGAATCCGTTTCACCTAACTTCATCGCTAAGTTTTTCTCTAATTCTTTTGTCAAACGATCTCTAATGTGACGAGAAGTTACAAATTTACCCTCTTTACCAAAGAAAGGAGAATCATTAATGGTAAACAACATGCTCATTGTTGGCTCATCAATACTAATGGTTTGTAAAGCTTCTGGGTTTTCAAAATCAGCGATTGTATCTCCAATTTCAAATCCTTCTACTCCAACAATAGCACAAATATCTCCAGCTATTACTTCTTGTACTTTTTTACGACCAAGTCCTTCAAAAGTATGTAATTCTTTAATACGTGATTTGATGATTACGCCGTCTCTTTTACACAAAGAAATTGGCATACCTTCTTTTAAAACACCTCTTTCCAGACGACCAATAGCGATACGACCTGTAAACGCTGAGAAGTCTAATGAAGTGATTAACATTTGTGGTGTTCCTTCAGAAACTTTTGGAGCAGGTACATTTGCAATAACCATATCTAATAATGCTTCAACATTATCAGTTACGTTTTCCCAATGATCAGACATCCAGTTATTTTTAGCTGAACCGTAAACCGTTGGAAAATCCAATTGTTCTTCTGTAGCTCCTAATTCAAACATTAAGTCAAAAACTTTTTCATGAACTTCTTCAGGAGTACAGTTTTCTTTATCTACTTTATTAATAACTACGCAAGGTTTCAAACCAAGGTCAAGCGCTTTTTGCAAAACAAAACGCGTTTGTGGCATTGGACCTTCAAAAGCATCAACTAATAGACAAACTCCATCAGCCATATTCAATACACGCTCTACTTCACCACCAAAATCGGCGTGACCAGGAGTATCAATAATGTTGATTTTTGTTCCTTTGTAGACTACGGAAACATTTTTTGAAGTAATTGTAATACCTCTTTCACGCTCTAAGTCGTTGTTGTCAAGGATTAGGTCACCTGTGTTTTCGTTGTCACGAAATAATTGACAGTGATACATAATTTTATCAACCAAAGTTGTTTTACCGTGATCGACGTGGGCAATAATTGCAATGTTTCTAATAGATTCCATCTGTGATTTTTAATGGGTGCAAAGGTACACTTTATTTTCAAATAAAAAACCATTGCCTTTTAATAGTTACAGTTTAGTAACTTAGAGCATTTAAAGGGTTATAATTAAAACATCTTATATATTAGGCTCTAATACTTGAATTTAATTAATTATATTTGAGTAATGAAAAATAAATCCAATAAAATTACTTTTCTTTTTATTCTCCTGCTAACGCTACTAGCCATCCTTAGCCGACAGTTTTTAGAAACACTTTCTAAAACTGCTTCTTCCGATTTACTGTATTATAGCTCACTTAAGGACTTTAGTTTTGTTCTACTCTCTGGAATTATTTTTAAATATGTTCTTTCAAAAAATGATATTTCAAATACCAACACGCTTGAAAAATTAAAAAAAAATAACGAAGAAATAAAAAAGTCAAACGAACGCTATGACATAGTTGCTAAAGCAACCAGTGATACCATTTGGGATTGGAAGATTCAAGAAGATGACTTTAGCTGGAATAAAGGTATTCAAGGTGTTTTTGGATACAAAAAAGAAGCGGTTGGAAATACTAGCCAGTGGTGGTTTGACAACATACATCCCGAAGACAGCATCAAAATGTCGATAAAACTCTATTCCTTCATCGAACAAAAAACAGAAAAATGGCAGGATGAATACCGCTTTCGATGCGCTAATGGTTCCTATAAGTTTGTGCTGGACAGAGGATTTCTTGTTAAGGATGAAAATGGAACTGCCATAAGAATGATTGGAGCCATTCAGGATATTAGCAAACAAAAAGAAGAAGAACAAAGACTAAAACTATTAGAAACGGTAATTACACAATCTAAGGATGCCGTAATCATATCGGAATCGGAAAAATCAATCGGAAAAATACCCAAAATAGTTTTTGTTAACAATGCTTTTACCGAAATGACTGGGTACAAATTCAAGGAAGTCATTGGTAAAAATCCTATTTTTTTTATGGGTAAAAAATCCATTAAAAATGAAATACCCAATCTCTTTAAAGCTTTTAGAAATAAAGAAGAATATAAATTCGAAACCGCTAATTACAAAAAAGACGGTACCGAATACTGGGTAGATTTTTCTATGATTCCTATTACAAATAAAGAGGGAGAGCATTCCCACTGGATATCCATTCAAAAAGATATTACAGAGGACAAAAGACAGGAAAAAGAAAAAGAACAATTGATTCGGGAACTGACTCAAAACAACAAGGATTTAAAACAATTCTCCTACATCACCTCTCACAATCTTAGAGCTCCATTATCGAATTTGACCGGATTGTTAAATTTATTAGAAGACATTCCGATAGAAAATCTGGAATTAGAGGAAATCTTAAATGGCTTTTCTAGTTCGACTCATTTATTAAATGACACCATAAATGATTTGGTTAAAGTGGTAATTATAAAAGACAATCCTTCTATTGAAAAGGAAGAGGTATTAATACAGTACGTCTTTGACAAAGTAATAGAACAATTGCATTTTTTAATAAGCACTCAAAAACCAATTCTGAATATCAACCTGGAACAAGCAAAAGTTTTAAACGTCAATAAAGCTTATTTAGAAAGCATTTTATTGAACTTACTTACGAATGCTCTTAAATACAAATCTCCAAAAAGAGCCCTACGAATTTTCATAAGTTCCAGTGAACTTGATGACAATACCATTATCAACTTCAGCGACAATGGCATCGGAATCGACCTAGAACGAAATAAAGACAAAATATTTGGATTATATCAACGTTTCCATGATTTACCTGACAGCAAAGGCTTAGGTTTGTATCTAGTAAAGTCACAAGTAGAAACTATGGGAGGAACTATCGCTGTTAAAAGCGAAATAGACAAAGGAACTAGCTTTACAATAACCTTTAAAAAATAAACGGAATGTTAGATTTGATTTTATGCGTAGATGACGATCCAATAACGCTAATGCTCTGTAAAATGGTGTTAAAGAAATCTTCTTTTGCCAAAGAAATAATTACATCAAAAAACGGAGAAGAAGCTTTAAATTATTTTGATAACCTTAAACTGAACAATCTGGGAACTGAAATCATCAGTTATCCTGAATTAATATTTCTAGATTTAAACATGCCTGTAATGGGCGGCTGGGAGTTTTTAAACCACTTTTCTAAAAAAGAATACATTAGTTCTTTTAAGAATTCTAAAGTAATTGTCTTATCCTCTACGATAGACCCTGAAGACATTCTAAAATCAAAACAATATCCTATGGTCATCGATTTTCTTTCAAAGCCAATTACAAAAGAAATGCTGGAAATTCTAAAAAACAAATAAGAAAATAAGGTAACAAAAAAAACTCTCCATTTAGGAGAGTTTTTCTTTATATATAAAAAAAGTAACTAATTACAATTTAGAAACGTGTTTTGTTAATTTAGATTTTAAATTAGAAGCTTTGTTGTCATGAATGATATTTTTCTTTGCTAATTTATCAATCATAGAAATTACGCTAGATAATTTTTCAGATGCATCTGATTTATCAGTAGCCAATCTTAATGCTTTAATGGCATTACGAGTAGTTTTGTGTTGGTAACGGTTTAAAACTCTTCTTTTTTCGTTACTTCTAATTCTCTTTAAAGCGGACTTATGATTTGCCATTTTATTCTTTTTTCTTAATTATATTTTGTAGTCCGTAGGGGAATCGAACCCCTGTTACTAGAATGAAAATCTAGCGTCCTAACCCCTAGACGAACGGACCATTATTCACCTAGTTGTTTTTAATTTCAATCAAAATTGATAATTTTGTAGCCCGTAGGGGAATCGAACCCCTCTTACCAGGATGAAAACCTGGCGTCCTAACCGCTAGACGAACGGGCCATACTTCTCTAATGCGGATGCAAAAGTACGATTATTTTTTATTCGTACAATAGGAGATGTAATTTTTTTTGTTTTTTTTTAGTAGGCTTTTGCAAACAGCACTCTGCCAAGGGATTCTGATCCCGTCAAAATACATTTACCCAACTCTTCTGCTCTATTTAGAGCAATACATCGAATTGTAGCCTTAGTAAGTTCCTTAATTTTCTCCTCTGTCTCCGCTGTTCCATCCCAATGTGCCGAAATAAAACCACCCTTATTTTCGAGAACATCCTTAAATTCTTCGAAGGAATTTACTTCTGTAATATGAGTATCTCTATAATCCAAAGCTTTCTCAAATAAATCCTTCTGAATTTGAACCAATAAATCACTTATATAATTTACAATAGCTACTTTAGCTACGACCTCTTTAGTCAAGGTATCCCTTCTGGCCAGTTCGAAAGTTCCATTCTCTAAATCTTTAGGCCCAACAGCTATTCGTACTGGAACTCCTTTCAATTCCCATTCGGCAAATTTGAATCCTGGTTTTTGAGTTGTTCTGTCGTCAAATTTAACCGAAATACCTAGGCCTTTCAATTGAGACATTAATTCAGAAACCACTACACTAATTTCAGCTAATTGTTCGTCCGATTTATAAATTGGCACAATAACAACTTGTATTGGAGCTAAATTAGGGGGTAAAACCAAGCCTTTATCATCTGAATGCGTCATCACTAATGCTCCCATTAATCGAGTTGATACTCCCCAGGAAGTTCCCCAAACAAACTCTTGTTTGCCTTCTGCATTTGCAAATTTAACATCAAAAGCTTTAGCGAAATTTTGTCCCAAAAAGTGAGAGGTTCCTGCCTGCAAAGCTTTCCCGTCCTGCATCAATGCCTCAATACAATAGGTTTCTTCGGCACCAGCAAAACGCTCTGTTTCTGTTTTGACTCCTTTTATAACCGGAATAGCCATGAAATTTTCTGCAAAATCCGCATAAACATTCATCATCTTCTCTGATTCTTCCACTGCCTCTGCCTTTGTTGCGTGAGCGGTATGTCCTTCTTGCCAAAGAAACTCTGCCGTTCTCAAAAACAAACGCGTACGCATTTCCCAACGAACTACATTGGCCCATTGGTTAATAAGCAAGGGCAAATCTCTATAAGACTGAACCCATCCTTTGTAAGTAGACCAAATTATCGCTTCACTTGTAGGACGAACAATTAACTCTTCCTCTAATTTGGCATTTGGATCAACCATTAATTTCCCCGGTCGGTCCGGATCATTTTTTAATCTATAATGCGTAACAATTGCACATTCTTTAGCAAAACCTTCGGCATTTTTTTCCTCGGCTTCGAACATACTTTTGGGAACAAATAGCGGAAAATAAGCATTGCTATGACCTGTTTCTTTAAACTTTTTATCTAACTCTGCCTGCATTTTTTCCCAGATAGCATAACCGTATGGTTTGATAACCATACACCCTCTAACCCCAGAGTTTTCAGCAAGATCTGCCTTTACAACTAGTTCGTTATACCATTTAGAATAATCTTCTGATCGTGTAGTAAGGTTCTTACTCATATTATATAGTTTGGCACAAAAATTGTTTAACTTAATTTAACTAAATAGTTTGGCAAAACTAACTATTTTTGTACTGTCCAACAATAAAAAAGCCACAGATATGAAAACTAAATATTTAAGCTCCCGCAAAACAGCATTCTATGCTTCAGTCTTATTGATAAATCTACTCTTAGTTTCTTGTGGCTCTTATCAAAATACCTCTTATTACGATACCGATGGTGTTTATGGAAATTCATCGAGACCCGTCTCCAATTATACGGACAGAGGAAATTATGCCAATCAAAACAACCAGCAGTATCAAGACTACTTTAATTCCTTGCAAAATGACAATGGTCAAAATCAGATCTTCACTGACGTTGATCACTATAATGCCAATTATGATGATTCCCAACCAATAGACAACCAATCCTACGGAAATGGATATGGTGCTTGGGGCTCTAATTACGACAGTGTTAATATAAATTATTATGGTAGTAATTGGTCTAACAATTATTGGAATAATGGTTTTGGTTTCGGAAGTGGTTTTGGATTTGGATTTAATAATGGATTTGGATACGGTGGTTACGGTTATGGTGGTGGTTACGGTTACGGTGGTGGATTCGGATACGGTAGTGGTTTCGGATACGGTGGATTCGGCATGGGTTATGGCCTAGGTTGGAATAATTACTATCCAAACAACTGGGGAAATAATATTTGGTATGGAAACAATAACAATTATAACAGTGTAGGCGGAAGAAGAGGAACTACTTACAGAAATCAAGTGAATGGAATTTATTCTTCCAATGGAAGAACTAGCAATCCTATCAATGCCAGAACCATAAATAATTCAGCCCCTTCAAGAAGCTCTTATAGCCGATCTTATGACCCAATACAATCTAATAATTCAGGACAACGCACTTATTACAGATCTTCTAGCCCGACTAATTTTAATGCGCCAAACCGAACTAATAATTATGCTCCTCGAATGAATTCCAATTCTTCAAGATCAAATAATTATGCTCCGATGAATCAAAATAACTCCAGTCGAGGAAATAGTAATTCCGTAAATCAAAACAATGCACCAACACGATCTTCCTATTCACCAAGTCCATCAAATAGCGGAAGCCGAAGTTCTGGTGGAAATAGTGGTGGTGGAGGAAGAAGCGGCGGCGGCGGTGGCGGAAGAAGACAATAATACCCTGCTTTTAAAAAGAAATCCATTGTTTTACTCAAGTTTAAAAATATTAAAAATGAAAAAAGGTTTGTTATTTATCCTATTTGGATTGTCTTTTACAGTTTCTCAAGCACAGGAAATTTCAGATGCTGTTCGATTTTCACAAGATAATCTAACGGGTACAGCTCGATTTAGAGCTATGAGTGGCGCCTTTGGAGCACTCGGTGGAGATTTATCCTCCATGAATGTCAATCCTGCAGGTTCTGCAGTTTTTGTCAACAATCAAATAGGCATTAGCTTAAGCAATTCCAATAAGCAAAATTCGTCGAACTATTTTGGCACGATGACAAACGAAAAAAACAGTTCCTTTGATCTCAATCAAGCGGGAGCGGTTTTTGTTTTTAATAATGGGAACACCAAAAGTAACTGGAAAAAATATACATTGGCTGTCAATTACGAAAATGCTAATAAATTCGACAATTCTACCTTTTCAGCAGGTACTAATCCAAATAATTCCGTAGCCAACTACTTCCTTAGTTATGCTAATCCAAATGCAACTCAAGGTGGAATCTATTTAAGTACTTTACAAAATTCCTTTTACGAAAATTTGAATTTCCAGGACCAACAGGCTTTTTTAGGATATCAAGGCTACATCATTAATCCTACAAATGCAGGTAATCCAAATAATGACACCTATACCTCAAATGTACCTGCTGGTGGTAACTATTATCAGGAACATTATTTTGCCTCTACAGGTTACAATGGAAAATTATCCTTTAATGCTGCTACGCAATACAAAGACAAATTTTACTTTGGACTGAATTTAAATTCTCATTTTACCGATTACAGACAGTCTACTGATCTATATGAAGACAATGCAAACAGTCAAACAAATGGAGTCCGAAGTTTACGATTAACAAATGACTTATATACTTTTGGTTCTGGATTCTCTTTCCAAATTGGGGCTATTGCTAAAGTAACTAAAGACATTCGATTTGGTTTAGCTTATGAATCACCAACCTGGTACCGCTTGACGGATCAGCTAAAGCAAACTCTCTATACAACAGGTTATAATTTTGGACCAAATAATCCTAACCTAACATCCACGCTAGTAGATTCAAATTATACTATAAATTACGATCCTTACACCTTACAAACCCCCGGAAAATATACCGGAAGTTTAGCATACATCTTTGCAAAAAAAGGATTAATAAGTGTTGATTATGCTATGAAAGATTATAGCAATACTAAATTCACTCCCACTTCCAATCCTAACAACACCACAATCAATCAAAGGATGTCAACTCTTTTAAACAATACTGCTGAGATTCGTATTGGAGCGGAATACCGAATCCAACAATGGAGCCTAAGAGCAGGTTATAGAAACGAACAAAGTCCTTACAAAGACAAACAAATAATGGGAGATCTTTCAGGCTATTCTGGAGGTTTTGGTTATAGTTTTGGAGCAACCAAATTAGATTTAGCCTATTCTTATGCCAAAAGAAATACCCAACAAGGTTTCCTTTCGCAAGGTTTTACAGACGGAGCAAAAATTCGATCTGAAAACAATAATCTGGTAATGACTTTGTTATTCGAATTATAAAAAAACCAGCATAAAAACATAAAAGAGAGAGGCTAATTCAATTTGATTAGCCTCTCTCTTTTTTAAATGTAAACGAAGTGGAGCATCGAGGAATTAGACCTAGAGCAATTAAAATTTATCCAGACTAACTGATACCAACATTCATAAAAAAGACCAAAGAATAGCACAACTAATTTTAAAAAGCGTAATTTTGCACTCCAATTTTTAAGTCTATGAGAACCAAATCGTTAAAGAAAAATAAAATCAATGTAATTACACTAGGATGTTCTAAAAATGTTTACGACAGCGAAGTGCTGATGGGACAATTAAGAGCAAGTGGTAAGGAGGTAACGCATGAGGCTCCTGCTGAAGAAGAAGGAAACATCATCGTCATTAACACCTGTGGATTTATTGACAATGCAAAAGCGGAATCGGTAAATATGATTTTGGAATATGCTGACAAAAAAGAAAGAGGCTTAGTAGACAAAGTATTTGTAACCGGATGCTTATCGGAACGTTACAAACCCGATTTAGAAAAAGAGATCCCTAATGTGGATCAATACTTTGGAACTACCGAATTACCTGCTTTATTAAAAGCTTTAGGTGCCGATTATAAACACGAATTATTAGGAGAAAGAATGACTACAACTCCTAAAAATTATGCCTATCTAAAAATCGCAGAAGGCTGTGACCGTCCTTGTAGTTTTTGTGCAATCCCTTTAATGCGCGGAAAACACGTATCACAAACCATTGAAAAATTAGTAAAAGAAGCCGAAGGTCTTGCCAAAAACGGAGTAAAAGAATTGATTCTTATTGCACAGGATTTGACCTATTATGGGCTTGACATATACAAAAAAAGAAACCTTGCTGAACTGCTTGAAAATTTAGTCAAAGTCGAAGGAATTGAATGGATTCGTTTGCATTATGCCTTTCCTACAGGTTTCCCAATGGACGTCTTAGAAGTCATGAAACGCGAACCTAAAATTTGTAACTATATAGATATTCCATTACAACACATCTCCGATTCTATTTTAAAATCGATGCGTCGCGGGACAACTCAGGCTAAAACAACTAAATTATTAAAAGACTTTAGAGCCGCCGTACCCGGAATGGCGATTAGAACTACACTTATAGTAGGATATCCCGGAGAAACCGAAGAAGATTTTAATATTCTGAAAGATTTTGTTCAGGAAATGAAATTTGATAGAATGGGTTGTTTTGCCTATTCACATGAGGAAAACACACACGCCTTTTTATTAGAAGATGATGTGCCTGCCGATGTAAAGCAAGCGCGTGCAAATGACATTATGGAATTGCAATCTCAAATTTCTTGGGATTTAAATCAGGAAAAAGTAGGCAAAGTATTCAAGTGTATTATAGACAGAAAAGAAGGCACCCATTTTGTAGGAAGAACTGAATTTGATAGTCCTGATGTTGACAACGAAGTATTAATTGATGCCAGCAAACATTACGTTAAAACAGGCGAATTTGTGATGATCAAAATAACCGAAGCTACTGAATTTGATTTGTATGGCGAGCCTGCCATTTAGATCTGTTTTTATATAAAAAAAGGGGCTAACATTTTCGTGTTAGCCCCTTTTTTATAATTGATTTTATTTTGCTTCAAGCGCAAAATTAATTAGAACTTTCACATTCTCTGCAATCTTATTCTTTACTAAACTAGGAATTTCTATATTGTAATCCTGTGGTCGAATATAAAAATTACTCGTTACATTTAACTTACCTCCATTAGAACTAACTAGTATTTTGGTTTTTATCTTTTTACTGACACCGTGCATGGTCAATTCCCCTTCTAACTCATAGGTGCTTTTAGAGGATGATACTTTTGAGGCATCAAAATTTAGTATTTTTCCTTTGAAAGTTGATTTAGGAAATTTTGAAGATTCAACATAATTTTCGTTGAAATGTTCCTCCATAAGAGGTGATTTGAACTTAAATTGTTTGACCAAAGCCAAGGCAACAAATTCACCGTTTGATTCCTCTAAAATACAGGAAACAGAACTATTGGTAGCCGCTATTTCTTCAAAAGTAGGCATCGAAGCCTCAAATTTAATTTCTCCGGTTCGGCTCATCATTTTTTGTGAAAAACCAGCAGTAGTTAAAAGTAAACCGAACAATAATAGAATTGTATTTTTCATTTTTTTTGTTTTATTGATTGATGAAACCATTAGTAGCCCATAATTTTATGAGGTCAATTGTTCCCTGTGACATTCTACCGCTAGTTGGCATAACCTGACCACAAGTTTGAGTATCTATTCTACAAAGTACATTACCGTTCTGAATGGCCGATTTAACTTGGCTGTAAGTTTCTAAAGCGGGATATTGACCTCCCGAGGAATGACAACCGGTGCAGTTTGCAGTAATTATAGGATTTATATTAGCTACATAAGTAGGATTAGTATTGACAACCGAAATCTGTTCGAAAGTATTCGACTCACATGAAAATGCAAACAAACAAGCAAATACAACCGTCAGTAGTATTAATTTTTTCATATTCTTAATTTTTAAAAAACGCGATACATATTAAATCCAAAATAAATACTGCCACCATTCCAATTACCTGTGGTATTTGAAAATACAGCTACGTCATTCATAGGTTGACTGTTCGAGAAAACCAATTGAAAAACGTGACCACCTGTCTCAATATCTAGACCAGCAGAAAGCGGATTATGATAGGGTGACACAAAATTCTCAGGCATATTCACACGCGCAGCATACTCTAAATTAACACTTAATCTTTTAGATAATTTATATCGAGCTCCAGTTCCAACCAACAATAAATCTTTTTGTTCTAATCCCTCTTGATATAGGTTTTTATGAACATAAATAGGCGCTAGTTCAAAGGAAAGCGCATTTGTAATTTTTCTTGATATCAATAATTGAGTGGTAAAAGCCAAACGGTTATTAAATTTCAATAAAGGATATTGTGCTGTTTTAAGTGCGCTGTTAATATCCAAGGTATTATAACCAACGATACTAACCGGAAAACCTCCCGATATTTGATCAGCAAATTTATATTTCACTGCCAACTCGTAAGTCTTATTATAGGTTTGTCTGGACAAACCAAATGAAAGCCAATCGGTAGCACCATAAATCCCACCAATTTTAGTGTAAGCATTGTCTAGTCCAAAAAAGTTTGTTAATCCTTTTGTCAAATCACCGAATCGGTGGGAAATCAAAACATAAAACTCGCCTTTTGCAGGCAATTTTGTTGATTGCATATTACAAATTTGAAGGGCTTTAAAAGCGGAAGTTTCAACTTGTTTTTCATTAGATTTAATAGTATCTAACTGATTTAATAAATCATCTTGTGCAGCTGCTAATCCAACGACAAAAAAGACGAGAATAAAGGATAAAAAACTTTTAATTTTCATTTAATTTAATTTTTGATTACTAAGCATTGATCTAATTTTAATTCACCCATTAAATCATCATAACCCACAACTCTTCCTTTTATTTGGAGCGATTGGTCTTTTTTGATGGAAGAATTGGGTATTTGTAAAGTGCAGATAATTGAATTATCAATACTAATTTCTGTCCCATTGATAGCTGTAACTTTTCCGCTTATTGCTATCGCCTTTTCAAGATATTTGGTGTTAGCCGAGGGTGTACTCTTAGAAAACTCATCCATTATACTTTTGGAGCTCACCGTAAACTGCGTGCTTTCAGACGATAAATCTCTAGCGCCGCCATACATTACATAATTGTATCCAGCAAATCCCATTAGTCCAATCACTAATACAGAAAGACCTACTATTTTAATTTTTTTCATTTTGTTTTTAATTAATTACTACTTTTTTTACCACTTTATCTTCATTATTTGATAGTTCCATAAAAAATAATCCCTTTGACAGATCAGACAAATTTATAGTCTCATCCTGATTATCAGATCCTCTTCGTATTTCTTTAATCAATCTAGCATTACTATCATATACTTTTATTTCGGTTACTTTTAAATTATCATTTTTAGAAAGGCTAAAAATTCCATTGCTAGGATTTGGTGAAATAACAACACTATTAAGTGAAGTAAAATCGGCTGTCCCTAGTACAGTTGTAAAGTTCAGGGTCGAACTACCAAAGGATACATGCTGGCTATTAAGATTTGCGCTTGGGCCAACTGCCCATATAATATTTAAAGAACTTAAGGTGCTATAAGTGAAAGTATAGTCTTTAGCATCACTAGTGTTAAATGGACGACTCGCAACTACAGTCCTAGTAGAACCTGCCACAGTATTGCTAATTGTTGTCAAATTATTAGTAGGATCTGAAATAGCTGGATTATGACCTCCAGGCAGGTATTGATCTACTATAGATGCACCATTCGCCGTAAAGCAATCGGTATTCGCTAACATGCTAGTAGCATTTAATCCTACAGTAAACCAAACAGTTGAAGGCCCAGACATAGTCATTGTCGCAATGGAGGTTGCGTTATTTAAATCAATTTTAATCGTAATTCCACCACCAACACTTACTGATCCTGATGATTTTGTTTGAGCTTGAGAAATGGCTATCGTGCCAAAAATCATTAACAATAGATACATTTTTTTCATAATTCTCTTTTTAAGGTTAGTGATCTAATAGTATAATTAATTCCGTATTTTTATTAAAATTAGCATAATCCAAAGCCGATCTGCCTTCTTTGTCCTTTAATTTTAAATCTGCCCCTGCCCTAATTAAGCTTTTAACGATTTCATTTTTGTTAAAAAAAGTAGCATAGATAAGAGCTGTTTTTCCATTGGTATCGGACTGATTCAAATCCACTTTCTTTGAAATTAACTTGTCAATAATCTTCGTATTG
>Ga0209084_1001871_pt1 | contig 17080 bp, 37 predicted proteins | sample C_130820_MF_Meta_FD_187309 | JGI IMG/M metagenome (GOLD analysis project Ga0209084, IMG submission 187309) | Freshwater microbial communities from Lake Croche, Canada to study carbon cycling - C_130820_MF_MetaG (SPAdes) (version 2) | ecosystem: Environmental > Aquatic > Freshwater > Lake... | reverse complement strand
TATTGCCAATTCATCTGCGTACACAGTCCAGCCACCCATTTCATAGCTGTCATCAAGTACACGTTTCATTTGGTCAATAAGTTTTTTCTTTTCATCTTTAGTACGTGCTTTGTTACCAACTAAATAACGACTGGGTTCATTTTGATTATCATTAAGCGTTACTGTTTTAGCCATTTCTTTATGACCAGGCCATTTAGCAATACGTGGATAACCATAACCTTCTAAAGTACTGTCTCCACCTTTTGCGTCTAATGCCAATACATAACGGCGGTTAGATAAAATACCCCTAGCAAATACTGATTTACCAGCACCGGTAGGTGCAATTATTGCAACGTGTTGTCCAGGTTGCCATGCGTCCTTAAACCAGGGCAAGAACTCGTCTTGCCAGTCCATAGCTTGTACTTCAAGTGCTGGTTTGGGCATTGGCTTCTTCTGTAGATTCAGCGTCAGCGTATCCATTGTTAAACACGTAACCACTAAATAATTGTTCTATAACTAAATCTACAGGGTCAACACCAGGTTCAAGGTCAGGGAACATTTCACGTATTGCGTCATTAACTTTTTCTTCTCTTGCAGCTGCTTTTTTCATAGCTGGAAGAATTGTAGGAAGTGAAGAACGAAGTGCAGACTTCAAAGCTGGTATCAACATTTGTGCGTTATTTGGGTTTCTTTCTATTGCCAAAATTATTCCTGGTGGCCCAATAAGTGCAACAAGTACATCAAGGCGACCACGTGCCTTTACAGCAGGTTGTAAAATTTTCTTGTCAATAATTGTTCCAGCTACTACTTCATCAAGTAGTTGTCCAGCTGCAGGTGCTTGCCATTGAAGATACCTACCAAGTGGTGCGTGATTTGTTCGTATAGCAATTCCACCTACACCAGTCCAAACGTCCTCTAGAGTTTCAGAAACATTTACACGCCTTCCAGCACCCTTAGGTGGTCTTTCTGTTGTCTTGGGTGCGTCTCCAGTTTGTTCATTGTTTTTCTTGCCCCAACTAAAACGTGTTTTTTTAGACCCACCAGGAATAGCGTCAGGTTCGCTAACTGGCGAAGTGAACGACCCTGGTCGCTTTTCCTGGTGAGATTCTACGGCTGGTTCTTCAAAAATTTCTTCAACCGGTTCGACTGTTTCAACTTCACGTATTTCTAAAGTGTTGTTTTGAGCAGCTTCACGTATTTCTGTTTGACGATAACAATTTTGACAAAGTCCAAAACCTACGTGTTTTTTTTCAGTCTGACCACAAGACCTACACCCATTAGGGTATTTACGATTAGACCACAAATCACCGTATTCCATTATTTGCTAACAAACTTCAAAACAACAAAACAAATTCCAGCACCTAAAAGTAATCCACCACCAAGTCCAATAATTTGTGCTTGACGATTAGCTGCTTTACATTCTTCACACTGTTCGTTTTTTTCCATACCCAACATACTTAACCCCATAACCTTTTACTAATTGACATTTTTCCTGGAACGCTTGGTGCTTCTTCCGGTTCAGGTGTAATTACTTCTTTCTTCACCGGTTGCGCTTTTTTAACACCATTGACTTTTTTAACTGGTTGACGTGCTTCTTTTTTTACACCTAATCCAGCTAAAGCCTGTTGGACTTTTTCTTCCATCATTCTTTCAATTTGAAGTGGAGACATTGAACCTACATACTCGTCTGCTTCATCAGTAATTTCAGTCCAAGTGTCAGCGTCTATTTCTTCACCTTCAGTAACAGTATCCCCCAATAATTTTGACATAAGCCCTTCCAACTTTGTGTCTAACATGGATTCAAGTTCTGACCTAGTGACGTATTCGCCTTCACTGGATTCTTCAACTTCTTCAATTTCTCTATTTTCAGTCATAACTGAATACTAACGCAACAAATAATGTTGTAGGGTGCTTTAATGGACGAAAATCAACAAAATCCAACACCAGCTGACACAGTGTATAAATGGACAATTCGTAGCCTTTACACCGCAGCTATTAGTTTGAACCTTTATTTTCTCTACCAACAATACAAAGACACTGAAGGTGGAAAAGACTTAAAAGCCAAATTTGATAAGGCACGTGACGAAGCTGGAAAACCCTGGCGTGAACGTAAGCACTTTCGCCGTCAAGCAGCTGAAACACTTGTGGAAGCATGGATTATTGTTGACGAAGCAAAACAAGAACATGAAGAAAAACAAAAGGACGTGGAATAATGGGTGTTGAATACAAAAAATCTTATGACGGAAAAAGTGGCGTTTATCGTGCTTCTTGTAAAGGTGAAAAGGGGTGCAATTATGAGTTTTTCAAAGTTTATGACACACGTGCCGAAGCAGAAAAAGATTATAAAAGGCACATGACAAAGGAATTACCACTTTCAAAAGGTGGCAAAACCATTGGAAAAATTACAGAACATGAAATGCAACTAAGGAATAACAAAAAATAATGCCCATTGTTACAAAAACCACAAAAATTTATAAGGGTCAATGCCCTGAATGTAGTTACGAAACAAGGGAAACCGAAGACAAAGAAGAAGCAACAAACGATTTAGCTAGACATAAAAAAAGTCGTCATTCCGCAGAAGCTAGAAAAGCAAGGGCGGAAGAAGGACGCAAAACCGTTGAACAATTACGAAAAGAAGGTTATGTAAAATGAAGAACCACTACGCAGACCGTATTTTGAAAAAACTAGAAGCCGAAGCGGTACTACTTGGTGAAGAAGCTAGTCAATTTACCCAAAGCAAGTACATTGGCCTAGACCCTGACGGAAAACCAGTTGAACGTCCACGCTGGCGTATTGACGCAAAAGTTATTGAATTTGAGTGCGGTTGTCGTGGGGAACGTGTAACAAAGGTTTATGGTTCTAGGTCGTACGACCCAATTATTTTTGACGGTTTGCCTGAAATGTCCGTTTATGACTTTGTTTGTTACAAGCATGAACCACACATGAATAAGCGTGTACGCTTAGGTGGATTCGCTGATTTCCAGTCTTGGCACTCTAAACGGCGACCAAAGTTGATAGGAAAATAATGCACGAAGATTCAATGACACCAACTGGTGAAGAACAAGAAACGCTACTTTCCGGCCTAAAAATTTGGGCAAAAATTGGTGTTCAGCTTGGTGAGTCAGTAAAAAGACTTGAACAAGCACAAGACAACTGGATAAAAATGCAGTACAACACACCAGTTGATTATCAAAGTATTGCTAGTGGTACTTATACTACTGCAAACGGTTTGTTTCTTTCTTTAGGTCAACCTGACCAGGGAACATACTGGGAAGTTCACACCGTAGTTGTTGGTGGTACTGATTTTGGTGTAAGTGCAGCTGGTACAGCTGGACTATACGTTTCAGGTTATCCAGGTGTCAGTGGACTAAACCTTGCACGTGACTACGCTGGTTCTTTGCCAAATACAGCAACGTACGGTACACGTGTTTTACTTGTTAACGATAGTGAAACACTATGGTTGAAGATTTTTAACGGTACAAATGGTCAGCAGTATGTTGCTAATGCTTGTATGACTGTTTATAAAGTACGCACAGCTTCAAACGTGGTAGTTGACTCTTAATCATGGGTGGATTTAACAACCCTGCTAGTTCTCTAAAAGTGAACGGTACTTTATCGTCACCTATTGAAAATACATACGTAACAGCAACAGCACCAATAGCAACGCAACCAATTTATGTAACTACAAACAATACGTACATAATAAATACTGCTACCGCTGCAAACAATTTTGCTTTTAACGTAGCTGCTTCTTCTACTTCAACACTTGCAAGTACTTTACAAGTTGGTCAAGCTATAACAATTACCTACCTTGTAACTAACGGTGCAACTGCTTATTACTGTACTGGAATTACTATTGACGGTAATTCTGTAACTGTAAAATGGCAAGGTGGAACAGCACCTACAGCTGGTAATGCAAACGAAATAGACGCTTACACAATTTCTATTGCACTTAACGCTTCAACACCTACCTATACGGTTCTAGCTGCACAAACAAAGTTCTAATGCCGTTAGTAACAACTTTTGCCGGTGACAGTGCTAGGGGTGAAGGACTTTTTAGTGTTTCTTCAGGTGCGCCAAAAAACAAATTTGTTTATGTTACTAACTCAGGTTACGTTTTTAAAGTAAGTACAGCTTCTTTTACAATAGTTTCAACACTTTCTGTTGGTAGTCTTGATACATCTCCTATGGTAATTGACCCTGCTGGTCTTTATGGTTACATTATTGAAAGCGGTACATACGTAACAAAAATAGATTTAACTACTTTTACCGTTGTTGGTAGTATTACACAAGCAAACTTGGGTGGTAACACCGCAGTAATAGACCCAAGCGGTTCTTTTCTTTATGTTGGAAACAATAACATTGGCGTTATTTACAAATTTAATTTAACTACTTTTACGTATGTTAGTTCTTTAAGTGGTTTTCTTGGATACTTTGCTGAATTTTGTATTGACGCAAGCGGAACGTATCTTTATGCAATAACAACCAGTGCAGTTGGAATTTACAAAATAAATTTAAGTACTTTTACAATAACTACTTCAAGTGCTTTTATTGGTTACGGTTCTTTTTATGCTGGACTATGTATAGATAATTCTAATAACCTTTACATAGGTAGTAATTATAATAGTGGAAGTATTCTAAAATTTGCTTCATCTAATCTAAATACACCTACAACTACATCAGGTGGGCTTCCTGGCATACCAACAAATGTTATTTTAGATAATACGCAATCAAATCTTTATGCTACTGACCAAACAAATTCAACTGTTAGTAAACTTCCAGTAAGTTTAGCTTCTAGTTCAGGAATTACAATAACTTCTGCTTTTGGTATTACTTGTGACAGTCTTGGAACGTATGCGTATGCCACAGGTGCAACTGGAAGTGCTGCAACTTCAACTATAAAAAGAATAACAATAAGTACTTTTACTGTTAGTGGAAGTATCCCAGGCACTTCCATTGGTATGAACGCTCCTTACGGTATAACAATGGACTTCTACACAAATAACCCACGATAACCAGGTACTTTAGTAATACTTGACTTTAGTGTTACACCGGTCTTATACTCTCTATCCCAAGCAGTAATTAAGAGAGAGAAAAAACATGACTGAATTAGTAAGCACTGGAACATTAGACAGCGCAACAGTGCTGGAAGTGTTAGCAACTGGTAACAAAAACAAAATTGTTTTTAAGACAGCTGACCCCGAAGAAACCGCCAAGCGTATTGCAGAACGTGACCTTAACGCTGGTTCACTTGATGAACTTCTTGGTGGTGGAAATGAAACCATTAGTGGACGTAATTACATAAACAAACCATTTCAAATACAAAGTGTTGAATGGCAAGCTAGCGAAATTGAAGGCGAAGGTTTGCCTTTTTACGGTGTCATTCACGCCACCAGTATTGACGGTGAAGTACTTGTGATTACGTGCGGTGCTACGTCAGTAGTGCGCAAGCTAGCGGTAATGCAACACAACGGCTGGCTACCAGCATGGTGCAAAATTGTTAAGGGTTCTAAAACCGCTGGCGGTTACGAACCATTAGACCTTGTTAAAGCACCACAGTCTGACATTCCGTTTGCAGGGTAGTTATGCCAAGAAATACAAGCTACGTTGCACAACAAAAATTAGAAGCTGCAAAGTTGAACTACGACAGGTCAAACAAGGCACGAAATAAAGCCCAGGAAGATTTGTATGCAGCTATGGTCAAGGCCGTAGAAGCAGGCGTTACACGTGGGGAAGTAGGCCGTATTTGCGGTGTTACTGGTTCACGTGTAGCGCAAATACCTGGTATGCCAGCTGGTGCAAACACGCATAATAAAGCTGACGCATAATGCCACGCAGAAAGGGTCAGGTACGGTTTGGGTATAGAAACTTATCCACGCCGTATCGCACCCGACTTGAACGCCAGGGTATTACCCAGCGTCAATGGGAAGATGGCGTTAGCCTTCTAGCTGCACGTGGTCATGGTACATACAAAGCCCCTGGCGGTGCGCCACGTGAAGCAACACTACGTGTAGCTGTAGGTCAAGGTACACAAGTTGACGAACGACAACTTGCACGTTGGCGTAGAAGTGCGCTTGCACCAACTTGGTTGCCTAAAAATCGTCAAGTTATGCAGGATGATGTTGCAGCTGCATTGTCACTAATTGGTTCTGCACCTCGCAACTGGAAAACAGTGGACATAAAAAAGAATGATGACGGAACATTTAGCGTTTTAATTACAACTAAACGTGGTGCTAAACGTGCAACTGTATTACCTGACTATGAAGCAGTGCGCCAATTTGGTGACTTGTTGCGTAATCGTGACGCACAAGGTCGTAGTGCAAAAGAAAAAAGAGATTTACGCAACGCCTGGACGAAAGCTAATGGAAGTGCCTGGGAAATACAAGTAAAAATGAACCTGGGGTACGATACAGAAAGCATGAAACCAACGCCTGAATTAGTAAAAAAAACAACAGGTAAAGCATTACCTAAAAATAGAAAGTAGAGAGAATAAAAATGTATAACGAAATCCTAAGACAGTCAAGAACTGAATACGTTGACGCAGCTATAGCGGAAATGAACGCAGTTTGTAACGTAATTGAAAATGACGAAATGGACAAAGTTGAAATGAAAATGCAACGTGCGCAAGAATTAGGTGAAATTGCTCAACAAAAGTATTGGGCTTTTATTGAAGTTGCACGAAGTTATTACCCCGATAACCCAGCGTTAGCACTGTTGTCTTTAGACCCAGCTGACTACGCCAATGAAAATTGAACCTTTACGTAAATACAAACCAAAGGATTTTGCCTTACTCACCCCAGGGCAACGGTGTTTATACGTTGAAACCAAGTGGGGCAAGCAACTGTTCAGTGGCAAACGTGACGTGGATAACGCCTTACGCAAATTGGCTGGCTTCACCTGTTATGTCAGTGCAGGTTTGGAACGCTTAAAAAGCTGCACCAGTGCAAGGGAATGGGTACTTAGTACCTGGCGTGGCAAGGGTGTAAAAATGACTCACGTGCCTAGTGGCGTAAGCGTTACTTCACTACGTTCAACACTTGAAGGTTCTGATGACCCATTTAGGGATTTGAACGAAACACTTACTTGGTTACGTCAGTACGGAATACCACCAGCAAGTATTAGTTCAATGGCGTGGAAGTTGTTTAGGGCCAGTCTTAGTGACACAGTTACCGTTGGGTTTGACCCAGTCGTTTCTGAACAGGCATTTTTTGGTGGTCGTCAAGAAATTTCTAAGCCTGACATTTATGAAAACATGAAATCGTTAGACATTCACGCAGCGTACCCAAGTGCCATGTCAGCTAGAGACATGGCCTTAAGTTTGCGCAAGGTTTCTAATACCACCACCATTGACCCAAGCCAAGCTGGAATGGCAAGGGCAACTGTTTTTGTACCTGACCACTTGAAGCACCCACCGCTACCGGTGCGCATAGCACCCCAAGCTATTCAGTTTCAATGGGGCCAACTTGAAGGTGTGTGGTCATGGATAGAAATAGACGCAGCTAAACAACTTGGTTGTGAAATTGAAATACTAGAAAACTACGCACCTGGAAGAACCCAAGATTTATTTTCTAGTTGGTGGGATTTAGCACAAGAAGGAAGGTCACTACCTAAAGGTGCAAGCAACCTTGCTAAGGCAGTAGCTAACAGTACTTGGGGTCAGTTTGCTATGCGTGGTGATGACCGCAGTGAAATAAGTTACGCAGACGAACGTGGAAACGAACCAATAGAAGTTCAAATGCAACCACGTGGGCTTCCACACAAGTACGCATTACACGTAGCTGTAGAAGTTACCGCCAGGGTTAGAACACAAACTTTAATGGAAGGTATTTACGGTCTTGGTACAGCGGTACACGTTGACACTGATGGCTTAATAGTTCCAGCTGGTTCACCTGAACCTAAAAATAGTGGTACTGAATTTGGTCAGTGGCGTGTAAAAGAAACAATGAAAGTTGTAGAACTACGTGCGCCACAGTTCTACCGTTATCAAAGACCAAATAACAACATTGACTGGCACTACGTAGCTAGTGGAATGAATCAACAAATGGCACGAAGAACTTTTGAAAACAATGACATCACTTCTAGCTGCGCATTTCTTAACTTGACTGACAACTGCTTACCACCAGCAAATGCAAATGATGAAATGTTAATGGACGCAATTTATCGTGAAGCTATAAGTATGGGAGTAATGAAATAATGGGTCATTTTTCTGATGGACTGCACCTTGAATTATGCACTGCGCCTAACTGTCACAAGATGGCAGACCGTACTGAAATGGCACGCAGACCAGGCGGTAGGGGCTGGTGGTGTAGGCGTTGTTTTGAAAGAAAATACGGAGATTTTCCTAAAACCCCTGATGAGGGCCAAGATAAATTGTTCTAAATAATGCTTGCTATTAAAGTCAACCTTGACTTATACTTTTATACGTAGGTAACAATGCCTACAGAACGTGAGGATTAAAATGATTACATGGACTGACAAAAAAGTTAATGGAAAAGTGCTTTACAGCATTGGAAACATTGACGGCATTACTGAATACGACATTGTTTCATTAGCTAACGGTGGTTTTTCTATTCGTAAGTTTGGTTACCTTTATGTAGCTTCTGCCGGAAACATGACTTTTGCTAAGCATTGGTGCGAAGAAGCAGCTGCAAAGGACGGTCAATAATGTCAAAAAATACAGAAGATTTAGTTGAGTTTGTAGTAAATCCAAAAGGTGATGTAATTCGTTTTTCACCTATTTACACAGATGACAGTGCAAGAATGTGGGCTTACAATTCAATAGCAGAAAATTTCTTAAAAGATGAAACTGTTGCTTATTGGTCATCTGAAAATCGTATTGAATTGTTGCGTGAAATTGCTCGTGTTGCAATCAGCAAAGCTGATTTTATGGAAGGTCGTTTGTAATGAAATTCTACGGAAATGGCTACAGTGACAGCATGGTTGAATCTGATGTTTGGGCAACCCTTGATGGTCGGTATTGGATTCAAATACTTCGAGAAAATTTGACGTACGAATTATTTAACGAAGGAAAATTGCTTGGCACGTTTAGAACACTAAAAACTGCAAAAACTTTTGCTGTAAATCACGAAGTGAAAAGAATGAATACGCAATACGTTGCCAAAAGGAATTCACGTAATGCGTAGGTCAAAGCTGCACGAACACGTCAATAATTCAATAGTCCAGCTTGATTACCTAGAAGGGGCAGTGAACCGTAGCAACAACCTTGATAGATGTAACAGGCTTCTGCGAGAATTGCGTAGAGACATTATGAGAATCCAACAAGAGGTGTTGAACTATGAAGAAGATTAAGTACCAAGCAGTTTGTAAAAGCTGTTCTTTTAGGTCTGATTTATTTATACCTAAAACGGAAACACAAAAATCAGACATAGCAGCTGCAACAATGGCTTACCTTATGGCTGACGTGCATGGAAGAAAGTATGGACACACCATAGAAGTAGAACAGTGGAAGGAATTAGAAGATGTTGCTTGAGTGGATTTTATGGGGCGTATCTATGTATGGCTTAGGCTATTCAAAGGGTGGCGTTCGTATGAAGGAACAGCTGGAAATTGGTCAGAAGTACACCGAGAAGCTGCAAGAAGCGTATAACAATAGACAAGCTGGCCCAGGCTGGCAAAGATACAACGAACCAGGACAAGGACGCTAATGCCACCGGTAGATAACGAAGAACTAAAAGCCAAGTTCAAAGCCGTAATTGTAAAGATTAAGCATGACTTAAATGAGTTTTTAGATTTACTTGTAAAGGAAGAAAAAGATGAAGAAAATAAATGAAGAAAAATTACCAGTGATGGCGCAGTTAATAAATGACATTGATAAATGGGCTAAAGAAGCTGAACAAAAGGCACGTGCTAATGCTGAACGTCCATACAACTATGGTTTTGCTGACGGTATGAGAATGGCACTTAAAATTGCCATAGCTGCATACTCAAAAGCAGAAAAAGAGATACAGGCGGAGCTAGCGCAGTAACCTGTAGATGGTGGTTCTCTCTAGTGTTGTCACAATACTTATTACGCCACCAAAACTTAGCCCCTGGTTCTCACGTTCCAGGGGCTAAGTTTTTTACAAAGTGACTGGAACTTACATACAACTGCCGTTAAGGTTCTTTATTAACTGGCGATTGAAAAGGAGATAACTATGCCTTCAAAGAAAATTTTTGACTTGGTGATTATCACTTCTTTATTGCTACACCCTGCGGTGGGCTTACTAAAACTAAGCGCACGCCGTTGGTCTAGAGAATCAAACAACGCCGTTGTATCAACACTTGGTACAGCACTAACGATTGGTCTATAAAAAAATGTCATACATGTCAACTGCACAAGAAGCTGGTCGTCCACAGCCACAGACAACGGTAGAACCTACTGGGCCGTTTATTAGAAATTCACAGCCTGGACGTGCGCCTATTTACAACGTAACTGGTGGTACTTTTGGTGGAACACTTACACAGCCACTTGTTGCACGACCTGGTTACTTCCGTAACTTTCGTGTTACTCACACTTTTACAACAACGGGAACAATTACCGGTACTGTTGCTTTAACTGCTGACGCACCTTATTCCGTTAACTCGTTAATTCAGCTAAAAGACGCTTTCGGAACACCTATCCTTGTTGGTGATGGTTACAGTATTTCTAACCTTGTTAACATTTATGGTGGTGCTTTTGGTCTTAGCAACGGTACAAACATAGCTACCAACCTTCCTTCATACACTGCACCTAGCACAACAACTGGTGCTGGTACTTTTTCATACTCACTGCCACTAGAATTCTCTAAGGCTTACGGTGTACTAAGTGCTGCTAACGCTTCGCTACTTCCTACGCTGCAATTTAACTATGCAGCTGGAACAGCAGTTTTTGGTACTTCTTCAACTGGTGTGTACCCAACTATTGGTACACAGCTAGACACAGACTTTTACTGGCTACCTGAAGGTACAGCTGGCGTTGAGCCACCTGGACTTGGTACAACTCGTCAGTGGCAAGTAGTTCAGGCTAACCCACCAGTTACCGCTTCTGCTTCTGCACGTATTCAGTTCCCACGTCTTGGTGGATACCTTGACACAGTGGTTGCTATCGCTCGTGATAGCACTGGCGCACGTACTGACGGTTTTTGGCCTTCACGCCTTCAGTGGTACGTAGATGGTGTTCCACTTGTGGATACAACTATGACTGAACTTTATGACGACATGGCTATTCAGTATGGTTTTGGTTCAGGTCTAAACACTTCAACACGACCTACAGGAACTATTGCGTTCTGTCGTAAGACTTCACTAAACCAGCAGTCACTTGGACTTCTTGACACTGGTGAAACATTCTTGTCAACTAACCCTGCAACGCTTCTTGAACTTAACTTTGCACCTGCTGGTGCTGGTTCAAACAGCCCTGCAACTATTAGCTGCCTTGTTGGACAAATTGTACCTACTGGTGCAATTATCCAGGGTTTGCCTGAACTATAAAAATGTCAGACGACCAAGTACAAGTTTCAGAAGAAGCTAACGCCGAATCTGAAAACGAATCTACAGACGAAGAATAGGAATAACTAATGGCCGGACTAAATCTTTCAGTTGGTCTTGGTGGCGCACGTAATGGTGGTCAGCCACAGTATGGTTCACAGGCTTCTTATCAGTCAGGATTAGGTGCAAGTTCAGCTGCTTTTGCTGGGCCAAGTACAACACAAACACCTTCAATAAGTCAGCAATTATCGCCTACTCATGGTTTTGGTCTTTCAACGTGGCTAGGAATGGGAGCAATTATTGCCCTTATTCTTGTTCGCAATTCACTACCTAACTAAGAAAGGAAAAACTAATGACACGTTCACCTATTTTTTATGTACTAGTTGGTGTTGGCGGTGTGTGGCTTTACCACCACTTCATCATGCCAGTTCCAGGCGCAAAGAAGTAATTAACCATGTTGTTTCTTGGGTTAGGCGTAACTTTCGTTGGCTATTCGCTGGTGTATTACGGCCTAACCCAAGTTCAAGGTGGTAACTGGGGTTATTTAGATTTGACTTTACCTACTCGCTGGACACCTGAAGTAGCTACAACACCTAAAGATGGTTCAAATGGCTAATCCACTTATTTATCCAGCGTTGGTAGAGACTGCTTTAATTACGTATCGTGGTGTTATTAACAAAACGAACGCTAGTAATCCCATTCCTCACTTTCCTTTACCTAGCCAACTTATGTCAGTGATTATTGTTTATGGTGGACTTTCACTATTTCCTGAATCAGCTGAAAGATTAGCTTCACTAATGGGTTGGGGATTTGTAGTAGCTACTGCATTGAATTTATGGACACCAGGCGGTAAAGTTACTACTACAAACGAAGTAATAAACGCAACACCAACAGCTTAAAAAGGAAATACCATGTCAAAGTTTTTTAGCCTAGCAGCACTTGTTGTTGGTGGCATTATTGTCGCAGACATTTTGACGCACCCTACTGGTACTGCAGCTGCTTCTAACGGTCTTAATCAGCTTGTTACTACTTCTGTAGGTGGCCTTCTAGGAACTGTAAGCACACCAAAAGGTTCAACTGTAACCCAAGTAAAGGGTTAATAAAATGCGTCATCAGATTAGAACACTACAAGTACCTACCGGTTGGGGTACTGGTGCTTTTGTTTCTTTTCCGGCGCAAAGTAGTACAGCTTCTTTTAACGGTCAAAACATTGTTACTGGTGCGCCAGGTACAGTAAAAGTACCTTCACCACGTCCACCTGCCCTAGATGACAGTTCACTTGGTGGGCCTTACAACCAACCTTCAAATGTTTCACCTAATTACATTTTGCCTTCAATTTACGTCGCACAAATAAATGAAACTATGCACTTCCCTGGTGATAGTGGAAGTGGAAGAATTACAAACATAACCCCAATTCCAGCTGTAGCACCAGGAAATCAAGTTGTTGACGGTTTTGGAAAACCTCGCATTGGTGGCGACACTGTAACTAAAGCTTTACGTCCATTTACTATGTGGAAAACGTATAAATAATGGCAAACCAACCTGCAAACGGTGGTGGGGTAGCAATAAGTAGAAACCCCAACATAGCTGAAACACAAATAAAAACAGTTGCACCAGTTGTTAAACCTGTTGCTAAACCAACAACTGCAGCTGCACCAAAACCTGTTGCTGCTGCACCTGCAAAAACTGTCGCACCTAAACCTGCACCAGCAGTACAAATAACACCTACCGCCGGTGCTACAAGTGGTAAAAGTGGTGCAGTTCCTACAGCTACAACTATGCCAAGTGCAACTTTGGCTGAATACTATAGCGGTAATGCTGGAACAACTACAACATCAGTATCTTCTGCACAAAATCCATTACCAGTAACTCAAGCTTCGAATTCTACTGGTACTGCCGGTGCTGTTTCAACAAATGGTGCAACTGATTTAGCTTCTGGAAATTTATCTAGTGTTGTAACATCAGTAAATCAGTTACAAAATTCAACACCAAAACCTACAGTCGGATTTGACAGTACTGCTAATTCATACTTGACAGGTCAAAGTGTTCAAGCAGCTTATGATTACGCAAATGCAGCTGGAGCAGCAAGCGCACCTGGAGCAAGTACAACAGCAACAAGTAACCCAACTGGTATTGCTGGATTATTTAGTGGTGGTATTACTAAATGGATTATTGCAGCTGCAATAATTGGTGGCGGAATTTACTATTACCGCACACAACAAAAAGGTGGAAAAATGAAGGCAAGTGCATAATGGATTACAACAACATGACTTGTTCAGACAGATTAACAACACCAGCTAACCCTGCTTTTGGTGTTCAACAATTTACACCAACACAACAATTTTTTATAGAAACAAACGCACGTGGTAGGTGGTCTAACGACATACTTACATCAACAAATGCAAATGCACATTACATGAAAGTATTTGAAGATGGAACAGTTGACGTTATAGCTTTGCAAAATGGCAATAATTGTTGGTATGACATGGGCGGTAAAGGTGCGCATGACGTAAGAGCAGGTCGTTTCTAATGGCTATGCCTTGTCGTATTCCTATGTATCACAACCAAAATACTTACAAACCACCTACACAAATTACACGCATGTATTGTATTCCTACTACTTGGACACCACCTCAAGCAGTAGGAATACGCAAAAGTGGTACATACACTATTCTTAATTACTTTGCACCTACACCGCCAGCTGGAATGGGCGACCCACGTGTTAAAGGGAAACGTATTATGAATCCAACATTAAGAACTGAAATGTACGTAGGCTAATGAAATGGCAGACAACAGTTCTACAATTCGCATAACAACAATTATTTTGTTAATTGGGGAAGCTAGTGGCGTATTTGCTGGATTTTGCCCAAGCTGGTTCACAGTAGCTAGTCCTTTTTTCCATGAACAAGAAGCTAAAGCAGGAAACGTAGCACGTATTCGTGCTGGTGAAGTAGCTGCAACAGCTATTGTTTTAGCTACTGGTGCAGCTGTATCAGTTACCTTAGATGACAATGTACCTTTTTGGGCTGCTGTAGCAATTTGTGGTGTTTTTGTAGCTGGTTATGAATACCAAATACGCAACCCTTCTACTAGTTCCGGCCCTAATGCAGCTGGTGAAACGATTTGGTCACGCCTAACTAAGAAGGCGTAAATGGCTTCAGGTGGAACACAAACAAGTACTGGAATAATTAACAACCAGTTACAACAAAATAAAAATTATCCTAATTGGGAATACATTTTATTGAAAAGTATTGGCGCACCACAAGGTTCAGCTCAACTTGACGCATTGAATTTATGGGCTAGGTCTGAAGGTATGCCAGGTTCGACAAATAATTGGTTAGCAATTACAGACCCTAACGGAATGTTTGGAACACCTGGGGGTTTGCCAGCTGGTGCGTTAGCACCTGGTGTTTGGAATTATCAAAAAGATGGAAAAACACCACTTGTAGTTACTTTTGGTTCATTTTCAGATGGCGTTAGTGCTATAGCTTCTTTTTTACAACATGGACATACTGGAATTATTGACGCACTAAAAAACCCAAATGCAACTATTGAAACTATTGCAACTGCAATTCAAAAAGATGGTGCATGGGGAAATGACGGAAACGTAATACTAGGAAACATTGGCGCACCTATTTATACTGGTGGTTCAACATCAGGAAAATCAACAGATAATAATTCAAGTTCATTTTCACAATGCAATAGCAGCAATACAATAATTGGAACACCAGGAATTATTGGAAGTTTTGGTAAAATTAACATACTTAACCCTTGTCAAGCAAAAGCACTTGTTGGTGGGTTAACTATTGGTCTTGGTGGAATTATTTTTGGTGCTGGATTATTTATTATTAGTGCTAACGCCGTAAAAACACTTGGTCTTAATTCTATAAGTTCAAGTGTTACTGAAGCGTTAAAAAAATCACAGCAAACAATTCTCGGTGGGCGTAGTGCCACACCACAGGCTTCCACGACTACGCCCACCGTTTCCACGCCAGTTGCTTCAACACCTAAGCCGACACCTGAACCTGAAGGTATGACGTTTTACACCTTAGAACCACGTACACGCCGACCTTCACCAGATGACGCTTTTGGTGGTCGTACTGAACCACGTCAAGCACCTACTTCAAAAACACCTAAAAGGACACCACGTAAAGTAAAGAAAGCTGCATAATGTCTAACCTTATTGGTGGTTCACTTAATTCACCTGTTACTGGTTTAGGACGTGGCGGTGCTATTCAACCAATTAACACTGGTGTTAGCCAAATAGCAGCTGCAGACGGAACTGCTACTTTTGTATTTCCATACGTAGCACTTAGCCAAGTTTGGACAGTAACACTTAACCTTCCCAGCGCACCCGATACTGCAAATTTTATTGCATACACAGGTGCTACTAATTTTGGTTCTTTTATTGGTTCTAATGTATGGGGGCCATTACAACTTGGTGGTGGAGACCAGTTATACGTAAATTCTAGAGGTCTTGTACCTGGTGTTACGTATTCAATGCAATTACAAGGTGCTTGTGTAACAGATGGTTCTCCAGGTGTTTCATACCCACAACCATACGCTGACACAGTAACAACTTCTACAGAACAAATTTATTTGGAAACTGCAACCGCAACTGGTTCTGTAAGTGATGCAAATGTTAGTTTGACATTTACTAATGTAGAAGTACAAGGTGCGTGGCGTTCTGTTTATGTAGCTGGTTACATTACTGGCGCAACATCAGCTGCATTAGTAACCGCATTTTATGTTTCTTGCGTTGGTGTTCAATCAGGTCTTACCTATCAACCTTTTTACCCACCGTACATTGACTATACAAACAGTGCTACAGGCGCACCATCAGCATTAGTAGCACGTTTTGCAATGCTTAATGGTCTTGATAATCAAATAAATGTAACCGTTAATGTTCAATACACAAGTGCAACAGCACCGGTACAACTTACAGCTGTATTAGGTGCAGACCTTACACCTATTGACAGTGCGGTTTATTCTGAATTAGGTATTAACTCAACTTCTACAGGTGTAGCAACACAAACGCAATACGGTGGTGTGCCTGTAGTTAACCTTCAATACGCAACGGGGCCAGGAACTTATGCAACATTACCTTTGGAAGTTACAGTCGTTGGTGGGGGCGGTGGTGGTGGCGTGAATCAAGTACTAACAGCACCTTTTGAAGATGTAACCATTTCAGGTACGGTTGTAGGAACTGGTACGCCAGTATCTATTAACTTAACTTCTTCAGCATTTTATTTATACACTGCAAATTGTTCAGGCAGTTACGCTATAAACATTTTAGGCGCACCTACAACAATAGGACAGTCAGCTACTATTGCATTAGGTGTTCCAAGCGGTACGCCTTCATACTTACCTAGTTTGATTAACATAAACACGTTGTCAACAGCTGCTACAGGATTACCTACGCAAGGAAGCACGTACAACAACTTCACTAGCTACTACCAGGGTAATACAGCATGGACTTCCCCAGTTAGTTCAACACTTACTTACTACACAATTACTATTATCTGCACAGGCAACCCAGGCTGGACGCTTTTATTAGCACAGACTGTTTTCTAACCTACTCAACTTCCCTTGACTCTCGGTACTCAAGCGGTAAACATAACCTGACCAGATATTTAAT
>Ga0209084_1001868_pt1 | contig 17104 bp, 13 predicted proteins | sample C_130820_MF_Meta_FD_187309 | JGI IMG/M metagenome (GOLD analysis project Ga0209084, IMG submission 187309) | Freshwater microbial communities from Lake Croche, Canada to study carbon cycling - C_130820_MF_MetaG (SPAdes) (version 2) | ecosystem: Environmental > Aquatic > Freshwater > Lake... | reverse complement strand
TGATTCGACGCTACGGATCAGAGATCGGTCTGATGTGCATCGCTGAAGCCCGCAAGAAAGCGATGAACGCGGACGATGCAAGGGCGTTCAATCGCAGGCTTGCTTCCATTTGGCCGACCTTGCGTTCGGAATTGGCACCGATGCTGCTGCCGGTTGAAACCATGACATCCGCGCTGGTGGCTGCCAAAGGACCGATCGACGCCGACACCCTCGGCTTGCCACGTCCGGTATGGCGCGATGCGCTTAAATATGCGCGCGAGATTCGCAATCGCTGGTCCTTTCTCGATTTGGCAGACGATGCCGGTTTGCTTGACGATTTTTTAGACGAGGAGCAGCTATGAAACCGCTCTCCGCAATGTCGGTTCAGACTCGCCGTGCCATCGAAGGCGTTTTTACCGATATCGACGATACGATAACCACTGATGGTCGCTTGCACGCCGACGCCTATGCAGCGATCGAAAATCTCTCAAACGCTGGATTTGCGGTGGTGCCTATAACCGGGCGTCCGGCTGGCTGGTGTGACATGGTCGCGCGTTTTTGGCCGGTTGCCGGTGTGATTGGCGAAAATGGCGCGTTCTATTTCCGCTATCATGCTGAGACCAATACGATGGTTCGTCGCTTTATGCAGAGTGTCGATGAACGCACGGAGGGACGGCGGAAGCTGGAAAAGGTCAAGCAACGCGTTTTGGCAGAAGTTCCGGGTGCAGCTGTGTCCGCTGATCAAGTTTACCGCGAGAGCGATTTGGCGATCGACTTCTGTGAAGATGTCCCACCTTTGACAGCAGAAGCTGTTGACCGAATTGCAGCTATATTTTCGGAAGAGGGTGCGGTTGCTAAAATCTCATCCATTCATGTGAATGGATGGTATGGGTCTTACAATAAATTGTCTATGACGCGACTTTTTGCGGCGGAAGTTTTAGACACCGACCTTGAGACCAATAAATCCCTTTATGTTTATTGTGGCGACAGCCCCAATGACGCCCCCATGTTCGGCTTTTTTCCGAATGCGTGTGGGGTCGCCAATGTTAACGACTTCATTGGTCGCATCGAAGCGCTGCCTGCCTATGTTGCAGAGGGCCGCGGCGGTGCTGGATTTGTCGAAATCGCCAATGCTCTTTTAACCGCCCGTACAGCTCAAATTAGATCATAAAGGACAGTGAAATATCATGGCTCCCGTCACAATCCGTAAAATCCGTAAAGCCTATGGCGAAGTCGAAGTCATTCATGGCGTCGACCTAGATATTGATGATGGCTCATTCGTCGTCCTTCTCGGCCCTTCCGGCTGCGGAAAATCAACGCTGCTCCGCATGATTGCAGGGCTGGAAAGCGTCACCGCCGGCGACGTGATGATCGACGATCAAATCGTTAATGATGTTCATCCGAAAGATCGAAACATCGCGATGGTGTTCCAAAACTATGCGCTCTACGCGCATATGAATGTTTTCGACAATATGGCGTTCTCCATGCAGCTCCGTAAATTGCCGAAGGACGAGATCAAAGCCAAAGTTACTTGGGCGGCATCCATTCTTAATCTGACGCCTTATCTTGAACGCTTCCCCCGGCAATTATCCGGCGGTCAGCGCCAGCGTGTGGCGATGGGACGAGCCATTGTTCGTGATCCGGCTGTGTTCTTGTTCGACGAGCCGTTATCAAATCTTGATGCCAAATTGCGCGTTCAAATGCGGACGGAAATCAAAGAGCTTCATGAACGTTTAAAAACCACAACGGTTTACGTCACGCATGATCAAATCGAAGCGATGACGATGGCCGATAAGATCGTCATTTTGCGCGATGGTTTGATTGAACAGCAAGGCAGCCCGCTCGACGTTTATGATCGGCCTAACAATCTCTTCGTGGCAGAGTTCATCGGATCACCCACAATGAATATGTTACCCGCTCGCATTGAAGCAGCGGCAACAGGTGGCATGGGCGCACGGATTGCCAACGGCGATTTTATCGATCTAAGCCTCACCACCGGTATCTCAATCGGCCAAGAGGTGATTATCGGTATTCGCCCTGAGCACCTCAAGCTGTCATCGGAAAAGGGCATCAAGGCCACAATCATAACGATCGAACCTACGGGGCCGGAAATTCATATTTACGCCGATATCGCAGGCAAGGAAGTTTGCGCCATTACGTCGGATCGCGTGTCGGTCGCGCGGGGTGATCAGATTACAGTTTCTCCATTAGCAGATCGTATCCACGTCTTTGATGCGCTCTCCGGCAATCGGGTTGGGTAAGGGTTTGAAGCGGGGTTAGAGCTTATGGCACGGATTGTAATTCTGGGCGCTGGTGTGATGGGTTCGGCTATGGCCGTTCCATCGGCAGCCAAGTTGCATGATATTGATCTCATTGGCACGCATCTCGATGATGCGATCATCCGTTCGGTGCAGGGCAATAGCGTTCATCCCAAGCTCAACATCAAACTGCCATCGCGGGTTAAGGCAAGCTTCTGGACCGATCTTCCGGCGGTGGATATCAGCGATGCGGATCTGATTATCCTCGGCGTCTCATCGGCGGGTGTTCAATGGGCGATTGATCGGCTGGTTGAAACGCTTAAGCGGCCCGTGCCGGTGCTTATGATTACGAAAGGTTTATCGCCTCACCTGAAGGGCATCGATACACTCCCTCATCTGGTGTCGCGTCATTTAAGAGAACGCTTGCGCTTCGATGTTCCTGTGTTGGCCGTTGGAGGCCCGTGTATTGCAGGTGAACTCGCAGCCGAGCGGGATACCATGGTAGTGATAACGGGACACGATGACGTCTTGCTTCATCGTGTCATAGGCCTGTTGGACGCTCCTTTTTACCATGCCCGAGCTTCGTCAGATGTCACTGGCGTTGAAATCTGTGCGGCGTTTAAGAACTTTTTTGCCCTTGGTGTCGGTTGGGCGGCGGGCCATTTTGAGCAGGCCGATCCCGTGTCCAACAATGCCAAGATGTTTAATCTTGCCTCTGGCCTGTTTACTCAGTCAGTTCGTGAACTGCAGCTTTTGTCGGTGGCACTCGGCGGCACATCCAAAAGTGCGGAAGGGCTCCCGGGTGTTGGCGATCTCTATGTCACGAGCCTAGCAGGGCGAAATTCAAGGATGGGGCGTCTGCTTGGACTTGGTCATTCCTATGCCGATGCTAAAGTGCATCACATGCTCGGTGATACGGTTGAGGGAGCCGAACTTGCACTGGCGGTCGGGCCCACACTCGAAGCCATGTGGGCGGATGGTCGCTTAAATCCACAAGCCATGCCTTTGGCCCGCGCCATTGTTGATGCCATATGCCATGGGGCAATTATGAAGATCGATTGGGCGAAGTTTATGCTATAAGACCGAGATTCGCGTCGCGGTTTGACAGTTTAATATCGAATTTAGATCTTTACCGAAAATGAGCATTATGGGTCCCAAGCCATGCCAGTAAAGCCACAGGCCAATCGCTTTCGGCTTCTTGAGACCACTGAAACTCCAACCGATGAAGCCTTAATGGCCCGCGCTGCGTGGTCTTATTATGTCGAGGGGCTGACACAAAACGACATTGCACGAAAGCTTGGCATTAATCGCATCCGTGTTAACCGCATTCTGGCACAAGCTCTCGAGCGTGGCATCGTTCAGGTTCGGATCAATACCCAACTTTCGGTTGCCACGGAGGCTGCCCTTGCAAACCGATATGGATTGGATCAGGCTATCGTTGTCCCAACCCCATCCGATCCAAAGCTGATCCCTCATGCCATCGCGTCCGCCGCGGGAGCCTTGCTGTCGGATCGATTGCAAGATGGAATGTCAGTGGGTGTGGGTTGGGGAAGAACGCTCAGGCTATCCGTTCGTGCGATGGAACGGCGACCCATACGTGATTTTTCGGTTGTTTCGCTTTTGGGTGGTTTGACGCGTGGTTCCGTCATGAATACCTATGAAACAGCTTCGCGCCTTGCCGATATTTATGGCGCTGATTGTTTTTATATCGCCGCACCGGCTTATGCCGATAGCGAAGCATCGGCAAAGGTTCTTCGGGCGCAATCGTCTGTGCAGGATGCGTTTGAGCGCGCGCGGCAGATCGATATTGCGTTTTTATCGGTTGGATCCCTAACCGATGATTCGACGATGCATCGACTAGGATTGATCAATGAAGGCGATATGGCGTCGCTGCAATCGGTTGGCGCCGTGGGTGATTTTTGTGCCCATCTGATTGATGCCAAAGGACAATTGGTCAATCACCCGGTTAATCGCAGCGTCTTAGCCCTTGGTATCGATGATTTAAGGCGGGTTCCGACGGTCATATTGGCGTCGGGCGGGCGGGATAAATTGCAAGTTTTGCATGCCGCATTATCCCTGAAAACGGTATCAATTCTCATCACCGATGAAGACACCGCCGAGTCCTTGTTGGCCAATCCTTGATAAAGAAGGCCTGATACCCTGTGGAATTTCGTTTCGGGTTATGAAAGCCAACATTCGAGATGAAACAAAAGACATAGTTTTATTTATGAAGCCCCATAGCTAAGCCTCTGATCAGGTGTTTTTGCATCGCCAAGATAAAGGCAAATCCCGGCAGCATGGCCGCCGTTCCAAGCGCTGCGAGAGGGCCCCACATGCCCATGGCTAAAATACTGAGCAGAACCGGAAGAGTACGAAACGAGACAGATAGAAAAAGCGACATGAGGAATTCAGTCCATGAGAAAATGAAGCAAAGTATACCGGTGGCTGCCACCCCTCCTCGGATCATGGGTACCGCAATTCGCGTTATGAATTGAAAAACAGTCGCCCCGTCAAGCCTTGAAGCCTCATCCAGTTCTTTGGGCAGATCGTCAAAAAAAGACATCAGCATCAGCGTTGCTACAGGCAAGGTGAAGACGGTGTGCATTAAAGCCACACCGATCCGCGTGTCGAACAAGCCGGTACTATGGAAAAGAGAGACCACGGGAATGATCACCGCAATCGGCGGAATTATTCGAAAAAAGATAAAGAGCATTGCACCTGTTGTCCGCGCGCGGCCCCTCAATCGCGATAGGGCAAAGCCTGCAAAGACAGCGAGCGGTATGGTCAAAAATGTAACGAGCAAAGCGATGAGGGTTGAATCAATGAACGCCTGCCTAGCCGAAAGTGCATCAGGACCATGGCCGCCTAGTATTATTTTATAATTGTCCAGCGTTGCGACAAAGTCGAAGAATACGGACCTATCTTTGTCAAAGATCGCAGAATTTGGTTTTATCGATGTGAGAGCCCACCATAAAAAGGGAGCCATAAAAAGGCCGGTTACAGTCCAGGCTGTTACATCGCGAATAAAACCACGGGTGATACTTTTTATCATGAACCCAACATATTGCTTTGAAACGACGTTTTTCGCCGATGAACCGTCTCTTTAACTTTACATATCACGAAAGGTCGCGATAGTTTTCGAAAAGAAGAAAAGAAAGGTTTAGACGATGGAAGCGTTATTTCTGCACAAGGCATTTGATGCACGGGTGGCACCCTTCAATTTGCGCGGACGCCATGAAGGCGAGCATCTGATCAAAGTTGCAGCAGTAGGACTTTGCGGCAGTGATCTTCACTACTACAAAGATGGGGGAATTGGAGCTGCAAAGATAACCCGCCCCTTTGTACTCGGCCATGAGTTTGCGGGCTGGGTTGAAGAGGACCTTCCGGCGCTTGGCTTAAAGCGCGGCTCATTGGTTGCCGTTGATCCCAACAAAGCGTGTGGACAATGTCCTCATTGCGAAGCGGGATTTGAAAATTTATGCCCGAAGGTTGAGTTTATCGGAGCCCCGCCGTTTGACGGTGCCATGACCGGCCATCTCTGGGTACCTGAATCGCAAATTGTTTGCATACCAGAGGGCATGTCGGCCGTTGAGGCAGTTATGCTCGAGCCCTTGGGGGTTGCTATCCATGCGGTTGATCTGGCAAAGCCGCGCTTGCTTGAAACAATTATTCTGCTGGGTTGCGGGCCGGTTGGTTTGTTGATCCTCGAGGTTTTGAAAGCCAGCGGAGCAGGCGATATTTTTGTGGTTGAGCCGCTCGAGCACCGTCGCGCAATGGCGCTGAAGCTCGGTGCCCGTAACGCTTCGGCCAGCCTCCACGAGGCGGTCGCTTGGACCGGCACATCGGGGGCGCCTCTTGTTATTGAAGCTACCAATTCAGCAGACGGAATGCGGGATGCCGTTCTTGCGGCGCGGATCGGCGGCCGTGTGGTGCTGGTCGGTATTCCGGATGGCGATATCTACACGCTGCCCGCTGCGGAAGCGCGGCGGCGGGGCTTGAAAATCAAATTTTCGCGACGCATGGGTCATGTCTATCCACGCGCCATCGAACTCGTTTCGCGAGGCTTGGTTGATGTTAAATCGATGATTAGCCATCGTTTCGAACTAAAGGATGCACCGCGTGCGTTTCAATTGCACGCCGATAATGCACCCGGCATGATCAAGAGCATGATTTTTCCGAATGGTCGTGAATAGGCCGACGGATCGCTTGTTATAAAATCTACATCGCTCCGGTTTGATAGGGGATGATGACAGCAATAATCGTATAGGGGGGATGACATGAAGGCGACATTTCTTGGACTTGATATCGGCACCTCGTCCATCAAGGCATTGCTGATTGATGAACAACAAACGGTTGTTGCCGAGGCCTCCGTTGCGGTTTCAATTTCCCGACCGCACCCCCTTTGGTCCGAACAAGATCCGGATGAATGGTGGCAGGCTTGCCTCACCGCTATTGCGCAGGTGGGTCAGTCCGCTCCTGAAGCCTTTGCGGCGCTGCATGGCATTGGTCTGTCAGGCCAGCAACATGGTGCCGTCCTTCTTGATGGCGAGGGCAAGGTTTTGCGTCCGGCCATTTTGTGGAATGACGGGCGGTGTGGCCGCGAGGCTGAAGAATTGCAAGCCAGCCTTCCTGATTTCATAGCGCTGGCTTCAAATATCGCGATGGTCGGCTTTACTGCCCCTAAAGTTTTATGGGTGCGCCGCCATGAGCCGGAAGTGTTCAAGAAAACGCGAAAAATTCTTTTGCCGAAAGATTATATTCGGTTCCGGCTTTCCGGTGCCTATATCGCCGAAATGTCTGATGCAGGTGGCACGCTTTGGCATGATATTGCGGGCCGTCAATGGGATGATACCCTGCTTGCCGCCGGCGGTATTGACCGATCCTATGTGGGTGACCTTGTTGAGGGCTCGGCGGCATCCGCCATGCTTAGCGATGAACTGTCAAACGCATGGGGGCTTGCGAAAAACGCGGTAGTGATTGCCGGTGGTGCCGGAGACAATGCCGCGGCGGCTGTGGGAATTGGAGCGGTTAAAGGCGGCCAAGGGCTGCTCTCGATGGGGACATCCGGAGTATTGTTTGCGGTAACGGATCGCCTTTTAACCAAACCTGACCGGGCGTTGAATGCGATGTGCCATGCACTGCCCGGCCGATGGCATGTGATGGGCGTCACTTTATCAGCCGCGTCGGCATTGTCGTGGTTTGCCGATGTGATAGGCAAGGGAGATAAGGTTGGCGAACTCATTGCCGAAGTGGAGGCCTTTGCTGCCAATCCGGCTGAGTTGAGCAATGCGCCTGTTTTTGTGCCCTATCTGACGGGCGAGCGAACGCCCCATAATGATCCCGAAGCGAATGGCATCTTCTCAGGCTTAAGAGCTCAGCACAGCCACGCCGCAATGGCCTATGCGGTAATGGAGGGCGTCGCTTTTTGCTTTGCTGATGATTTCGATGTTCTGGCCGATTCGGGCGCGGAGCTTACAAGCTGCTTTTGGGTGGGCGGCGGAGCGCGTAGCCGGTTTTGGGGGCAAATGCTGTCTGACGTTATTCAATTCCCCCTCGACCTTCCTGCAGGCGCCGAGACGGGCGCGGCATTGGGTGCCGCGCGTCTTGGCATGCTAGCAGCAGGCGCAGGAACGGAAGCTGAAATTTGTTTCAAGCCGGATATTAAGCTTCGATATCAACCTGATGCAGCAAAAAAGTCAATCTATCAACCAAGGCTAAATCGGTTCAGGGCGATGTATGAGGCCGAGCGGCACGTGCGCGCCATGGCGATAAAATAAGGTATTCGACACACTCTTCTTTAGCGGGTGATATTTGACTATGAACTTTTGTTCCGATACCCTACAAAAGTTATTTAAAACATCACTGGGTAAAAAAATGCCCGCTAAATTTCTGGTTCAACGGCAGGCCTAGTCAGGGCCTGTCGGATTGGGTCAGGTGGAGTTTGCTGTGTCATCTTCCGTTGAAGCGTTAAGGCCCAATCAACGCCCTGAACTAGCCAACCTTTCAGACGATACAATCCTTGAAAGTTACCGAGCGATGAAGCTGATCCGCCGCTTTGAGGAGCGTGCGGAAGAAAGCTACATGCGTGGGTTTATCCACGGCACCATGCATCTTTCGATCGGGCAGGAAGCCAGCGCGGTTGGCGTTGTAGGGGCTTTGCGTGCATCAGATACTCTAACCTCGACGCATCGCGGCCACGGACACTCAATTGCGAAGGGAGCTGATCCTGCCCTTATGTTTGCTGAATTCTTTGGTAAGCAGACCGGCTATTGCGGTGGACGCGGCGGCTCCATGCATATCGCGGATGTTGAATCAGGTAATCTGGGCGCAAATGGAATTGTGGGTGGCGGGCTTCCGATTGCCGTCGGGGCCGCTCTGTCCGCAAAAATGCGCAAGAGTGACCAGGTGTGTGTTTGCTTTTTCGGTGACGGCGCTTCGAATGAAGGGGCGTTTCACGAGGCGCTAAATATGGCGTCCATTTGGCGCCTGCCCGTCGTGTTTGTTTGTGAAAATAACAAATACGGCATGTCGATGGATATTGCTCGTTCAAGTGCTGTTCCAGATATTGCGCAGCGCGCTGTTTCCTATGCCATGCCCGGCATTAGCGTGGATGGTAATGATGTTGCGGCCGTCAGAGCCGTTGCGGAAACGGCTATTGCCCGCGCGCGCGCGGGCGAAGGTCCTTCGCTGATCGAATGCAAGACCTATCGTATTCGGGGCCACTCAAAAAGCGATCGCAATTTCTATCGGACCAAAGAAGAAATTGAGGAATGGCGTGGCCGTTGTCCGATTGAACGGTTACGCAATGAAGTTTTGGGTCTTGGTAGACTGAGCGCTGATCGCTTCGATGCGATTGATGCCGCTATTGAAGTGGAGATGGAGGTGGCGATTGAATTTGCCAAGGCAAGTCCCAATCCAGACCCCGCTCGCCTGACGGAGGATGTCTATGCTTGATAAGCCCAAGGACATGATCAATCAGGTTCGCGAATTAACCTATGCCGAAGCCATTCGTGAAGCGATGGGGCAGGCAATGGAAGCCGACCCTACTGTTTTTATCCTTGGCGAAGATATCGGAACCTATGGCGGCGCCTTTGGCGTGACCGGCGATTTGATTCATCGCTTCGGTGCCGAGCGTGTGATTGATACGCCGATTGCAGAGCTTGGCATTGCAGGTGCCGCCGTTGGTGCCGCGCTGACCGGCATGCGGCCTATTCTTGAATTGCAATTCTCAGACTTTGTAACGCTTGCCGCCGAGCAGATTGTCAATCAGGCCGCCAAGATCCGCTTTATGTTTGGCGGCAAAGCGAGTGTGCCTCTTGTGGTCAGAATGCCGTCGGGATCGGGGACTGGCGCTGCGGCACAACATAGCCAAAGTCTTGAAGCATGGTTTGGTCATATTCCGGGGTTGAAAGTGGTGCAGCCGTCAACACCGTATGATGCCAAAGGTCTTTTGCTTGCAGCCATCGATGACCCCAACCCCGTTTTGTTTTTCGAGCATAAATTACTCTATAAAATGAAAGGTGCGGTGCCGATTGAGCCTTATCGTATCACGATTGGGCAGGCTGTTGTTCGACGGGCGGGAACCGATGTCACCATTGTGGGAACCTCCATTATGGCGGTGCGTGCCTTGGCTGCAGCAGAACAATTGGCCGCGCAGGGCATTGAAGCGGAAGTTATCGACCTTCGCAGCATTCGCCCAATGGATACCGAAACAATTTTCCGTAGTGTGCGAAAAACGTCTCGGCTGATCGTCGTATATGAAGGCGTGAAGACGCTTGGTGTCGGAGCTGAAATCAGCGCTGCGGTTGCAGAGAGTGATGCTTTTGATTTTCTGGACGCGCCGATCATGCGGCTTGGCGGGCAGGAAGTACCGCTGCCCTACAACCCGGTTTTGGAAAAAGCAGCTGTACCGCAGGAAGACGATATCGTCGCGGCGGCCCTCAATTTGCTGCGTAAGGATCGTCGCTAATGGCAACGGAGATCATTCTTCCACGGGTGGATATGGCCATGGAGAGCGGCTCTGTAGCACGCTGGGCCGTTAAAAACGGCGATGCGGTGAAGACCGGTGATCTCGTTTTTGAAATGAACACCGACAAATCGGTAATGGAAGTTGAGGCCACGGCATCGGGTACGATTGCGGGAATAGCCGTCGACGAAGGCGTGGAAATGCCCGTCGGTGCCGTATTGGCCTATATTTTAGCGGCGGGTGAGACTGATTTAACATCAAAAATCGCAGCGCCTGCACCAAGCTTGCCAACGCCTGACAAGGCCCCTGAACAAACGGATTCCACCAGTAATCACAGTGCGGTCGAACACGCTGTCGCTTCATCGGCGGATGACGAGAATCAATTACGGGCCACCCCTCTTGCTCGGCAGTTGGCGCGTGAAGCAGGCATTAAAATTGCGACCGTTCAGGGAACAGGTCCGCTTTCGCGGATTGAGGCAGGTGATGTAAAGCGCGAACTTTCGGTTATGGAAAGTTCCAAAGGCGATGCAGGTCAAAGCCGTATAAAAATGCGTCGTTGGTTGACAGAAACCAAGCGGCGCGGCGCGATTATGCTGGTCCATGGATTTGGTAGCAATGGTGCAACGTGGGAAGCGCTAAGCGGAGCACTCGCACGGAACGGTTTTGATGTCTATGCGCCTGATCTTGCAGGCCATGGCGACACGGCGATTAATGCTGATAATTTTGATGCAGTCGTTTCATCCCTTGAGAATGCATTTACACTTGTAGGCTATGATCGCTTCCATCTCGTTGGTCATTCGATGGGTGCTGCAGCTGTGGTATTGGCGGCAAGTCGAAACCGGCAGCGGATAACGCGTTTAACTCTTTTAGCTCCCTTTGGTGTCGGCCCCGAGATTGATAGTGAGTTTATAGCAGGCATCGCGCACGCCAATAAGCCAGGCGCAATTGCCGAGCTACTTCAATTGCTGACGGTTCGTTCGGTCCCTTATTCGTCGAAGCAATTACTGGCCATAACAAAAGAACTTGGTCGAGGTCGCCTCACCACTCTCGCCTCACAGCTAGTTAACGATGGCAAGCAGGCGATAGATATTCGAACTGAATTAGCCAATTTGCCCTGCCCCGTTGATGTCGTTTTTGGCATCGGCGATAAGATTATCCCTTGGTACCATGCAGCCAATTTACCCCATCGTGTTGCTGCAAGGTTCGTCGCCGATGCAGGGCATATGCTACATGTTGACGAATTGCCGGTGCTAACCGATTTACTCGCTAAACACCTCGCCGATTAAGCTTCATCGGTCAATCAATTAAACGCGCGGTTACAGCCATTTTCTGATTTGTCCCCGTGCCAATTTCTAAATCGAATGTGCGAGTTCGGATGCGATAAAATCTTCAAGTTTCTGCACTTGGTCTTTCGTTAATCGTAAGCCCAATTTGCTTCGCCGCCACAGGACATCGTGGGCGGTGATCACCCACTCATGCGTGATCAAATATAGAACTTCAGCTTCCGAAAGCGTGTCGCCAAAAAAGGTACCGAGATCGCTCTCGCTTTCGGCCTTACCGAGGATGAAGTCAGTGCGTGTTCCATACGCGCGCACTAAACGACTAATGAGGGCTTTGCGAATCTTAGGATGTTTTTGGCTAAGGGCTTCCACCAACCCACTGAATCCGTTTCGATCGAAATCGCCGCCGGGCAATAATTTCTTACCCGTCCAGCCCCGCTGATTTTCACTATTGCCCGGCAAATAGGAACCAAGTTTTTCAAGGGCAGCTTCGGCTAGCCGTCGATAGGTGGTTATTTTTCCGCCGAAGATGGAGAGAAGAGCTGCCTCACCTTCCGGTGCATCGAGCTTGAGAACATAATCACGCGTGGCCTCCTGTGCTTTTGAAGCGCCGTCATCATAAAGTGGCCTTACGCCGGAATAGGTCCAGATTATGTCGGAAGTCTGGATAGGCTTTTCAAAATACTCACTCGCTGCCGCGCAAAGATAAGAAATTTCCTCGTCGCTGGCTTTCACCAAAGCGGGGTCACCTTTGTAATCGCAATCCGTCGTGCCAATCAAAGTAAAATCCTGCTCGTAGGGAATCGCAAAAATGATACGTCCATCGCTGTTTTGAAAAATATAGCAACGGTCATGCTCATAGAGGCGCGGGACAACGATGTGCGACCCCTGAACCATCCGAATTTTGGCTAGCGTTTTGGACCTCACTTTTGTAGCCAAAACATCAGCCACCCAAGGGCCAGATGCATTCACCAATGATTTTGCATGCAATGACTTTTTTTTACCCGTCCTCTGATTCAAAATCGATAGGTTCCACACCCCCTTCTCTCGACGGGCCGACACTAGTTTATGGCGCGTTTCAATGAGGGCACCGTGGTCACGCGCATCCATCGCGTTGAGCACAACCAATCGGGAATCTTCTACCCAACAGTCCGAATATTCGAAGCCAATTTTAGAATCAGTTTTTAACGGTTTACCCGCGGCATCAATTTTGAGATTTAACGTGCGCGTCGCAGGAAGTAATTTGCGGCCACCGAGATGGTCATAGATAAAGAGGCCGAGACGAAGAATCCAGGCGGGCCGTAATCCTTGGTGATAGGGCAATACAAATCTGAGCGGCCAAATGATATGCGGTGCAATTCCCCATAAGATTTCGCGCTCAATCAACGCCTCGCGCACCAGCCGAAATTCGTAATGCTCGAGATACCGAAGTCCACCATGAATGAGTTTGGTTGACCAGGACGAAGTACCCGAGGCGAGGTCGTCTTGTTCACAGAGATAAACACTCAAATTTCGTCCCGCCGCATCGCGTGCAATACCAGTGCCATTGATGCCGCCGCCGATAATTGCGACATCAAAAACTTGCTCCGTCATGGTAACCTCCGCAGCGCAAAATAAACACTAAAATTTTATGCCAAATTTTCTTCTCCAAAGAAAGATTATATGTCAATAAAATATTGGAAAATAATTAAAAATATAGGTCGCGGCGATATTTTGGGGTTGATAAATTTCATGATTCGGTAAACAATAATTTTAGTCAGTTCTCGGCTGTTGTTTTCGCATGGCCGACGGGAAATGAGAACGAAGCAAAATGACCATGAATGACACTATATCTGTCGTGTCCCGGTGGGACGATACGTACGCTAATTCGCTCGATGAAACTGGCCAGCTGCTCTATCGTTCCCACCTTCTGGGAGCTGATTTGCGCATTACAAATTTTGGTGGTGGTAACACGTCCGCCAAGACCGAAATGAGAGATCCGTTCAGCGATGTACCGGTGACCGTTTTATTGGTTAAAGGCTCGGGCGGTGACATGGGGTCGATGAAGCTTGATGGTTTTGCAACGCTTTATCAAGACAGGCTAGCGTCTCTCAAAGACCGCTATATATCGCTTGATCAGGAAGACGCGATGGCCCACGCATTGAACCATTGCATTTTCAATCTAAACCCGCGTGCGCCATCCATTGACACCTGCCTGCATAGCTATGTTCCCCATGCGCATGTCGATCATGTTCATTCGGATTCTATTATCGCGATTGCTGCGAGTAAAGATGCGCAGAGTTTAACAAGAGAAATATTTGGTAATGAAATTGGTTTTCTACCTTGGCAAAGACCAGGGATCGATCTTGGAATTAAGCTCGGCCAATTGGCCAGTGAAAACCCTTCCCTTGTTGGCGTTGTACTGGAAAGCCATGGGCTCTTCACTTGGGGGCCAAATGCCAAAGCTTGTTATGACACGACAATTCGTATCGTGAATAAGGCGTCGAACTGGCTGGATAATTCCGGCAAGAAGCTGGTTTTTGCTGGTGAGCTGGTTAGCGCTCTTCCTGTCGCCGAGCGGGCTAAAATAGCCAAGCGTTTAATGCTGGATATTCGTGCGCATATTTGCACTTCTGAGATGAAAATTGGCCATTTCTCGGATGCACCTGAGGTTCTTGAATTCGTCAATTCAAAGCAAATGACAGCCTTGGCGGCAATAGGCACTTCCTGTCCCGATCATTTTTTAACAATAAAAATTAAACCCGTTATTATACCTAACAAAACGAAAGGAGTTGATTTAGAAGCTTTAATAGAAGGCTATCGGCAAGCTTACGCTGCGTATTATGAGCGGTGCCGTCAAGCAGGTTCGCCCGCGATGCGAGATCCCAATGCGGTGATTTATCTCATTCCACAAGTGGGTATGCTGGCATTCGGAAAGAGCAAGGCAGCGGCGCGCATTGCCTCTGAATTCTATATCAATGCGATCAATGTGATGCGGGGAGCATCAAGCGTTTCAGAATACAAAGGATTGCCTGAGCAAGAAGCGTTTAACATTGAATATTGGCGCCTCGAAGAAGCCAAGTTGGCGCGCATGCCCAAGCCTAAATCGCTACAAGGTCGGGTTGCGTTGGTAACAGGCGCTGCTAATGGCATCGGTACAGCCATCGCTAAAAAATTATTGAGCCAAGGCGCTTGTGTCGCCCTTGCTGATATCGACGAAAAGGCTTTGGAAGAAACAACTGCACAATTTACAACAGACTATGGCAAGGATAATGTTTACGCCGTTAAAATTGATGTGACGAGCGAAGGCGCCATCATTAAAGGTTTTGATGATACGGTACTCCATTTTGGCGGGCTCGATATCTTGGTTAACAATGCGGGCATTGCAATTCCTTCGCCAATTGAAAACACGACGCTTGATGACTGGAACAAGCAGATGGCGATTTTAGGAACGGGATATTTTCTCGTTGGCCGCGAAGCGTTTCGTATCATGAAGCAACAAAATCTGGGAGGCTCGATGATCTTCATCGCGTCAAAGAATGGCATGATCGCTTCGGCCGGAACGGGTGCTTATGGATCAATGAAAGCTGCCGAGATTCATCTCGCCCGCTGCATGGCTCTTGAGGGCGCACCCTTTGGCATCCGCGTTAACACGGTAAATCCTGATGCGGTAATGCGGGGCTCAAAATTGATGTCGGATGGGTACCGTGACAGCCGTGCGGAATCGCTTAAAATCAGGCCTGACCAATTGGAAGAGCATTATCGCAAGCGCTCTCTTCTGCAACGATCTGTGTTCTCCGAAGATATTGCAGAAGGTGTATATTTTTTCGCATCGGACGCATCGTTCAAGTCTACGGGTAATATTCTGAATGTAGACGCAGGCCATGTTGCTTCGTTTACCCGATAGGGCTCGAGCATCTCCACCATCACCCGCATCACCGAGGGCTGCGTGAAAAACTCGCCGCCGTGCCGCCTCTCATCTCCCGCAACGCCGGAGAGGAAATATCCGTAGACGTCGACCAATAGATCGCGTGATTTGACGCCCTTCTTATGCGTTTTGATGTTGGAGAATAAATCCACCAAAATCGCCGATCATTTGCCGATCGAACGATGGGCGGCCATAATCCTTCGGCAGCACCCCTCTCAGCGTTCCGGTATTGTCCAGCTCAATCGCCTCCATGGCCGCGTCAATCAACCCGCCAATATCAACCTTTTTGGGTGCGTTGGTGATGGGATCGATGATCTCGATATCGCGCGTGTGGGCATTGGCCTTGAGGTTCGACCAACGCACAATTTCCGGCATCCAAAACACATTGGCGGCGGTATATTCGTCGCGATCATCCGGGTCGGTATAGTCTTGGGTTTGAAGGATTTCCCGCTGCGCCTCAATCGCTTCCGAAATATGGCGCACGAAAATGAGGTTAAGGGCGATGTGCTTATATTCCGACGGCTCAAGACTGCGCGGAGCTTGTCGGTGGCTTTAAACAGGTCGGCTTCAATGGGGACATGCGGGGATGAGATATTTTCTTGGGCCATCATAGGTTCTCGTGGGTAAATCGCGGTACCAACGAAAACTCTACTCAAAACACAACTAACCCCACGCAATGCCCAAACTGCCGTCAAGGCGGGCCGTTATACGCGGCTTGGTTGGAAATATTGCTTCGGATAGGCGCGGGCTGAATGCCGATATTGGTGCATGAGCGATCAATCCAAAACCTCCCCATAAATTCCCGACCTTTCGGGATCGCTAGCAGAATAGCCCTCGGGCATTGTGGGCGTATGTTTGTTTTCACGTCGCCCCAATATGGCTCCGCTTCCCTGTCTGGAGTTGGTAATGCCGCAATTCTCAACCCGACGCCAAAGGCGGCACGGCAAGAGCATGGCTGTGCGCGGGGCATTCATTCAAAGGAAGCGCATGCCAAATTCAAGAGATTGGTCGGGTATAAATTCCGTCGTTCTGGTAATAATTGCCATGAAACGAATGGCTGTCGACCGCTGTTTAACAACATTATAATGTTAGAAAATCAATAATATATTGTATTTTTATTTTTAAATTCAGATTTTATACTGTCTGTTACTAAATAAACTTGCAATTTTATTAATGACAACACCATTTTCTGCGATATATACTGTCTTTAAGGAGACGCTCATGACACATCTTCCTGCTATCTACAATGGTCATATTGCCCCGGATCCTAAAGCTGGACAGGCTTTGTCCACCTCATGGGAGCCGTTGGTGTTAAGCATTACAGATCGCTATCAGCGATCTTTCATGAACCAGTTCGGGCTCTATTGCTCCTCGGTCGAGATTGAACCAATTGCCGTGACCGATCAGATTCTCGACGATTTTGAGGTTTATTCTTTCGCAACAGGTAAGACACCATCACGCGCCAAGCAGCTCCGCCGGGATGTCACCAAAACCTGGAACAGGTTGGCTTTGATACAAGACGGGTGGCCCGGTTTTGAGCTCGATCTGTTGGATAGCCGCCAAAATCAGTCCATTGCTCCCGAAGAGTTGCCAGTGAGCTTTCTGGCGGATGCGAAGGCCTTTATTGATCGCACGGGAGGTAACGGGCTGTTTGACACGCGCAAAACCAAGGTGCTGCGCCCAGCAACCCAGAAGGACCGACTCCATAAGATCT